>CEOQ01034216.1_pt1 | contig 11096 bp, 7 predicted proteins | sample 361351 | NCBI WGS metagenome assembly CEOQ01 (sample SAMEA2619907, study PRJEB7988) | marine metagenome | biome: marine biome (ENVO:00000447); feature: deep chlorophyll maximum layer (ENVO:xxxxxxxx); material: "saline water (ENVO:00002010), including plankton (ENVO:xxxxxxxx)" | depth 60 m | reverse complement strand
ATAACCCTTTTGTTCTCGAGTCCATCTGCCAGAAGAGTCCTGCCGTCGGGAAGAAATGCCACGTCTTGTGGTTGGCCTAGATGTGTCTGATCATTTGCTGAAACGTCTCTTTCTCCGTAGGTCCTGACGAGTTCTTCTCCATCATTGGAAAAGACAAAAATACGGTGTCCTGTTTCGTCAACAACCCAAACATGGCGATCTGGGTCGTAGGGACTGATCCGGACTCGATGTGGTCCAGGCCCATTTAGATCAGCAAACAGGTGATCCCATTGATCCCAGACATCGGTAACTTCTCCTTCCCTGTTAACCGTGAAAATCACGTTTTGCCAGGTACGTAGATCCGGCTGTCTTAGAGCATTGATTCCAACGGATCCTGCCCATCCTTCGAATCCTTCAGGTATCGGTGTAGGTAGCCTAGTTTCACCTCGCTGTATGATGAAGATGCGGTCTGGGCTTTCAGCGTAAACACCAGAGTTTCCACCCCACGCGAATCCTTCTTCTTGGAACGGTTTAAGCCATCCTTGAACAGCTCCATAGGCTGCAACGTCGATCATGGTCATAGTTTTCTCTTCGGTTGCTGTGTCCGTACATCCCTGAAACCCTACGGCAGTTAAGACCAGAAGAGTGAGCAGGCCATTTAAATTATTTTTCATACTCATCGTACCTTTTCAAATCTGACGTTTCGGGTTCTTCCGTTAGCTAGATAAAGCGCCACCACCTGGTCATTCCGATCGCGTTCGAAAGATACGGTCAGGCCACTGACCGCAGAATAGGTGTCTTTGATTGTAAATCTGAGTTCCATGTCTCCTAATCTTAGCTGATTCAGAATCAGACTACCGTCTTCGACACGAACTCGATAAAAAGTCTCTATTTCCTCACTGAAATAAGTTCCTTGAAAATCGTCAGGATCGGTACTCTCTGGTCCATCAACTGAGGAGATGCGTGTTGCTCGCTGCAGTTGGCCCGCCTGTTCAAGGGTTACACTGTCTACGGTTCCGTCTTCATTTCGATGGAATTCTACAGATGCTTCTACTCTGGTCAGACGGAAGGTGAGGTCTGATGTGGGGATGATTTCCAGTTTGATCTGGTCAGTTGCTTGTGTAAATAGGCTGTCACCACTTCTTGTGAAGTCCAGAACAAATGAAGGGGCCGCATCGAGCGCATATTTTCCAGCCAGTTCATCGAAATTTTCCACATCGTAGCTGTCAGGGTCAAAGTCCGACCCTTCAGAGTTCTCTGGGTCCATATGTTCACCGAAAAAAGTAGCGCCCAGTCGGTATGCGACGGAGCTGTCAAAATTGGCGTGGTTGCTCTGTACAGTGAGCCCGGCATTGATCTCTGGATAGAGCACTAGCTGGGACCGATGTGCTACATCGGCGCCGCCGTGCTCAACTCTTTTCAGACCTCTTTGTTCTTTGATCATGAGTCCGTAGCCGTAATCTGTCTTCTCACCGTCGTCTAACACGAAGGAAGTCATCATCTCTTCGAATATTTTAGCATTACCGACAACGGGATTTCTATAATTCTCTGACCAGCGCTGCAGGTCGCCTACCGATGCGTAGATGCCACCTGCCCCAACTGCACCTCCTAAGTCCTTTTTTTCTTCAAATCCATCAGCGCCCAGTAAATAGCCTACCGAACGGTTTGGTACAATGTGTTCAGCGGATGGCCTGACTTGACTGCGTGTCATTTCCAGCGGATCGAAAACATTGTCTTGCATAAATTTGTGAAAAGGCATTTCCGAAATTCTTTCAACTATCATAGCTGCTAACCCAAAGGCGGTATTGTTGTAATTCCACTCTGTGTTTGGCGGGTTCTGCAAGGCCGGCTGGCGTTGCACGATCGCGATCAATTCTTTTCGATCGATGTGATCTCCATTCCAGAGTTGTCTCCCGGCCATAATAAATAGGTTCAAGAACTCCCGTAGTCCTGATGTGTGATTGATGAGATTTCGGACCGTGATGAGGTGTTCAAATTCCGGGAGTTCGGGCAAGTGCTTTCTTATGTCGTCGTCCAGGGAGAGTTGACCTCTGTCATTCAGAAGCATGATGGCGAATGCGGTAAACTGTTTTGATGTCGATCCGATGTTTGTCGGGGTATCTAGTTCAAATGGAATTCCATACGTGAGGTTGGCCATTCCGTATGCTTTGGAGAATAGAACAGCTCCATTTTGCCAGACAGAGACGACGGCACCTGGTGAATCCATTCTGTCATAGGGTGCCATCAGTTGATTGACCAAAGCGGAAGGGTCGCTAGCTAAGGGTTGTACCGAATTAAGTGATAGTTCGAAGCTGCCTGTTTCGCCTGTCTGGGAAAAAACCTCCAACGTGTGTCGGCCTTCGTCTATGTTTTCAAAGGATAGAACCATAGGTCCACGAGCAGGATGTTCTCTTGTTTCGAGCAACTGGTCGTTAGGGTCCAATAGGCGCATACTAGCATTTACACTTATTTGGTTCAATTCACCGAGGACGAAATGATCTGGACCGACATCAAATTGATAAACGACTGTGTCTGTCGCACCTAACGTTTCTTCTATCAACATACCTTCTGTTAGAAGCTTTTGTGCCGACAGATCGTCACATATAGACAGGAGAATTATAGAGACAGGTATAGCCATTTTTATCATTAAAACCTCCTCATTTGTCGATTAGATAAGTATTTTCGTAAGCCAAAGTTAATTGGAATACATCGGTAGCCTAGGGACGGGAACTGGACCTGCTTCTAGGACTTTATTCCACACCCTACGACTGACAGCATTCGCCTCTTCAATAATCTTATCCTCGTTCATTGTGAGGACTTCTCGGTCACGCATCACGAATTTTCCATCGATCATTACAGATTCGATGTCTTCCGGGTGCCCACTGTGAATCACTGCGGACAAGATACGACCTGCAGGGACGAGGTGGGGCTTTTGGGTGTCTATGATCAGTAGATCCGCTTTTTTCCCGACTTCGAGTGTGCCTAGCTGGTCCGATTGTTGAACAGCTCGAGCACCGCCTTGTGTGGTATCGGCGAGGATGTCTTCTGGTTGGGGTTGGAGTCCAGGGACTTCGTCTCCGTCACGGTTTCGTCTGATCCGTTCTGTAAGCAGAGCAATGCGCATAACCTCGAAGACATCATTGGTGTTGTTGTCCGTACCTAGAGCAATTGGGCAACCGGCAGATCTAAGTGCCGGGATAGGTGGACTTACCCCACGGTTGGCAGCCATTCCAGCTTGATGAGAAATAATTGTTCCAGATTTTCCAAGTAAGGCGATTTCAGAGTCGTTAACGTATCGTGCGTGGGCGGCAAATAGCCGGGGACCCAGGAAGCCATGTTGGTCTAGATAGTGCGTTGGTCGAACACCATGATATTTCACCATGAACTCGAATTCTGCCCGACTTTGGTTTAAATGGATCGTATATCCTACATCATTTTCTTCTGCAAAACTCCTGATGGCGCTCAGGAGTTCAGGGGAGGAAGTTTCGGTGAGTCCAGCAGCTGGAAATACGCTGATCCGACCCTCTTCAGCTCCATGCCAGGCGCTAAAGAGGTCATGAATTCGCTGCATCCCTTCATCTCTTAATCTCGCGGAAAACTTTGGAGGTTCGCTCAGTGAAAAAGCTTCTGGGGTCATTGGACCACGAACATTTTCAGCATCTCGGACAGATTCAGCGAAGACACAGCGCAATCCTGTTGAAGCAAGCGCAGCAGCATCTCGCAGGATATTGCCAGTATTTTCTACGATAGTCGTAGTTCCAGTTTTTATTGCCTCGAGGGCAGCCACCTGCACCATCAAGATATCTTCCTCTCCTTCGAGAAGACTGTTGGGAGAAACAGATAGATTGGCGGTGTTAGGGAAGCCAAAATCCTCATTGAATCCCCTAGCTATGACTGCGCCCATATGAGCGTGGCAGTTTATGAGGCCAGGAAGTAAGGCTTTATTTTTGCCGTCATAAACTTCGGCCTGGGGATAAAGCTCCAGGACCTGTTCCGTCGGTCCTATAGCGACGATTTCCGAATCTTCTACCGCGAGGGCTATGTTGTTCTGGACTGTGTCGGGGTTTACCACGGTTGTGTTGGCAAATACCACAGCAGAAGCCTGTTGGTCACTCTTCGAAGACGCGGGTTGTGCATTGAGCTGCCTGCTTTTTAAAAGGAGCCCAGCACTGCCCGCTCCAATGAGTAGCTCTCTTCGGCTTAGATTCGATGATTTACTATTGTTGCTATCAGCCATCAGTCTCCCCCGATTGTTTTGATGTCTTTTGTGAATTTGTTCTGAGGCCATCGGATTTGAACTTCTATTTGCTATAATAGGTTTTGTATAAGCGATTAGCTACGTATTTTGGCTTACTACTTTTACAAATCAAAGGTCGTATGAATAAATTCGGTTATGCATTGCTCATCGGGTCACTGATCATGAGCATGTTGGGATATATAAGCTGGACGAACGGATTTATTTCGTTTCTTCCGGCTTTTCTTTTTATTTCTTTTGGCAAAAAATCTTGATCTAGCTGAGAAGGTGTTTTCGCTATACCTGGAAGAGTCGATTCACTTTGATGATGAGGCCACGGTTTTCCATTTGGGACCATCGGTCAAAAATATCGGTGTCGCGGTCTTCGGTATAAACGATAAATACTTCGCTACCGGGCGCCCACTCCCAACGCAATCTGAAGTTTCCACTCAAGGTATTGCTTCGCGAATTGTATTGGACCAAAGTGCTTACGTATGCCCTAGGAGTGAGGGTATAGTTCAACCTAGTGATTGCGACATGTTGATCGAACTGTCCCTGTGGAAGAGAGAGCCAATTAAAAGAAATACTAGGTTGAAGGGACAATTGAGGAGTGATTTCCATGCGGGCACGACTCATTCCCAGAGAAGTGACATTACCTCCGTAATATTCGCCTCTTCGGACAGATAAATTTCCTGAATACGGACGCTGTGGACCAAAGGTATAATCCATTTTAACATCAGGAAAAGAGTATTCCCCTTTGCTAATGCTGGCGCCTGAAATATATGCGTCTTCTAATAGATTTTCGTACGTATCGGTGTAAGTGATTTTGAATTGATCACTATTTTCCAATTCGACTTTGAATTCGCCAGCACGATTTTGATTTTCTAGTATTCCAGTCCGTTCGTTTTCGAGGTGTCCCAAGTCAAATTGAAGGCTGATCTGACGGATCCACGAAATCGAGGTAGGACGAGGGCTGAAACGCCCCATGGCGGCTGTTTGCCTGAAGTCTTTCCTGCGAACAAACCCCATTTCTGGATTGAAGTCAGAACCTACCACCAAATGGTCTAGGCTTCCTCCCCACTTGTCACCAGCATAGTTGATTTTTCCGTTATAGCTGCCGTCCATACCGTTCAAGCCCTCAGTAGCTGTTTTAGCGTAGTATGTTGTCAGGCTTAAGTTGTCCGAGAATCCGAACGAACCATCTATACCCCATCCTTGATTGGAACCTGAGGAAGAAAGGGAACGTGAACGATTTTCAAAAAGCATCCCGATGTTGCTTCGACTGAAGATGTCCCTCCTTAAACGCAGTACGGAAAAATTTGTGGACATGGCATCTACAGGTTCAAGGTCGTCTGTCTGAATAGTTACTAGTCCGATGTCGAAAGAAGCGATTTTTCCGGTGACACGTCCACCGCCGAGAATCGGGATTGGTGTTCCGTTCTTCAAACCGATATTTCGACTATAGAAGAGAGTGGGCACGGCCCCCTGGCCCCGACCCTGACCTCGACCTCCGCTACTCATGCCTCTAGGGCCAAAATTGAAAAGGCCAGAGTTTTCAACGAAAAATTCTCTTTTCTCAGGCAATCTTAGAGAAAATCGGGTCAAGTTTACTTGTTGTTCATCAATCTCAACCTGCGCGAAGTCAGTGTTATAGGTAAAGTCGGCAGTAAGGTTTTCTGTAATGCCATATTTGATATCTAGTCCTGCGTCAGCGTAGCTGTCATTGGATATAGTTGGATCAGCTGTTAAGTCTGTTCTGATTCCAGAAATCGCATAGGGTTTCACTTCTAAATGGTTCCCAGAAGGTGGAGCTTCGATTCCCTCCAGCGTCGCGTACAGAGACACACGATTGCTCCCCGCAGCACCACCTCTGGCTACAGAACGCGGGACAGGACTGAGGAAAATCCATTCGTTATTACGCATGATTGACCGTCGCGTTTGAACTCCCCAGGTTTGATCTTTGCCTGGCCTATATCGTAGCGACCTGAAAGGGATAGCCATTTCAAGGGACCATCCGCCGTCGAAGAGGGCAGTACGGGTGTCGTGGATTGGGTTCCAATTCTTATTGACGTTGGTTTCATTAGTGATTTGATAGTCTGCAATTCCGCCCAGAGGATTTACGTAAACTCCTACCCCATTCCGACGATCATAGAAGGTGTCAAACCAAATACCAAAATGGTCGTTGTTTCTCAGTTCACCTTCATCCCTTCGCATTTCATTTGCTATCCAACCATCTGGCCCCGAAGAATCCCATATTTTGGCAGAAACATAAACATTTTGATCATCAAACCCGATCCACAGTTCTGTTAGCTCACTGGGCTTTCCATTTTCTTCTGGTAGAGTTTGTGTGAAGTCGGAGATGGGATCAATTTGCTTGTAAAAGGGCTCATCGATAACTCCATCTATGTTAAGTGGCTGATTGATTCTGTGGGCCCTTAAAACCATTTGTTTTTTGTTAGTTCTCTGCGGGGCCAGGATAGGTTCTGATGTTTTCACTGAGCTTTGCTCTGGTACTGCAGACTCTGCACTAGTTGCCGTGGCGTGACTAGCAGAAGATGTCGGGAAAATCTGAGCTGCAACAGGTCGACTGGCCAGCGTAGTGAGGGTTAGGAAGCACAGACGGAAAATTGTTTTAGGCAAGTTAAGTATTTCTTATTAGAGTTGCATTTTTATTGTCAATTTTTTCTTTAGATGTCTGGCCCTCTGAAATAACCAGTGTAAAGGGACAAAGCTAAGACAGTTCTTTGGATGAAAAAAGGTGTTCCAATGGTATTTAACTTATTGACTATTCCATGCTATTTTTAGGAATCACAATCTCAATGGAGAGTTAGAATGGGCAAACAAGGTGCCGCTTATAAGATTTTTGTCTTAGGTGCAATACTGGTAGTGGTATACGCTGTCATTATGCTCGGGATTATTTTGTCGACTTGGTAAATCTGGGATAGAAAAATGGAAAATCCTATTAATTTTCAGTCCAAATTTGAGTTATTTAATGATCATTGGTCCCCTAAGGTCATCGCGGAGATGAACGACTATCAGTTCAAAGTAGTCAAGATAAAGGGTGAGTTTGTTTGGCATGCTCATGAGCATACTGATGAGGTATTCTTGGTAATAGATGGATCTATGAACATTGAGTTCAAGGACAGGGTCGTAGCCTTGAAGGACGGTGAGATGATGGTTGTGAAAAAAGGTGAGAGACATCGTCCATTTGCTGAAGAGGAGTGCAAGGTGTTGTTGATTGAGCCTAGGGGTGTGATCAATACTGGAGATGCAGGCGGCGAACTTACAGCTCCGATGGATGATTGGCTGTAATTTATCCTGGATTATTTTCTTCGATTTGCAGAATAATGTCATGATTTGGATCTATTTCTATTCCCTCCACCCAAAGAGCGGCACGGTTATAAAGAAGGGCAGAGATACTTCCAGTGATAAATCCCACCATAGCAAATAGAGCAGGCATTCCGAGAAGGGCTAGAAAAGCGAGTATTGTTCCCAAGTTCAGGGGAATTCCCGCGGTTAATTCCCAAAGTAGTCCTCCTAGCGAGTATATGATCCCAGCTATGAGTCCTAACAGGGCCATGAGGGTTGCCTGAAGTTTTGCATAGAAAAAAACATGTATTTTTTTTAGTTTTGCCATTGTTTATTAACCCTTGGTTAATACTTGTTGAATGACTAATCTTTAGACATTTGAGACGAGTTATAGATTGCACTGTAAATGTAGGAGCGTCATTCCAATCATGAAACGCGTCGTTCAGGATGTAGCTTTTTATAACAAAGTAAATTTGGTCATATAAACATCCATCTGTTGATCTTTACTTGATGTAAGCGGCTTGCCTCCCAGTGTCACCATTCAACCAGTCTTAGTATCATACCTGACACTAACCTTTTAGGTTAAAGTGTCATTTTACATGGAGAACGATATGAAAAACACACTATTGCTGTCGGCAGTCTTGGCACCCATGATGTTTTGGTCTTCGACAGGTATTCTTGCTCAGGATTCAGAGATCACTAGAGCTTTGGCTGCTGCACCAGCTAGAAGCCAAGAAGGTGCGACGGTCATCTCGTGGAAAGATAATCATACATATGAAGTTCTGAAGGAAGGGAGTAATCAGTTGGTTTGTTATGATAGATCCAGTGAGGATAGACGTGCAGCTTTTGACGTACAGTGTACCAATCTTGGGAATCTGGACAGGGTAGCACAAAATCGCCGTTTTAGGGTAGAGAGTTCGAGTAGGGAAGAAGAGAATCGGTTGATCTCTGAAGCGGAGGCATCGGGAACACGCGTAGAGGCTGTTTTTGGTTCACTGTGGATTGCAATGCGGGGTGAGGATCAAGCCAGCGCTGGAGTGCATACGACGATAGCGATGCCTTATGCTACTGGTGCCTCTACTGGTTTCCCTGAGAATGGTAGAGAGGGCGGATCTTTTATAATGGCCGCTGGGACAAGCGCCGCACACCTGATGATACCAGGACGATGAAAACAGATTGAGTGTTTTAGTGAGAATACGATCTCTCTAGCTTGATCTGGATCAATTTATATGGGCAGTAATCCCGATTGTTAGGTTTCGTCCTGGAGCTTGAAAACCAAGGATTTCTTGGTAGTTCTCGTCAAGGAGGTTTTCTCCCTTGATACGGAAAGTCACAGCAGTCTGATTATCGGTTTTTCTTAGGATTCTCCAGGCACTTTCTATTGAAAAAAGATTATGGGTTGGCATAGTTATCCGAGTGGCCGGATAGGTTGAAAAGTCTCTATCATCCCGTTCGCCGATACGTGAAAAATGAACAGAGATATCGGTTTTTGTGCTGGCCAGTCTAACCCATGATGAGAATTTGCGTCCAGGCCTTCTCAAGAGTGACTGTCCTTCCACAAAAGTAGCTCCGTTTCCTTCATCGAATCCAGAATCTGTCACGCGAGTTCTTAGTAGTGTCCAGGAGGAACCAATTTGCACAGGTTGCAAATCGACCTGGGCCTCTAGTTCAAGGCCTTTTGACTCCGCTTTAGCCACATTCAAAAAATTTGGATCCAGAGGATTTTGGCGGAGTGCAACATATTGGATGACATCTCTATATTTTTGATTGAAATAGGTGGCCGATATTCTGAAAATGCTTTGTATAAAATTTTGCTCTGCACCAAATTCCCAAGAGGTTGATTGCTCTGGGTTAAGGTTGGGATTGCCAGTAACGAATCCAGTGGCAAAATTCTCATAGAAAGTGGGTTCCTTGATTCCAGTTCCGACAGCTACTTTTAAGAGTGGCCCTGTCAGGTTTGCTCCAGGGGTCCAGGTGGCTCCAGCTTGCCAAGATTTGTTGCTCCCAAATCGCTCGTTATCTTCTAGACGACCACCGAGGTTGTAGGAGACTTTGCTATGTGAATTTGTTAGCGCGATGAAATATGCTCTATTATCTCTGTCATTTCTGCTCTTGCCGTAGGTGGCTCCGTATTGACTTAAAGATTCTGTGAAAGAGTTTTGGGATTCGTGTTCATATTCGAATCCGATGGAGGCACTTGCAGATTGCATGTTGGCATGCAGTTTGACTTCACCGCTGGCCCGACGAAACTGGTCTGAGCTCGTGTAGCCATAATACCCGAGGCTATCAGCTTTATTATCTGGTGCGTCGTCTGTGCCACCACTAGTCTGATTCAGCCCGACTAAAGTCTGAAAAGAAAGGTTAGGGCTGATTGCGCGTGTCAGATTGGCATGTGCATTGATGTGGTCACCGAAAAAAAATGAGTTGCGGTCTACGACAGCACCTGACCCATCGGTTGGGTAATGATATTTTCGGCTGGCCAGGCGAAAACCCATGGCTAAATCCGTAGCATCGTCTGGGCGCAATCGGGCATTGCCAGACAGGGATTTATTGGAATTCTGATTGTTGAAGGGAAGGATTCCGGAAGTCTCATAGCTAGCGATCGACATGGAGTAGGCTGCCCGCTCTGTACCAGTGCCAAATTCAGCAATCACATCTTGTTTCCCGAAGGAACCAGTGTTGTATGAGACGCTAGCGGATGGAGGCCCTTGCCCTAGTTTTGTGATAATGTGAATTACGCCTGCGATTGCGTCTGAGCCGTACAGTGCACTGGCTGGTCCTCGTAGGATTTCGATGCGTTCTATATTGTCGGTAGTAAGGGATGCAAAATCGAAATTCCCTCCAGCCTCATTGGCTTGGACCCCATCGACAAGAACTAAAGTATAGTCGCTTTCACCACCTCTAAGAAAAACAGAGGTGACGGCTCCGTAGGAGCCTCCGCGAACGACGGTTACACCAGGCAATTCTCGGAGAGCTTCTGCAACAGTTGTTTTCCCACGCGCCCTGATTTCCTCTCCCTCTAGAATGGTTATATGGTTTGCGATTGAGTGCATCTCACGGGGTAAGGGGCTAGCCGTAACAACTAGGCCTTCCAGATGAAAAACAGCCTCCTGAGCAAAAGTTCCATGCGGGGTGATAAGCAGCCCTAGCTGTAGAAATATTGTCGATACGATGGGGCGTTCGATCTTAAAACCAAGGGCCGAAAGTTTTTCTGTAATTGCCATTTAATCTGTCCTTGTCTGCAGGAACAAGAACGGAGACCTAACTAGCTTTCCAGGACTCTGTTCCCTCCCCGCGGAGGGTCAAGTGTTTTCATAAGGTGAGCTACGTCTCCTGACTCGAGGCCGACGGTTGACCTTCCCAAGGGGCTACCCTCAGTGGTCGTCTAGAACGGTCGTTTCACTTATCAAAAAGTGAACCTCTTACAGTGGCGGGGCCGTACTGGAATTTCACCAGTTTCCGTAGAACTCACCCCCATTATATTTTCTGTTCAGCACATGTTACTAAAAAAATATCATGACGCAAGTTGTTCGCCATCTTTAATCTGTACGGTTGGCAAGAAATGTTATTTTTC
>CEOQ01037028.1_pt1 | contig 11097 bp, 8 predicted proteins | sample 361351 | NCBI WGS metagenome assembly CEOQ01 (sample SAMEA2619907, study PRJEB7988) | marine metagenome | biome: marine biome (ENVO:00000447); feature: deep chlorophyll maximum layer (ENVO:xxxxxxxx); material: "saline water (ENVO:00002010), including plankton (ENVO:xxxxxxxx)" | depth 60 m | reverse complement strand
TTTTTCAATAGCTGCGAACTCACGAGCCAAGCGATCTAGTGCTGCCTGATACATCTGCCTTTCACTGTACGATTGCTCGGCTTGTGATGTACTGCGTCTAAGATCTCTAACGACCTCCGCTATTGATACAGGATCTCCTGAATTAATTTTCGCTTCATATTCTTGAGCTCGTCTTGACCACATTGTTCGGCGAACCCTAGACCGGCCCTTTAATTTAACCAGCGCAAGGTCCATTTGTTTTTTCGAGCTTAGAGGTCGTAAACCCGACTCATGAGCCTTTGATAGTGGGATCCGTAGGGTCATTCTATCATGTTCAAAATCAATGACCAAAAGGTCTAGTTCTGTGCCTGCAATTTCTTGCTTTTCAGTTCCTAAAATTCTCCCAACACCATGCGTAGGATAGACTACGAACTCTTCTGTTTCAAAATCACTGCCTTTAGCCATACCTACTATCCTTTTTCAATAATAATCCCTCAGAGGCAAGCCCTGAAGGATATAAAAAAATTCCGCAATCCCGAAAAGAACCACCGCAGGTTTTCGACCCGATAGGCACCTTTTAATTATCGGGGACTTTAGTTACCCATTTCTGGTGATCATCGACGGGGGGAGATTATAACACACTTTTCCGTAAAAAAGTAGGGGCGATTTCTTTTTAGCTAAAAGCTCCGATTCACTGCTCATAGTCTATGCAATCATTGCCCTGATTAACTTCCTTCGCCAGCTTTCTCACTAAAGTATTTCTCGAATTTGTTTTCCACACCCTCAAACGACGCGGCATCTTCACTATGCTCAATCATTCTAGTGATATTAGGCCATTCCTCCGCATACTTTCGGTTATGCTCAACCCAGTCTTCTGCACCAGGTTCTGTATCCGGCAATATTGCCTCCACCGGACATTCAGGTTCGCATACGCCGCAATCTATACATTCGTCCGGGTGGATAACCAGCATGTTCTCGCCTTCATAAAAACAATCAACTGGGCATACTTCAACACAGTCGGTGTACTTGCACTTAATACAGTTCTCATTAACTATATATGTCATCAATCAATTTTTCCCGGCACCGTCAAAAAGATTCGCTCACATTTACATGGGTAAGCCTAGATGTTTAATCCAAGCTTGTTCATAACACGTTTTTTTGCTTCCCCGCTATCACGATCATCAACATAAAGAAGCCCAGCTAATCTTCTCATCAGCGTCGCCTCAAAATCGTGAAGAACTCCATCCGCATAAACCACTTCCCAGATCATTTCAATCAATTTTAACCTTTCATCTGCATCAAAATTATCTCTTAGCTCCTTTGTGTAGCGGTAAATATCATTGCTCGCTTCCACATCAGCCGATGCTTCTTCAAGTATTACATTGGCCTCGTCCTGAGAAATTTCAAATCTTTTCATCATCAAATCCCGAAGGGCGTTTTCTTCAGCTTGGTCAATAGTCCCATCAAGCCACGCAGCTCGCGTCATCAAAGCCGCACAAGCCAATCTACTTTGCCGATCAACTGGGAGATTTTCAGCATCGTTTTCTTTTTTTGAACTCATCATTTTCTTCAGAATGGTTAACATATTGCGTTCCTCTTTAGTGCTTTCTTGATATTATTTAGATAGTCGCCAACCTAGGAAATAAAAATATAATGTCTATAGGACCTCCACATTCTGATAATCCGCTTTGCAAAAAAACACAAGCGGCCGAAAGCAATAAGGGTCCTATTATGGAGGTTTTGAAGACAGAGCTCCCTCAAAATGCGATAGTATTAGAAATTGGAAGCGGCACTGGCCAACATGGCGCCACGTTCTGCGCCTCCCTCCCATCAATCTCCTGGATCCCGAGTGATATAAGTACTGATCATTTCGAAAGTATAATTTCTTGGGGAAAAATTTCAGAGGGTAACAGGATGTCTACGCCCAGAATAATAGATGCTTCTTTACCAAGCTGGGACGTCTCCGGCTTAGACGTTATTAATGCTATTGTAGCAATTAATGTGGTCCATATTTCAAATTTTAATGTGACTTTGGGCATTTTAAATGGAGCGCAGAAATTGCTGAATAGTGGCGGGATTTTATATTTTTATGGACCGTTTTTTCAAAATGACATCTGTACAGCGGAAAGTAATAATTTCTTTGACCAACAACTACGCGCTCAAAATGAAGGCTGGGGACTGCGCAATCTAGATGAAATTACGTTATTAGCTAACGATAGAAATATTTCTTTGGATAAAATTATCCGAATGCCAAAAAATAATTTATCAGTGATTTTCCGTAAAATTTAAGATAAGGGAACTGAATTTCTGCTAACTAGCTGGCTAACTGTTTAAGCTCCGACAAAAAATGCTCAAGCTCTTCCTCGGTATTATAGTAGTGCAAGCTTGCGCGGACGACTGAATCTATTCGCCGCTCCATAAAACTTAGCCGTGAGCCAGAACCGCTTGAGACGGAAACATTAATTTGTTTTCGGGCAAGTTCTGATTTGATAACTTTTGCGTTAATTTTTGCATGCCTGAAAGTGACAATCCCGCACTGCACTAAACCTTGGTCTGTTATTTCCACTTCTGAAATATCGCGCAATTCTTTTCTTAATGTATCTGCTATCTTGAATATCCGTTTTTGGATTTTCGATACACCAAAGTCCATAGCGTATTCTATTGCTTTTCCAAGTGTGGCTTGACCTGCGAAATATCTCTCCCAGTTTTCAAACTTCCTTGCATCCTTTCGCAGCAAATAGGTCTTCTCATCAATTAAGTTTGCTGCAAATTGGTCAATCAGCGGCGGGTCCAACCGCTCAATCCATTTTTGTTTCACGTATAAGAAACCTGTACCCCTTGGCCCCCTTAAAAACTTCCTTCCTGTTGCCGATAAAAAGTCACAACCTATTTCGTTAACATCAACAAGCATTTGCCCAACCGACTGACATGCATCTAGCAAAAATGGAATTTCATGTTCATTCGCTATCTCTCCAATTTTTTTTGCTGGATTTACTAATCCCCCTCCAGTTGGGATATGGCTAATCGAGATTAATTTTGTTTTTTCATTTATTAATTTTTTGAGTTGGTTTGTATCGGGTTCTCCATGCTCATTATTTTCAACAATTACAAGTTCAGCACCTGCTAGTTTTGCTCGATGCAGGTAAGCTATTACATTGCTTCCGTATTCTGACCTTACTGTTATAATTTGGTCACCTGCTTTAAGAGGAATAGAATAAAAAATCATATCCCATGCCCGTGTGGCATTCTCCACAAAGGCTATTTCTTCTGGCCGCGCATTAATTAGCTCTGCAACTCTAATGTAAAAGTTTTCCAATTCCATTTCGCGCAGGGAAGCAGTTTCATAACCTCCTTTTATTTCTTCCTCTCGCAAAAACCCGTAAAGATAGTCAGCAACAGGGGCTGATATCAGAGAGGAGCCTGCATTATTGAAGTGGATACAAGTCTTGATCCCACGTGTTTCGCGACGAGCTCTTTGAATTTCTGCTTCATTCATATTTTCGCCCTACTTTTCTAACTTAATTACGACCTTTGCCAAACCATCAGCGCTAAACCAATAATTGCTGCTGGGAAGGAAATAACCAAAAAAGCTAACCCATAACCTCCCAACCAATATCCTAGACCGAACATTAATGGGAAAATTATTTGGCCAACAGCGCCAAAGGCTAAAACACCGCCAGTAATTCTTCCCGCTTCTCCTGCGGGTGCAAGACGCGCGACTTCAGCTAACAAAACGCCGTGCCAGGACAAAACAGAAAGACTAACACAACAATTTACAGCTAAAACAGTAATTTTACTCCAATCTGACCCAAGGGCTCCCATAAAGCTTGTTGAGCAAGCCATCACAATTGCTAATAAGCCCATCAATGGCCTTGGCTTAACTAAAGTACTTCCGATCCAACCCCACAATATTCGTCCCGGTATTGCTAGAACAGTTGCTGCGCCGACAATTTTTCCAGCCTCCTCTAGACTGAAGGATAAATCTTCAAACAGATACGTAATTGTAAAGCTCATATAAATAGATTGCATCCCGACAAAACTAAACGCGACTAAAGCAAGTATTCGCCTTTCATTCTGAATGAGAACATCGTATAGATTTTTTCTAAAATCCCTTAGTTTAGGGCGTGCAGTGTCATCTCTGTCTTTATCAAACCTTTCCCTGAGTGGCTGCAGCAGTATCGCTATAAAAATACATAATATAGCCATGCCTATCAGCGCTCCTCGCCAACCATAAGCCACAGCGATTGGAATGAGCAGTAGACCGGAAATTACGACCCCTGCTGGGACCCCAGTCTGCTTGATTGAAAAAACTAAAGGTGCCCACTTTTTTGGAGCGTACGAGGCTAGAATTTGAGAACTAGCAGGTGTTGCAGCAGTTGATCCCAAACTTATAAGGGAAGCGGCTAACGTCAAAAGTAGAAAAGCTGCCATGGCACTACTTGAAAATGGCACCAACGCTAAACCAAATCCCATCAACACGCATCCAATTTGGCTTGTTCGCAATGCTCCAAATCGTGCTATAACGCCACCGCAGCCTGCCATACAAACGAGTGAAATAAGCGCATAAAACGCCGTGTACAACAAGACCAATTCCGCGTCAAAGTCGAGTTCTCTCGCCACCGCGGGGATCAAAGAAGGAACCCCTACTTTCGCTGTTGTAGCGACAGTTTGTTGAACTAACATAGCTGTAATCGCTACAAATAAGATCGGCATATTAAATTTTCCAGACCGCATAACCTATCATTAAATCAATACTAATCAATTACGCCCCATTAATTTATCAATAGCTCTCCTATCGCTTTTGGTAGGTCGCCCTGCTCCAGGTTCCCTACTTGTAGCATTGGCTTTAAAACCTCCAGAGGTTTTTTCTTTATTTAGTTGGTTAGTTACAGGAGATAAATCTTCAAATAAGAGTTCCGCCTCTTTTGCCGGACCTCGTCGTTCAGCCAAAAATAGAACCTTTATCACTCTAATTAGATGACCTTGTGGAAAGGTCAGAATATCATTGGGACGCACTAACTGGTTCGATTTTGTAATTACCTTTCCAGATAAACGCAACTTTCCACTACCCAGCAACTTAGTTGCTAAACTTCTACTTTTAAAAAATCTGCCACACCAAAGCCACTTGTCCAGGCGTTGATAATTTTGCTCTGTCATCCTGATTTTGCTGCTTGAAAATTTTTTAGAATAGCGAAGGGGGAACCCGAGTTTGGTTTTTGATTTTTATTCTTTATCATTTCTCTAACACGTGAGGTTTTTATTTTATCCATCTTACTTTTAAGTTGGCCAGACTTTCTAAAGTTAGTTTTCCGTTTTTTATTTGCACGTTTTAGCAGTCTTTCGCCAGAGTCAGACTTTTCCTCAATGTACCCCATCTCCCTCAGGATTAACGCGGTATCGTCGTACCCCAATCCCAAAAGCGATAGGATAGTTTCCTCAAGAACAAAAGGTTGTTTTCTGGATTGTCGTCTCAAAGCAACCGCCACACGCTCTAAAATATCAGCACGAACAGCCCTTTTCCCTAATGGAATAAACCCCATTGCATTGTAATATTCAGCTGCAACAGATTGTTCTCTCTGAATAGTAACCTGTCCGCCCTTAGGCATGTTTAGGCTATTTTTTGAGGAATTAGATACTCGCCATAATACAGACAAAAGTTCAGTCGCTTTTGGCTTTAACAATTCAGGGAAATACAAGATTTCTGTGCCAAATCTAAGGCCGAGCTTAGACAGCCGTTTACGGTCTGTTTCGGATAAATTTTTTAAAAGATTTCTAACGTTTTTTTGCAAAACAATCCCAAGGTTTTCCCGAATTTGGAAAAGAATTCCCCTAGCTGGACCAGCTATCTCTATTTTGTCTAATTGTACTAAGGGGCCAAGACGCTCTCTTAGATGGCTATCCATCCAATTTTTCAATCTTGAAATGACTAAATCCTCTTGAAACGGCTTTATTAGGTCAGAGACCTTTAAATTAATTTTCGGTGAGAGAGGATCATGACCCGTCTGCAATTGAGCTAATAAATTTGACCTCCAATAAATTGAGCCACTAGCGTCTACAACAAAACATTCATCTTTATCATCTGTAATTTTCCAAACTCTTTTGCTTAATTCACCTGGCAATACCCGACGAATTGCAGCTAATACAGGCTTAGGGTCGGACCCTTTTATGAGATTTGGGCTAAATAATAATCCCTCTAATCTCCCAACTTTATACCCCTCCACTGACACTTCACCATCCGCGGAGATACCTGCTAAAAGTTGATGACTATTCTGTAACTTTTTAACAAGAACAGTTGCACGGAGATCTACAAACCTTTGGGTCAGCTTGTCGTGCAGAGCGTCGGATAACCTATCTTCTAAAGCCCTTGTTTCCTGTTGCCAGCGCAAAGGATCTTCAGTCCAACTGTTTCTGTTAGATATGTACGTCCAGTTCCTAATATGAGAAAGTCGACTAGATAAAGTATCTATATCTCCATCCATTCGATTGAAACGCTGTATCTGTTTTGATACCCAAAACTCTGGCAATATCCCATCATTTTCGATCAAGTGGTTGAAAATTTGCTCCAAGAAATGACTGTGGGACTCGGATAACGTCTTACTAAAGTCCGGGATTTGGCAAACATCCCACAACAACTCGACTGTCGTCTTATTGGTAGCTCTTGAAGCAATAGTTTTATTTTTGGAGAGGCTAATAAAATGAGCATGATCTTCGGCATCACGTTTTTTAGTCATAAAAGAATATGGAGGACTTAATTCCAAGGATTGCGATAATGCAGACAAAGTTTCAAATGAGAGGTCTGAATTTCTCCAATAAGCTGTTATCTGTGGTTTAAAGTTGTGATTTTCTATTGCACCTATCGTCGTATCGTCTAGCAAGGGACAATCGGCTGTTACACCAAACGTTCCGTCATTCATGTGTCTGCCAGCTCTACCAGCGATCTGGGCTAATTCCTGAGAGGATAGCTGTCGAGGCCTTTTTCCATCGAATTTAACGCGTTCTGCAAATGCCACATGGTTTATGTTTAAATTCAGTCCCATCCCTATAGCGTCTGTTGCAACTAAATAATCAACTTCTCCATTTTGGTACATATCCACCTGGGAGTTTCGGGTCCTAGGCGACAGCGCCCCTAACACCACGACAGCACCTCCCTTCTGTTTCCTTATTAAATCCGCAATCTCATAAACGTCTTGGGCAGAAAATGCCACAATCGCTGTCTTTTTTGGCAAGCGTGTTATTTTTTTTGAGCCCGCATAAACTAATTTAGAAAGCCGTGGACGACTTATATACTGAATATCAGGTAGGATTTTTTTTAAGATAGTTTCTACTGTCGATGCGCCCAAAAAGATTGTTTCTCGTGTTCCACGAGCATTTAATAATTTATCCGTAAATATGTGTCCTCTTTCTCGGTCTGAAATAAGCTGTATTTCGTCTATCGCGAGAAACTCTGTGCGCTTATCTGTTGGCATGGATTCTACTGTGCATAAAAAATATTTCGCTTTTGCCGGAAGAATCTTCTCCTCGCCTGTAATTAAAGCTACCGAATTCTTCCCTTTTTTTGAAACTACCCGCTCATAATTTTCTCTCGCCAGAAGCCGCAGCGGGAAGCCAATAATCCCTGATTGATAACCCAACATCCGCTCTATAGCGTAGTGTGTTTTTCCTGTATTGGTAGGGCCTAGAACGGCGGTTATTGTTGGAGGGGTTGTATCCACCATGTGATCTCGTTATTACTTTGTTTTATCAAACCAGAAAAGAAAACTTGCAATTTGGACGAACATTGCACATATGACGTCTTGATCAATTTTTTATGGTTCCATAGTACCTAAAATGTCAGCACAGTTCCACTCGAGTTACCAGGAGAAATAAAAAAATGGCGTCGAAAAAGCGATCTTTTCAGGCGGAAGTTAGTAAACTTCTTAATATTGTTGCGCACTCATTATACAGCGAGCGTGAAGTTTTCCTTCGTGAGCTTATTTCTAATGCCGCAGATGCCTGCGATAAACTAAGGTACTTGGCCCTTACTGATGACAAACTGGTCTCAGGGGATAACTCATTTAAGATAAAAATTAGTGTGGACCCAAAAGGCAAAACGCTGACAGTTTCTGATAACGGAATTGGCATGAATGAAAGCGAGCTTGACGATAACCTGGGAACTATAGCTCGATCAGGAACTGGTGCATTCGTAGAGAGTCTATCAGGAGATGAAACAAAGGATGTTGGCTTAATAGGCCAATTCGGTGTCGGGTTTTACTCAGCGTTCATGGTCGCCGAGAAAGTTGATGTACTAACAAGGAAAGCTGGCGAGCGAGATGCTTGGAAGTGGAGTTCTGATGGCTTGGGAGAATACACTGTAGAAAAAACGACCAAGGAAGATCGTGGCTCGAGCATTACACTTCATTTAAAGAAAGACGCGAAAGAGTTCTTAGAAGATTTAAGACTTCGAACGATTGTAAAAGCCTACTCAGATCACATTTCAATTCCGATTGTACTTGCAAAAGATAAAGAGGAAGAAAGCCTTAACGAAGCTTCTGCCATCTGGACACGACAAAAAAAGGATATTACCCAAGAACAATATACTGAGTTTTATCGCCACGTAAGCAGCGGATATGACGAGCCTTGGATGACCACACATTGGCGAGCAGAAGGAAGGTTTGACTATAGTGCACTCTTATTTGTTCCTTCAAAAAGACCCTTCGATTTATTTCATCCGGATAGAAAACACCGTGTCAAATTGTATGTCAAAAAAGTATTCATAACCGATGATTGCGAAGGTCTTATCCCTGAATATCTCAGATTCGTAAAAGGTATCGTAGATTGTGAAGATTTACCTTTGAACGTAAGCCGGGAACTTCTACAAAAAAACCAAATGTTAACCTCGATTAGCACCGCGGTTACTAAGCGAATTCTTAACGAATTAAAAAAGAAGGCTGATAAAAAACCTGAAGAGTATGCTGAATTCTGGGAAAACTTTGGTGCAGTATTGAAAGAAGGGCTCTACGGGGTTCCCAATGAACACAAAAGTTCCCTCATAGAATTAGTTAGATTTCGATCAACAATGCGCGATGGATTAATTAGTTTAAAAGATTATCTTGAGAAGATGAAAACGGGCCAAGAAAACATCTATTACATTACTGGTGAGACGCAAGAAGCAATAAAAAATTCGCCGCATCTTGAAGGGTTTGCGGCTAAAGACATTGAAGTTTTGCTACTTTCAGATCCAATTGACGATTTTTGGATTTCCAGCATGTTTGAGGGTTACGAAGAGAAACAATTTAGCTCGATCACTAAAGGGTCGGCAGACCTAGATAATATAAAAGATGCTAACGCAAAAGACGGAAAAGATAAGAAAACTGAGAAGAAAACGAAAAAGACCGACGTTTCATTATTGATTGCTTCGATTAAACTGACCCTGGGTGAATCAGTAAAAGACGTCAAAGAATCGATACGTTTGACTGATTCCGCTTGCTGTTTGGTCGCAGATGAAGGGGATATGGATATGAACTTAGAACGTATATTACGTCAACATCAGCAAGTTACGGATGCTGCTCCTCGGGTTCTTGAAATAAACCCAACGCATCCTCTTATAAAAGGCTTAGTAAAGAAAGTTAAAGAAGGCGAAACTAATCCAATTTTAGAGGATGCCGCTTTACTTCTTTTTGACCAGGCTAAAATTATGGATGGAGAGCCTGTTCAAGACGCAAAAGCTTTTGCGCAGCGTATGTCAAAAGTCATGGAATTGAGTCTCCAAACATAAACACAATCTAACTGCTCGGCCTGCGTTTAAAATGACGCAGATCATATGTATAAGACCCACTTTCAGACTTGTCCTTATCATTAAGGATTAAATGCTTCTGTATTTTTTGCGAACCAGTTTTTGGGAGAAAGTCTAAAAACATTATCCAGCCAGGGGACTTAAAATAGGACAATTTCTTGTCGCTATACTTAAACAGCTTAATAGCCTGATCGATGTCAGGAATATATCCATCTGTTAGCACAACACATGCCATAACTTCCTCTTCTCTAATCGGGTCGGGAGCCGCAATTACGGCCACCTGCTCAACCTCCTTACACTCTTGCAACACGCCCTCCACTTCCGCGGCAGCTATATTTTCGCCTGAGCGCCTAATTATGTTCTTGAGTCTATCAACAAAATGTAACATTCCGTCATTCGCTCGGTAGACAATATCTCCAGTATGAAACCATTCACCACGCCACGCTTCTTTTGTTGCGGAGGCATCTTTTAAATACCCCGTAAATGCTCCAAGTCTCGGTGTCTCAGCAGAATATCTAACGACCAATTCACCTTTTGTTTCAGGAGGTAAATTATTTCCGTCTTTATCATGTACTTCTGCTTCTAAACCAGGTTTTGGTCGCCCTATCGCTCTAGTTCCCCTTTTTCTAGGCTCAGTATTTGCTGCTAGCACCCTAACCATTTCAGTCATGCCCCAAACTTCTACAAGAGGAAACCCAAATCGAGATTCAAAAATCTCATGCAAACCTGGTTCGACCCCTGCTCCAAAGCCAAATTTAACGGAATGTTTTTTCTCCAACGAATTTACTGGCTGATTTAGCAGCATTGGTGCAACAACTCCAAGATAATGGATTATAGTAGCCCTAGTTTCATTCACATCCTGCCACCAACTCCTTGGATGGAACCGGTCTGGCTGTATCTGACAACCACCCGTAAGAACCATTCCTAATGTCGAAACTGTTCCTGAATTTATATGGTACAAAGGTAAGGGATTAAAAACTCGTTCCTGGCCGGGCACTATTTCACTTAAACCACCTAAACTTGCATACCATGCTCCAGACATAAGCTCGTACTGATGTGAAAGGATACATCCTTTTGGAGTTCCCGTAGTGCCGGACGTGTACAGCAGACTACTTTCTGTCAATGGCACAACTTTTCCAATTTTAGCGGATTTTTTGACACTAGGGAATTCTTCCAAACCATCTTCCAAACACCAGACTGATATAGGCTGCTTAAGGAGTTTGTTGGCCTGATCAACCTTACTTTTTTGTTGACGAAGGTAAACAAGCAGTTCGGCTTCCGAGTGCTCCAAGACGAAGGATAACTCATTAACTCGGTAGTCTGGATTAATCGGGACGCAAGAAGCT
>CEOQ01082686.1_pt1 | contig 11104 bp, 8 predicted proteins | sample 361351 | NCBI WGS metagenome assembly CEOQ01 (sample SAMEA2619907, study PRJEB7988) | marine metagenome | biome: marine biome (ENVO:00000447); feature: deep chlorophyll maximum layer (ENVO:xxxxxxxx); material: "saline water (ENVO:00002010), including plankton (ENVO:xxxxxxxx)" | depth 60 m | reverse complement strand
TTATGTCGGGACTGCTTTCAACAAAGGCCCTCTTCATTGTGGGTACGAAACCCCATTAGCGGGCTTGGCAAAAGAGGAAATTAATATGGATTCTGATACATTTGTAATTTCAGAAAGAGATTACTACAGGGAGGATTTTATAAATGGTTACACTATATCAAACCTTGCAGAGCTTATTTATACATTGCAGGCAATGTCTGACCTCAAGCCAAGACAGTATCTTCTTGTAAGAGAGACCAACAAGGATGATATGGCATCTACATGGAGTGCTATTGAGGCCTCAATTGAAGATGCCTCTGTGCTTTCAAAAAAAGAAGGCTTCCTGTATGCAAGGCCTGATTCACACAAGTTATTTTTGGACGCTATCGATCAAGCAACAGGTCAAAAACCCGAAAAATCTTGTTGGACCTATGTGTTTTATGAGGTTAAAAATTGATGTCTCTTTTTATTGACATATCCTCTTGCACTCTCACCGGAGGCATTGGTCGTTATGTTCGTGATGTTATAAGGTTCAGTCCAGGCAATGTAACTTTTGTTTCTAGAAAAAATATCCCAAATAATATTTGTAATTTATTTAAAGAATCTCAAAGACTGATTGTTAGAGAGGGTGTCGCAAGGCCTTTATGGGAAGTTTTAATATTGCCCGGTATTTTGAAAAAAGAGCATAGAGCCATGTCAGCTTTCTGGTCTCCTGATTGGACTTTGCCACAATATGATTTTTCATGCCCTGTATTTTTAACAGTCCATGACCCTATACCTTGGTTATTCCCAAATGATTTAGACTGGAAAGCCAAATTTTGGTTTAAGTTAAGAACTCCAAAAAGTATTTCCAAAGCAAGTTTTGTCTTTTCTGATTCTGCATGGTCATGTCAACAATTGAAAAAAATTTTTCCAAAGGGGAGTTTTCTTCATTTTTACCCAAGCATAGATGGCTTGCTTGAAAAAAATTCCCAAAGGAGTTTTACTACATGTCAAAAAAGAATCTTATACCTGGGCGCAATTTCCCCCAGAAAAAAGTTAGATTTACTGTTGGAAGCTTTTTCTTTACTGGTTGATGATGGATATTCCATGGAGTGGGTTGGTTACTGTGGAAAAGAATCTTTTTCGGTTTTGAAAAAAGCAAGTAATTTAGGTGTTGCCTGGCATCAGGATTGCACTGATCAGAATTTAAGGAAGATCTTAGCTAATGTTGACTGCCTTGTTTATCCATCTGAAATTGAAGGCTTTGGCTTGCCAATTGTCGAAGGCATGGTTGCTGGAATTCCAGTTTGTGCTCTTGATACTGAGGTTTCAAGAGAGGTAGGGGGAAGTGCAGTTGATTATTTTGCCCCAACAATATCAAGCCTTGTTTCAAGCATCAAAAATTCTTGCAATTTGACTGAAGAGCAATACAGAGCCGTTAACGAAAAGGCAAAATTGCAGTTGGATAAAATAAAAGGAAACGATATAAAGCAAGCATTTAAATGCATATTTAAAGAGGTAAATAAATGAAAATCGTTCATATTGTGGGCACTGTTGATAAAGGCAAGTGCGGAGTTGGAGATTTTGTCAAATCTTTAAGCCGTCAGATGGGTTCATGCTCAAGAGTTTGGCATCCATCTCTGAATGAAGAATTTAAATTAAAAAAAGATGAAATTGTTCATCTTCACGCCCCAAGCAAAGGTTGGAGAAATGAATTTGAGCAAATAAAAATTTATGCCCAGGTTCCCAAAAGTAAAAGATATTTAATGTTGCACGAATGGAGCCTTGCTTCTTTATTGAGGAAAATTCAATATTCAATATTGGGAATAATGTCAAAAAAAATTGGATTTTCTGACCAATTTGAAATGTTAGCATGTCCCCTTTTTAAAAATAATCCTGAATCAAAAACTTACCTTCCTATAGGTTCTTCTTTTGATGCTGTTTTGAGACAGGATATAAAACCTCAAAAATTTAGGTTAGTTTTTTTTGGATTTTTTTCTAAAAGCAAGGACATAGACACCTTGTCTGAATTGTTTAATTACTCTGTGGATTTGGGTTGGGATCAGCCAGTTGTGTTTACCAACAGTAAAGATAATTTAAATTTAAAGAGCTTTCTTGCTGGATGTACAGATGTTGAATTAAGACAAAATTGTTCTATTGAGGAGATAGCAGGTGAAATAAAATGGGGAGATATTGGAATTTTGCCTTTTGCAGACGGTACATCACCAAGAAGAACAACGTTATTGTCATTGCTAAAGATGGGTATCCCAGTGCTTTCACCACCTCCATACAAGCCACCTTTTAAAAAAAATGACTTTCCTGATTGGAATCATGATGAAATGCTTCATAACGTAAAAAAAAATTACATTAGCTGGACAAAAAAACAAAATAAAATAGTTAAAGTCTTTAGCTGGGAAAATGTACTAAAAGAATATTTTAATTGGTATGAAATCTGATTTTTCGATATCTCATCCATGGCTTGGCGACCATGCGGGCAGCGAGAGGGTTTTCCTAGAGCTTTTGAAAATTTTTCCAAAATCAGATTTATATTGCTTGTGGGCCGATCAGAAGAAATGGAAATCCTTATTAGAGGATGAAAATTTTTATTTTAGTTATTTGAATAATATTCCCACTATAAAAAAAAACTACAGAAAGTTAATTCCAATGCTTGGAAAGCACGCGGTAGAGCAATTGCCAACAGTTACATCCAAGGTTCATATTTCAAATTGCCATGGATTTATTAAAGGGATCAACGTCTCAGAAGAAACTTACCATTATTGTTATTGCTACAGCCCTATACGTTGGATTAGCGATCAAAAGAGTGTTTACAGAGATTCTTTAAGTGGCGCTGCAGCAATGTTTTTTGATTACATACATCCAAGAATTAAAAAATGGGAGTTTGAAAAATCAAAACAAGTCGACCAATTTATAGCAATTTCTAAATTTGTTTCAAGAAGGATTAAAAAGTATTTAAAAAGGGATTCAAAAATTATTTACCCACCAGTCGACACAAGGTTTTTCAAACCAGCAAAAGCCAAGAAGAGAGATGGTTATCTTCTTGTTAGTAGATTTGTACCGTATAAGCGAATAAACACAGCTATAGACGCTTTTGTTAGGAACAAAAAAAATATAACCATAGTTGGAAGTGGAAAAATCGATTATCCTAATGTTCAAAAATACAGCAATATTAATTTTTTGGCTAATTTAAGTGATGAGAAGTTAAGGCATCTTTATAGAAGCTCTAAGGCTTTGATTTTTACCTCTGTAGAGGATTTCGGACTCGTGCCCGTTGAGGCAATGGCATGTGGTACGCCTGTTGTTGCTTTAGGGCAAGGCGGAGCTCTTGAAACCATCAAGAATGACGAAAGTGGTATTTTTTACGAGAATGACGATCATCATTCTTTAAATGATGCTATTGAGAGGTTTGAAGATTTGAAAATATCTCCAGATGCCTGCAGGGATCAAGCTTTGAAATTCAGCTCAGATAGATTTGCAGAGAATATAAAATCAACCATAAAGGTAGCAGGATAGCGTTTATGAAGAGAGAGCTTTTAAAAATATTTCATGCATTGCTTGATTATTTTTTGCTTTTTAAGCTTTGGGATTTGTTGGTTTTAAGTCGCTATAACCCTTTTTCGGACACTGTATATGTTCGTTTGGATGAAACAATCCCCTTAAGTGGGATGATTGTGCCTTTGATTTGTATTTTTTTAAAATCATACAAAAAAGCTTATTTTCCAATTAAAAAGCATTTAAGGCCATTCTCATCCTGGAGCCTGGCTTTTCCTTCTGTAACCATTTCCCTCTGCGTGTTGTTTTTCCTGAGGGGCTTTTTTGTTTTTTCATTTCCATCCAATGAGTTTGAATCTTTTTTTGATTCCATGTTTTTGACTCCATTTGCCCCAGCGGGTCGTTTTTTAAGTTGGTGGTTTTTTGCGATAGTGGTTTTGCAATTGAATCATGATTTACTGTCTTGGATTTATCGCAGGATCATTGCTTCTAGAGGCATCAAAACAGAAGTGTGGTGGTTTGGCAATGATCAAGATTTTGCACTTATTGATAATATTTTTAATATTAGGTATATTCAGGTAAAAGTTAGAAAGATTGCCATTAATGCTGAAAATATTAAAAAAATAGAGATGATGAAAGAAGGCAAGCTTGTTTATATGGGGATTGTTGAGGAGACAATCAGCCAGGAAAATTTAAGGTTGATTAAATATGCTGGATATCGTTGGGACATCCCAATAAAAACACTCCCTAGACTGGAGGGTTATGGCTTTATATCAGTTGATGAAATAGGCCTTCCTTTGATCGGGGACCATTTTTCACTTGTTGGTTTACCGGCAAGAATATCAAAAAGATTTTTTGATTTTTCCATAGGTTTGTTTTTGTTTATGTTGTTCTTGCCAATCATGTTAATTACCGCTGTTTTAATTTTGGTGATAGATAGACACAATCCCTTTTTTATGCATGCAAGATTAGGAAGGTCTGGAAGAAAATTTAATCTTTTTAAATTCAGAACAATGCAAAATTTAACATTAGAGCAGGTTTTCCAAGACAGTCCTCATTTAAAGAATGAATTTGACAAAAATCATAAAATAGCAAAAGATCCCAGAATTACTAAGCTCGGTTCTTTTTTGAGAAAAACGAGTCTAGACGAGCTTCCGCAATTTTTAAATGTTGTCTTGGGCGATATGAGTCTTGTTGGACCTAGGCCGGTTGTAAATGAAGAGCTGCAAAGATATGGAGATTGGCAGGATTTATTGCTTTCAGCTAAACCTGGAATTACTGGTTTATGGCAAGTTTCAGGAAGAAGCAATTTATCTTATGATGCAAGGGTGAGACTGGATACATGGTACGTCCAAAATTGGTCACCTTGGCAGGATATAAAAATTTTAATATTGACACTTCCTGCTGTTGTAAATAGAAAAGGAGCTGTGTAAAATATACAAATTGGACTCATGACAATTCAGAAAGAAGTTGATTCATTATTGCAAAGCTTGCAAAATGTTGTTTTTGGGAAAAAAAATGAGATAGAGCTCATTGTTACTGTTTTATTTGCTGAAGGGCATGTTTTAATTGAAGATGTTCCGGGAACAGGCAAAACGGTTTTGGCAAAAGCGATCTCAAAAACATTTGGTTTAGATTTTAAAAGGATTCAAATGACCCCTGACCTGCTGCCTAGTGATTTAACTGGTTCAACAGTTATGAAAACAGATAGAAGTGGTTTTGAATTTTCCAAAGGTCCACTTTTTTCCAGTATCGTTTTGGCTGATGAAATAAATAGAGCATCTCCAAAAACTTTATCTGCAATGCTGGAATCAATGGAGGAAAGACAAATAACTGTTGATGGCATCACGAGAGATTTGCCAGATCCTTTTTTGGTAATTGCAACTCAGAATCCAGTTGAGCATGAAGGAGTGTTTCAGCTTCCATGTGCTCAATTGGATAGGTTTGCTGCCAGGGTTACATTAGGCTACGCTGACAAGAAGAGTGAAATTGAAATATTAAATTCACAAAATGATAAACATCCATTAAATGACTTGAAGGTTTGTTTTGATGTTTCTAAAGTTAAGCAATGTATAGATGCAGCAAGAAAAGTTCATATTAGTGACTTGGTTCAAAGTTATATTGTTGATTTAGTTAGACTGACCAGAGAAAACAATTCGCTAATAGGGGTAAGCACTAGGGGTGCTATTGTTTTGTCAAGAGTGGCAAGGTCTAGAGCTTGGGTGAAAGGAAGGGATTACGTTTTACCAGACGATGTAAAAGAGTTAGCAATTCCAGTTCTTGCTCACAGAATGATGGATGACGGTGGTTCTTTAAGCAGAAGTCAAGACAAGATAAAAGAAATACTTCAAAGCATACCGGCTCCTATAGCATAATGCTAAATTCAAAACCGGGGTTTACTCCACAAGGTTTGACGGTTGTCTTTCTTGCGTTTATTTTGTATCAGTTTGGACATAATGTTTTAGGAATTAAAGGCTTAGAAATTATTTCTTTTATTTTGGTTTCCCTGATCATCTCGGGTTTTATCGAGATTAAGCGTTTGTCTGACCCACAAGGTTTTAAGGTTGTATTCCCAAAAGAAATTTTCGCTTATGAGGAAAGCAAAATTCGATATTCTTTAGAGAAGCTTGGCAGTGCAGCTTGGAATGGATTAAGTATTCATTGCAAAGATAAAGAAAATAAAAAAATTAAAGTTTCAGTTAACCCTGGCACTGATGAAAGCATCAAAGAAGGTGTGTTGGGCGTTTTCAAAAGAAAAAAAAGAGGTGTAACTGATTCTTTAAATGTAAATTTAATTTGGAAAGATTGTTTTGGGTTGGTGAGCAGAAATTTAAAAATTAACCAATCTGAAAAAATAATTATTTATCCTCAAAGAATACAGGTGAAGATTAGCGAAAGACAACCTTTAGGTTTTGGCTTGCCTTTTCAGGTTGAGGATGGGAGCATGGTTGAAAGGGAAGGATCAAGTCAGGATTTTTTAGGTATACGCAAGTATGTTTTTGGAGACTCTTTAAAGAATATTGACAGGGTAAGTTCTGAAAAAACAGGGCAATTAATGGTTAAAAAATTCCACCATCTTGAAGGGATTGGTGCCTGGATAAGATTAAGCAACAAAGGTTGGGGTTCTCATGATCATTGGGAAAACGGAATCAAAATTGCTGCTGCATGGGCATCATTTTGGGCTTCCAGAAAATATCCTGTCGGTTTTCTTTATGAGGGGGATGAAGTTGTAAGGATTATGCCTTCTGATGGAGAAAGCATTTTAAATAAGATATTTCATTCATTGGCTCTTTTGCCAAAAGATTTTTCCAACCAGGATTTCACGCCGAAAAAACATGTCGGTAACTCTTTGTTTATATTGCCTAGTGAAGTCAAAATCCCAACACAGTCTTTTGGAATTTTGACACCACAAAAAATACCAACTGGTGACAATGTTTCAATTTCTTGGAAAAAAAAATCTCAATACTGGGTTTCTGATTTATGAAATATTTTTTTGTTCAGGCTAGAGGCAGAAGGGCCGCATTGGAGCTTTTGTTAATTTTGATGATTTGCACCACTTCCGTTATCTTTTCGCAATCTTATGGCATGGGTATGGCTCTATCAAAAATATTAGTTCCTTGTGTTTTGGGATTGTTTTTTTCTAGATTTATTTCAACGCAGAAATGGACCAATATTGCTGGATGGTTTGTTGAGGTTGTTGCAGCTATTTTGTTTTACATTAAGATTTCAGAAAGTTTTAAAAATGGTGTGTCTGTTTATGATTTTCTCTCAGACATTCTGCCCTTGTTTTTGATTCTTTATACATTTAAATTAGTTAATGCCAGGGATATTAAATTTTTTTCATTGATACCTTTTAGTGTTGCTGTATTTGTTGCTGGTGTTTCACCATCGTCTCTATTTACATTTAATGCAATAATTTTATCTATTGTTATTATCGGATTAATTACGGGTTGCCCAATGTTGGTTCGCACGGATGAGGATAAAAGAATTCAAAATGAATGGTTTTTTGTATTCAAAAGGTATATTGCAAGATTGCTTTTTATAGTCTTCGGGCTTGTTGTTGTTTCTGAATCAATTGCTCCATCGAAAATTATTAGAAATTTGGGTGGAGATGTTCAAGTTGGAGTCGAGAATATAACACCTTATAGATATACAAATTTTTCTTCAGATATTGTGCCAAGAAGTTTTTATTCTGGATTTTCTCCATTTTTAAATTTAAGCAGAAAGGAGAATGTTCACTTAAGCGAAGAGCCGGCTTTAGAGGTTACTGGCCCATCAACCTATTGGAGAGGTGTGGTTTTTGATGTTTTTGCAGGGTCATCATGGGAATCTTCTAGAAGGTCAACCAGGTCTATACATTCAAACACTTCAATTAATGGTTTTAATATAAAGCCTGAAGAGTATAGGTATTTTGATTTTGAGAAAAATGATCAAAATTTAATCAAAATAAATAGATCGGTTACTTTTTTGAAAAGCCATGGGAATTTTTTGTTTACACCATGGATACCGAATCGTATCTCATTTGGTCCTATAAATAATTTTTTATCAATTTCAAATTTATATTTGAATCAATCACCTAATAGCGCTATTTTGACCCCTTTTGAAACGCAAGCAGATTTCAATTATCAAATTGAAAGCATCTTCACAGAAGGACAGCGATTGCAGACAGGTATTCTGGATACAGATTCTTTTGATTCTTCATATGGCGCAATGCTAAATCCAAATATACCAAATCCAAATTTAAATGGATTGGTAGAACCATATATCGATTACCTTTCCCTGCCTGAGATCTCGATAAGGGTTATTGAGTTGACAGAATCTATTGCTGGACAGGGAAATTCAATAGAAAAAATGGAAAGAATCGCCATTTATCTAAGAGAAAACATGCAATACAGTCTTGAAACCGATGCTTTGCCAGTAGGTTTTGAATCAAGTGATTGGTTTTTATTTGAATCACAATCTGGATGGTGTGAAATGTTCGCTTCAGCATTAGGTGTCATGGGGAGAATTTTGAATATAAAAACAAGATTAGTTGGCGGTTACCAAGGAGGAGAAAAAATTGCAGGGAAGTCATCTTATTTGATTCGTGAAAAAGATGCTCATGTTTGGGTTGAATTTTGGTCAGAGGAGCATGGCTGGATTCCAATTGACCCAACACCTGAAAGCAATCTTGCTAATTCAAGTGACTCTCAATCAGATTCAGATGCTGGGGCGTTTAGCCAAGTCAGAAAAGCAGTCGATAATCTGGTTGAGAATATTGAATTCCTAACATGGAGCAATAGGTTAGATGCAATATGGACAAATATCAGGATTTATTTGATCGGTTTATTTTTCTTGATTTCTTTTTACGGTCTCATTCGCTTTATCAGGAAGATTGATTTTTTTTCAAAAAAAAGATTGCTTGTAAGGAAGATTCGAAAATGGATACACTTGGCTAAAAAAGATGGTGTGTCAAAAAGAAATCATGAAACCCTTAGGGAATTTGCTTTGAGATGGCATGTAAAAACAAAAAAAAGCAGGATAATAAACGAGTTAAAAGCTTTTGAGATTGCTTTATATGGGAAAAGTTCTTTTTTTTAAACTTATAATCATTAAAGCTGGAGGAATTTTATGAAAAGACTTGGAGATATATTAGTTGATGAAGGTTTAGTAACATCTGACCAACTTAAGGAGGCTCTTTCAAACCAGCAAAAAACGGGGAAGAGGCTAGGTCAAGCCATCATCGATATGGGAATTTCAACTCCAGATGAGATTCTCGATGCACTATCTCGTCAGATGGGAATTCAGAAAGTTGACTTGTATGAAGAGGAGATCGATTTAACCACTGCAAGACTTTTATCTGTTGAGAAAATACAGCAATATAGAGCCATACCAATCAAAGAGGTTGACAGCACCCTCCTTGTTGCTATGGTTGATCCTTTAAATGTTATTGCAATCGATGATATCAGGATTTCTACAGGCAAAGCGGTTAAGCCCTTGATCACCAGTGATGAATCTTACAAACATGCATTTGATGAGTATTTCGGCAAAGCGCATGAAGCAGAAAAAGCCGTAAAGGAGTTTGAAGACCAGAGACGTGCTGAGGGTTTACTTTCTGAAGAGCTAGAAAAGATGACCAAGGCTTTGGATGTTGATGATGCTCCAATCATCAAGCTTGTGGAAAGCCTGTTGACGAGTGCTGTAGAGATGGGATGCAGTGATATTCATCTTGAACCCAAAGAAACAAAGCTTCAAGTCAGATTTAGGGTTGATGGAGTTTTGCAAAAAATGATGGACATTCCAAAAACAGCCTTATCTGCTGTTGTGGCTCGTTTTAAGATTTTGGCAAACCTGGATACTTCCGAGAGAAGGAAGCCATTGGATGGAAAGATAGCAAAAGAAATCTCTGGGAAGAAGATAGACTTTCGTGTATCTACAGTTCCAACTGTCAATGGTGAAAAGGTTGTTGCTCGTGTGTTGGACAGGTCAGCATCAATGTTGACGCTTGAAGATTTGGGTTTTACCAAAAAAGAACAAGGCATATGGACAGAGCTTTTAAAAAAACCACATGGTATTATTCTTCTAACTGGACCTACAGGTTCAGGAAAAACTACAACATTAAATGCTAGCCTTTCAAGGATAGCAAGTGATGATATTAACGTAACCACCATTGAGGATCCTGTTGAATATCAGATTCCTAAAATCAATCAGGTTCAAGTGAATAATAAAGTGGGTCTAACTTTCGAATCTGCTCTTAGGAGTTTTTTGCGACAAGATCCTGACGTCATGATGGTTGGTGAGATTCGTGATTTTGAGGTTGGGGAGATGGCCATACAAGCTTCTCTAACTGGTCATTTGGTGTTTTCAACACTTCACACCAATGATGCTGCTTCATCTATAACAAGATTAACCAATATGGGCATAGAGCCTTTTTTGGTTAATGCAACTTTAGCTGGAGCTGTTGCGCAGAGGTTGGTTAGAAAGTTATGCGAGCATTGCAAAGAACATGAAGAAATGTCTTTGGAAGAGTTTGATCGCTTGAAGCCAATTTTGAGAAAGGTTGGGTATGAAAAAGATACACCACCATTGGTTCATAACGCTCCTGGGTGTAAATTTTGTAATGGATCAGGGGCAAAAGGAAGATCAGCAATTTTTGAAATGATGGTTATGACAAACAAAATAAGAAATATGTGTTTGCAAGGGGCTAGTGAAAAAGAGATCAAAATTGAAGCGATTAATGAGGGTATGGATACATTATTTCAGTCAGGCCTTACTAGAGTCTTGGACGGACAGGTTTCCATGGATGAGCTATTTAGAGTTTGCCCTCCAGAAGAGCTTGCAATTGAAATAGGTGGAGGGTATGAGGAATCTGAAGAAACAACCAAATCTGAGAAGAAAATTCCTGAACTCGCTGAAGCTCCAAAAATGCTTGCTCCTTTTGTAAAGGAGTAAATGGGAGGTCTTTATGGCAATTAAAGAAACAATTCTTGAACTTTTAGTAAGGTTGCACGAGGAAAACGGCAGTGACCTGCATGTATCAGTAGGAGCAAAACCATCCTGTAGAGTTTTTGGAGAAATCAAGCAGTTTGAAGAATTTCCTGTTTTAACGAGTGAAGACACTAGAACCTTGGCTTATTCCATGATTCGTGAAGAG
>CEOQ01103252.1_pt1 | contig 11110 bp, 13 predicted proteins | sample 361351 | NCBI WGS metagenome assembly CEOQ01 (sample SAMEA2619907, study PRJEB7988) | marine metagenome | biome: marine biome (ENVO:00000447); feature: deep chlorophyll maximum layer (ENVO:xxxxxxxx); material: "saline water (ENVO:00002010), including plankton (ENVO:xxxxxxxx)" | depth 60 m | reverse complement strand
ACCCGCACCTTGCTCCTGCTGGGCGTTGAATTTAACTCCTAGTTCACGGTTGTACACACCCATGCAATTCGGACCGACGAGCGGCATACCATCCTCGAGGCAGGCAGAAACGATCTTCTCCTGCAGTTCGATTGCCTCCGGTTCTCCTGTCTCTGCAAAACCAGAAGTGAACATTGAAATACCACCGACTTTCTTCTCGATGGCCTGCCCAACAATTATTGGAGTGACTTGGCGAGGTACTGCGCAAATAACAAGATCAACATCACCAGGAACCTCTGCTACTGAACTAAAATTAGGGATCTGTTTCTCTTCAATCCCAGGGATCTCGTTCGGATCAACCTGAACCGAATAAAGTTCCCCGGTGAAATTCTCCATATTTGTTAGCCACATGTATTGCGGCCCCTTATCACCAACCACCACGACTGAGCGTGGATTCAGTGCCCGATGTAGTCTTTCGTTATCGATTTTCATGCTGGTTCCCTACAATCTCTATTCTTCGTGAAGGACTACGCGCGCGTCCACCGCTATAGCCCCATCGGGGTAAGCAAACACTGGATTCAAATCTAGCTCGGCGATTTCTGGTCGACGTTCGATCAATTCCGATACCGCAAGCAACAGTTGTTCCAAGGCACCCAAATCCGCCCCCGCCTGACCTCGAACGCCTTCTAATATTGGTAACGCATCAATCTCTCTGATCATTTGCGAAGCATCTCTCGATGCTAATGGAACGATCCTAAAAGACACATCTTTCAGTACTTCCACAAATACACCACCTAGGCCAAACATCATTACCGGGCCAAATTGTGGATCAGTGGTAGAGCCGACGATGACCTCAATACCAGGTTCCGCCATGGTTTGAATCGAAACTCCATCAATTCGAGCATCAGGGGCAGATTCCCGCACTGTCCGGAGCATCTCCTCGTAACCAGTGCGGACGGCGTCAGCATCCGCAAGTCCAACCACTACTCCGCCTACATCAGATTTGTGAGCAATGTCAGGAGAAATTATTTTCATCACCGTAGGGAAGCCAACTTTCTCTGCAGCAGCTGCTGCCTCGTCGGCGTCTGTAGCTAGATGTGCGTCAGTGACGGTAATTCCCTCAGCCATCAATAGATTTTTTGATTCGACTTCAGTTAGAAGCGTACGGCCTTCGTTTTTCGCTGCTGAAATAATTTGTTCAGTGAGATTAGAAGAAGTCATTTTTCACCCATCCGTTCAGGTTCGATTCGACCAAATCGTAGCGGCTACTGACTTTTACCGCTACGGCACGAGCCACTGATTATGTATTTTTGCCAAGTTGTAGTTCCTTCTCAGAGTCGAGAGCAGAGTTCACAGCTTCGATTGCAACCTCGACATGTTCTAATTCTGGGGGTCGAGTGGTTAGTCTTTGGAGATTAAGATTACCTGCGGTAATAAGCCTTACCCCCCGGAATTGCTGAAATCGATCGGCCAATCTAATTAACTCGTAGGCAACACCAGCCACCACTGGAATCAACAATAGTCTAGAAGATACCCTCCACCAAAGAGGCTCACTGCCGGCGAACGCAAAGACAACGACAGAAACAAGACCCACCATCAACAAAAAGGAAGTCCCGCACCTTGGATGTAAACGGGAATGTTTCATTACTGATTCAGGGGTTAATCGGTCTAGAGACTCAGCCGCAGCAATAGCCATGTGTTCAGCACCATGGAACTGAAACATTCGCTCTACGTCAGATATGTGTCCGATCCCCCAGATATATGCCAGCAATAATCCAAGTCTCAGGGCGCCCTCAATCAGTAGCACTAACCAAGATGGTAGAGTTGCTTCTAGCCAACCGGTCACAATCACGGGTCCCGCGAAAAAAACACCTATCCCAATCCCAAACGCTACTAAGAAAATTATCCAATCGAGAAATGTGAGACCTGACGCCTCGTCAGCAGTTTTAACCTCCCCTGCCGCAACTGCTGATGACCAAGTGAGAGCCTTTAATCCCAAGGTGAGAGTTTCTACCAAAACCAGTATCCCCCGCACAAAAGGAATGCGTCGAAATGAGCCGCTGAAGATAGGACTCAACACCTCCGTACGTGTAATGGTATTTGAGTCAGGGGCCTTCACTGTAACCGTGAGAGTATTCAGACCTCTGATCATGATGCCCTCTACCACCGCCTGACCTCCAAGCACTGGTGCTTCAGATGATTTTTGTTCTGACATTGAACCAACTCTCAAGCTTCAAATTTACCTTTTCGTATCAATCCTATACGATTTGATTTCGTAATAAAATTTCGAGTTAATAACCGAAACTGTTAAGACTGGAGCAACGGTGGGGAAAGCAATGACCGACTTACTGACAGGTGGTGTCCCTTTCGACGCGAAGATGTACGAACAGATATGCTTTGCCTGTGGAACACAGAATCAGTCTGGTCTCAATATGAGATTTTCTAGACTCAGTGATGAAACCGTTGAATGCATCTATACGCCTATGGAAGTTCATCAAGGCTTCCCTGAGGTGATTCATGGTGGAATACTCTCGACGCTGATCGATGAGGCTATGGCTTGGGCACTTTGGTCAAAGGAACAAGTTCTCGGCGTAACAGCGACGCTCGAAATTAAATATCGAGCATCGGTTCCAGTCGGGGAAAAATTAAGAATCCTGGCAAAAGCGGATGAGAAACGTGGCCGGAGAGTAAATCTCACAGCATCGATAAGTCTGGAAAATGGTAAGACGTTGGTCGAGAGTTCGGCTTTGTACCTAATACTCCCAGCAGCTCAGCAAAAACTCCTTCAAGCCAGACTAAACTGGCATCCGCATTGATCGTATCTACTGGGGCAACTGAGACACAAAGGGCACAAGGCTTTACCCTTTGTTCGTTAACTTAAATGGAGACTCCTGCATGCCATATCTTGATGTGCCTCCAGCACAGATTTATTACGAGGATCACACTGGTCCTGATAATGCTGAGACGCTGGTGTTCCTTCATGGTGCTGCTGGTAATCATATTTCTTGGTGGCAGCAGATACCCTATTTCTCCAAAACCTACAGGTGTTTAACTATTGATCATCGAGGATTTGGGTGGTCAGCAGATCCCGAGTCATTGGGTGGAAATAGATTTGTAGAGGATCTCAACGATCTACTCTCGTGGCTTAAGATTGAGAAGGTATCTCTAATATGCCAGTCAATGGGTGGACGTACAGGGCTTGGTTTCGCGGTGCACTTTCCAGAAAAGGTGAACAAGTTGGTGATGGGCGGCACATGGGGATTTTTTGACTGGCCGGAACAATTACAATTAGCCGCTGAGCTCAGAGAAGACACTGCTGGACTTACGCTTGAGCAAAGAGCAATCGGTGACAAGTTCAAAAAAGAGAAACCGGACGGCGCCTTTCTTTATCAGCAAATTGCCAGTTTGAATCCTCCTAGAAATCCAAATATTACTTCTACTAACAATATGAGCCCCACACCAGAATCCCTGGCAAGTCTGGACATCCCCGTACTCGCGATTGTGGGCTCAGAGGATATTGTTATTCCGCCACCCCTTATAAAAAATTTCGCTGATCTGGCACCGAATTCTCGGTACGTGGAAATACCAAACATTGGACACTCTCTTTATTTTGAAGATCCAGATCAATTCAACCGATTAATAGAAAATTTTCTTGCGGAATAGCGAAAATAATCACTGAGAGTGGAGAACTCATGACAGACCAGGATCAAACTGCGGAGACAGAAACAAAGAAACTCAACGTATTTTTTGATGTCGACAACACGCTGATAATGTGGAACGGGAAATTAAGAAACCACACGCGGGAAGTGTTTGAAGCACTTCGTGAAGAGGGCCACACTATATACATCTGGTCTGGGGTAGGAATCCGACGCTGGGATATGAGACGCCACGAACTAGACGGAATGGTCGAGGATTATTTCATAAAGCCTCTCGATAATCATCATGAAAAACTACCTGCCCTAGGTGTGACGATCATGCCCGACTATGTAATCGATGATCATAGATCAGTTGTAGATGCGTTTGTGGGTTATCACATACCGGATGAGGCCGGACCCGATGATGATGAATTACTGAAAGTGCTCGAAGAGATTAGAACGCTCGCCAAAAGCTAATCGGAAAGTGTTCCTTAAAACTTTATGAAATTGGAGCATGTTGTGCTTCCTCCATTATCTCCTCAGCTACCTGCACTGCTGCATTACCACTAGGAGAAACGCCGGAGAGACATAGAGGACAGTCTGGCTCGGCAGGAGCCCCTGTGTCCACCAGTTCAGCAACCGAACCACCTTCGTCAAGGATTACCCCACAGGCCGTATCGATATGAGACGCCCAGAATTGTTGCTCACTACGAGGTTCGACATCGTGCAGAATGACCCAATGCCAATTATCACCAAAATCATCTAACAACTTAGCCACTATTGTCATGTCCGACATACAGTTCCTAACTTAAATACTTTGAAAACCAAGCAACTGACTTTTCCCAAGAATCACCAGCAGCTTCAGGATGAAATGACGGTCTGGTGTCGTTGAAAAAGGAGTGTTCTGCCCCTTCATACAATGTTATGTCATTACTCACTCCTGCCGCTGTGAGCGTGCTACGGAGCATATTGACCTGTTCTTCTGGTATTCCCTCGTCCAAAGCTCCATAGGAGCCCAAAACAGGCGCGCTAATCTGCGAGATTTGTTCTGAGGGTGGCATGCCACCACCGTAATAGACATGCACAGCATCCACATTGGATGTGGGCCGTATAGCGGTGGCTAAGGTCAGGCCACCGCCCATGCAATAGCCTACGCATCCTACTCGCCCGATACCACGCTCTTCTTTCATATATCTAATCGCCGCGTCTATTTCGATTGCGGCCACGTCTCTTTCCATCGACATCGCAAGTTTCCTAGCCTCATCAGGCTCATCAGTCGACTCACCATGATACACGTCGGGCGCCCATGCCAAAAAACCTTCAGCCGCATATCGGTCAGCAATTTCTTCAATATCTGGAGTCAGGCCCCACCACTCTTGTATGACGATTATTCCAGCCTTGGGTTCGCCATCGGGCTCAGCAAGATAGCCCATTAGTCTTACATCTTTGAATTCAACGTCTACTCGCCTAGTCATGATTCCCTCACTAATCTACTTTCCATTCAACAGTATTCTAAGGATATCTGGCGGAAACTCAATCCTGTCTCCAGGTTCAACTCCGTTTTGCTGATACCAGTCTAATGGAGCCTCGAGAGCATATAGATAGGGTGTTGGGGGATAGTGATACAGTTCTGTTTGGGCATACATTGAGTCGATTGCTAGAATTGACTTGTCAGAGCCGATCCAAGCGATGGAGAGATCGAATAATGTATCTACCATCCAAAACGGAGCCTCAGTCTCTTCGACAAACCAAAAGAGCATTCCTTGCTCTCCCAACGTATCTCTGCCCGAAAGACCTATTGAGTATGCGGAGGCTGGCGGGACTTCCACAGGCAAAGTGGCAATGAAAATTTCATTTCGGAAAAATCTTATAGCCGGGAGCTCCGTACTCGGCTTGGAATTCGCACCCGAATTCGAATATTTTTCAGAGGGCGCAGATTCTGATGTCTCAGTTGCCGTCGGTAGCATCGTTCGATCTGAGCCAGGTGACTCGATAACACCTTCAGTAGTGCATCCTAGAAATAAAATGAGAACAGAAATAGCAAATATCCGCATATGAAGTCCTTGATAGGATTAGAATTGTTGTGGACTAATACTAATCATCGAGGCCTATATACCGCTAATGAGCTCTGAGCAAAGAAATCCTATCGACGTCGCACTTGAAATTTGGCCTGACCTTCGGGATGGTAACAATCTGCAGGATTTATCACATCTAGATATCTTGCTCGGGTCTCTCGGGATACCAACAGCATATGGAAGTTCAGAGGGGATATCGACGACCTTCGGTGGATTCACAGAGTCAGCATCGCCCACTGTCACCTTACCAACTGGAGAGACCACCACTAGCCTTGAAGAAGCAAAATTACTTTGTCACATCGTCATAACTCGTACCCTGATGTCAGCCGGTTTGGATGTGGACCGACGAGTCCAAGAGGCAATGGGACAGGCATACGCTAATACTTGGTGTGTAAAGGGTGACTACAAGACAACCCCGCTGGTACTCAGTGCTTCGCTCTGGTTGATAGCCCTCGATAGCCAAAGTCATTCAGACACCCCTTTGCCCATTGATTGGAGTGCTTCAATATATGAAAATTCCCTATTTTGGGACACAGAATATCGACTTTTCTCTCATTATGACATAAAAGAGCGAGCTTTGGATTGGGTTGTTCATGTAAGCCATGAGAACGAAAGACATCAGGGTTGCTCGCGCTGGAATATTATTGAGCCTCTTCTCCGAATCGAAGATGAAAGAGCCGACCTGGCAGTCACAAATTTTCTTAACCAGCTAGAAGAGGACGCTGAGAACATCTCAGCTCGCTATATCATCGAAAGGTCAAGAATTGCGAAGCTTACCTAAAACGACCGCTTTCTAAATTAAACGGGGCACCCTTTTCCTACCCGGTCTACTATCGTAATTAGCCTTGAACTGACGATATTTAGTAACTTGAATCCAATATTTCCCACCTATTTTCGAGGCTGGTAGGTTACCGCCTTTGATTTGTCGTCTAACCGTTTGTTGGTGGACTCCGAGATCTCTCGCCGCCTCATCAAGATCAATATAGTCGTCGAAAGGATTTTCGGGCATCGCGGGGTACTCCAAAGTCCCACCGCACTTTATATTTTAAGAGACTCGAATAATTACTTCAAGCGACCGACCGGACCGTCAAGAAATTTGTGTGAGTTCATTTTGAGGCGTCACAGTTAACAATACGAAGTAAATAAGCTAGCTTGTATTGTAGAAGTGATCGATTGGTTTTATTATTACCCTTCGACCAGCATACAGTGGATTACAAATTTTTGAACTTAGCGAGGCACGATGTCACCAAAGAGCGAATTTATTCAGGTGAATAGACTACAAATGCATTACCAAGAATGGGGTGAATCAAAAGACAAACATGCCGTGATACTTCTCCATGGATTTGCCTCGACCTCAAACTGCTGGAATGAAGTTGGTGAGGAACTATCTAAGGACTATCGAGTGATCGCGGTGGATCAAAGAGGTCACGGCCAATCTGAGTCCGATCCTGAACACGATTACTCGAGAGCGAGTCAAGTTGATGATCTGCATGAACTGGTTGAACAAATGGGACTCGAGACAATAACCCTGGTGGGACACTCAATGGGCGGAGCCAACGCCATATGCTACGCCGCGGATCGACCTGATGTAGTGTCAGCACTTGTCCTAGTAGAGACTGCCTCCGACGTTTTGCGTGGCGGGCTTGAAAATCTCAAAAGGTTACTCAAGTCATCCGAGGAGTTTGAATCACTTACTGATGCTGCTAATGCTCTATACGAGTATCAAAAATATGCAGCCCCCGATCAGATTCACCGGCGAGCGCTGGCCACATTCACGGAAACTGTTGATGGAAAATGGACTTGGGATTTTGATGAGGCCTTTCGAAATCCAAGCGTGCGACCACCTGATCCGGATCCAGGTCAAAGACGACTTGCTGATTTAGGCGAAAGTGCTGAGAAAGTGGTATGTCCCGTAATGATCGTGCGAGGTGGAAAGACTGACATGTATACACCTGAGTCGATCCAAAGACTGAGTAGAAGAATGGCGAATGCCCGTATCTCACTTATTGAGGAAGTTGGGCACCACGTCCCGACGGACGACCCCGGGACGCTTTCTCTGAACATCCGTGAATTTTTGCAGTCGCTCCCAGTAATTTAGGCCCCGAACTTATTTAAATATCCTAGTCCTGAATACGTCTAAACAGGGCGGCTGCGTTTTGCCCACCCAGTCCGAAGGAATTGGACAAAACTACACTTATCTCAGCTTCCAAGGACTGATTTGGCGTGATTCTCAAGTCGCACAAAGGATCTGGATCTTGATAATTAATCGTCGGTGGCACAATATTGTTGTGCAGAGCAAGCACACTGGCCACCGCCTCTATACCACCAGCACCGGCAGCCAGATGTCCTGTCATGGATTTAGTGGAAGAAATATTCGTACGATAGGCAGCCTCCCCAAGGGCAATCTTTATCGCCTCAGTTTCAGTTCTGTCGTTGTACTGAGTGGAAGTTCCATGGGCATTGATGTAGTCAATCTCATCCGCATCAGTTTCGCCATCGCGTAATGCTCTCTCCATCGCAAGAGCCTGCCCGTTTGCATCGGGAGCCGTATCATCAGTCGCATCAAACGACCAGCCAACTCCTGATAATTCACAGTAGATATTTGCTCCACGTTCTCTAGCTGAAACTTCGCTTTCGATCATCAAAACGCCCGCACCTTCACCAAGAATGAACCCATCCCGATTAGCGTCGAATGGTCGAGAAGCATGTTCTGGATCGTCATTATTCTTTGATAGAGCACCCATGCGGCCCATAGAAGAAAGTGCCAGTGGCGTGATCATCGACTCTGCTCCACCAACAAGAACGGCCTTCGCATGACCCAGTCGGACCATATTGAGGCCGTGTCCCAGCGCGTCTGTACCTGATGCACAGGCTGTATTTATAGTCGTGTTTGGGCCTCTCACTCCTATCTGACGAGCAAGTCTAGCGGACGCCATATGCTGGCCCATTCTAGTAATGATGAAGGGGTCGACTCCTTTTGAGCCTTTCTGCAAATATTTTTCCCACTCAGGTCCCATATCTAGAGCATCTCCTGACGTAGCAATTACCACACCGATATCATCCGCTCCATATTCATCTGGAACTATCCCAGAGTCTTCCAGTGCTTGAAGACCAGCTGCTGCTGAGAACTGAGCAAATCTACCAGTCCTGCGCGCTACTCTGCGCTCAAGATATTGCTCTGGATCGAAATCCTTGACTTCGCCTGCAATCTGTACGATATGATCAGTGGGATCGAAACTTGTCACCCTACTAATACCATTCCTTCCGGAACTCAGCCCCTCCCAAAACGAAGGCACATCATTGCCGATTGGAGTCACCGCACCCAACCCAGTAACGAAAGCTCGATGTAAGGTCCGCTCCGACATAACCTCTCCAATCATCAATATTCCTCTAAATCTTAAGGCATTGTTCCTACTTTGAATTTCGCATCCTGTACAACGCTAGCACCAGAGCCGAAGCAGCAACACCAACTGCGGCAGCAGGGAGTATGTCACGAATGATTCTCTGTGCACCAGCCGAGGACGAAATATTCAGATCTTGCACGTCTCCCACTAAACGAGTTTGTATGGATCTATAGTCGCGACTGTCGTTAGTTTGGCTTTCAGGACTCATCCGGTGAGATGGATCTTCCTTCGTGAGACGAGGATTGTCTCGTTTTTTCCTCTTACTACTTGCTGTTCCCGCGTTCAGAAGTCCGTAATTGGATGAGAGTTCTCTTTGATTAAACTCGTCATCGACGTCGTCGCCCATATAGTTCGGTATAGTCTGATTCTCTTTCTTCTTTGATTCAGAAGGTGCCTCTACTATCGACTCCAAAGATCCTCTTTCTTCCAGAATTGGCTCATCCATCTCCAGAGATTGGTTCCTTATTGCCAGATTCATGGTCATCGCTGGCCAACCCTTATTATCAGCATCCTCGATAGGTACTCGAAGCTCTTCATATACTTCGGGTACTAAGGAATTTACTACAGGCGCTTTTTGCCGTTTTTGTGGTTTTTTGGTAACTGCCACCAGCAATGCCCCTAAAATAAAACCGGTAGCAAGTGCAAGATATATCCCGTTGTAGTCACCCACTCGGTCGAAATAGAGAGCAACTGCGACCGGTGCTGAAATACCGAAAGCCTGGCTCACTGGGGTAGAAACTCCTCTAATCGCCCCTAGATGTGCTCGACCAAAAAATGAGGCCATAAGCGATTCCTGCAACGGGATCTGAGCTCCAATACCAAATCCCCACAACATAGTGACCAATACAAATACCTCATATTGACCAGTAGGACCCACCAGTACCATCAGCATCATTCCTACGCCAGCAATCGAGAACGCGACTAATGTGCAAAGTCGTCCGCCGATTCGTGTCACTAGGGTGGGCCATACAAATTTTGAACCTAGGGCGGCCAAGCCCTGAAACAACATGGCGGTCCCAGCCTGCTCAAACGTGAATCCATGCAAAGTCATAAATGGAATCAAAAAAAACAGGCCGGCAATTAATCCCATTAAACAAAAAGAAAAACCAATCTGAAGTGTCCAAAGCGATATAGTACGGACGGCCTCCCCCGCAGTGAAGGAATTTTCTAGGTCAGCCCGGGCACGAGCAACTCGCTGCTCGTCAGCCGCGTCCTCCTCTCTCGCACCATCGGGCAAGAGCCCCATATCTTCCGGCTGACGTCTCATCATCAAGGCAACGGGATATAACACCACCCATGTGACGATTCCGAGCACAACCCAAGCGTCACGCCAGCCAATTGCACTGATAAGTCCGACCAGCAAGATACCTGTAAATTGAGCCGCCGAGACCCCGGTGGAGGCAATTGATATTGCCCATGCCCGGTTAGTCACGAACCACTTTGCGACAACTGCATTCAATACCAGGTTCCCTGCCAGTGCCAGTCCAAGAGAAGTAACCACACCACGGATTACAAACCATTCAAATAGCGTTTCGATTCGACTCACGTACATCAGAGAGATACCGACTATGGTCGTCCCGAGAATCATGAGTCCACGCGGCCCCCAGCGATCCAGTAAGAATCCTATAACTCCGCCAGCCAGCGCTGTCGACACCGAGCCGATGGTCACACCTAGTGTGAATTCCGTTTGGGTCCAGCCCAACTCTTCGGTCATCGATGGAAGGAAAATACCGCTGCTACTCGACATAATCGACACAGCAACCATTTGAGCTATCAAGGCTCCAGCTACGATCCACCAACCATAGAACACACCCTTTTGGGAATCAGTACTTGGTTGGGAGTTCAGATCAATATCCGTGGACATAACAGGATAATAAGCGGTTAAATGAGGCAAGACCAACAGTAACCAACTATCCCGCTATTGCAAGGGAAACAGTAATAGACCTGTTCAACAATAAACATCAATATTTAGGTGGAGTGACTCCAAAGTGACACCATGGGGTCGAAGTATGCCCTT
>CEOQ01057736.1_pt1 | contig 11110 bp, 9 predicted proteins | sample 361351 | NCBI WGS metagenome assembly CEOQ01 (sample SAMEA2619907, study PRJEB7988) | marine metagenome | biome: marine biome (ENVO:00000447); feature: deep chlorophyll maximum layer (ENVO:xxxxxxxx); material: "saline water (ENVO:00002010), including plankton (ENVO:xxxxxxxx)" | depth 60 m | reverse complement strand
AAGGCGCACTAAATGCAGGTGGCCGACCTGCCTTTGGTATTTGAACTAAGCGGGGTCCACACGCCCCCTACGGGGGCGGTGAAGTCTGCATTTACCGGTCCTCTGTGGAAGGCGATTCATCTAGTCCGAATGGAATGGAATCCTGATTATCCTGAGTGGGTGATGATTCGATACCGAAGACCAACGGTTCTGACTCTTCGGACTCTGGAGTATCCTCCAGTCCGAATGGGAGATCTGCAGAGTCCAACTGCAGTTCAGAATCGAGTCCGAATGGGAGTTGCGTTTGACCGGCCGGATCGGGTTCAATCTCATTTTCATCGACTCTGGTCAAAGCCTCATCGTCACCACAAGCAGGACAAGGGGCCTCAGTAGAGACTAAGCCGCAGATGGCACACTCGTGCATGATACGGGCAAGGAGTACTCGGCTTCACGGTGTCGCTTCAGCGATTCAAGTGTACAGGGAACCGTGGAAGAAGAACATGAACACGGTTGCGACCACACAGGTAATGAACATCACAGGAAGTCCGGCTCTGACCCATTCCTTAGTGGTGATTGGGTAAGGCCCTCTCTCGCTGATTGCTACAGTCATGACGTTAGCGCTGGAGCCGATTGGAGTGGCATTGCCACCGAAACCAGCCCCCATTGCCAGCGCCCACAGAAGAGGCTCTGGGCTGAGGGTCCCTCCGCTCGCCTCGGTGATGCTGAAGATGACCGGAATCATTGCCGCTGTGAATGGGATATTGTCAATCAGAGCGCTGGCAATTGCAGAGACCCAAATGATGGCGATAGCTAGTTTTACCTCGTCATCACCGAAGTTGTCGAAAATCCAATTGGCGACTTCGTCGAGATATCCAACATCGCCGATTCCTCCAACCAGTAAGAATAGTCCTGCGAAGAAAAGCAAGGCCTGCCATTCCACCTTATCGACTACGTCATTGATGAATCCCTCACGGAGTTCCTCGTTCTTCGGCCTAGCTGCAATTAGAGCGAAGCCAGCACCTGCCAGTGCGATTCCGTCGATCTCAATCTCTAGGTCGAAAAGGGACTTGGCAGAGAATGCTACTACGGTCAGACCTAGGATAATCAGAGTCGAGAACATCAGTTGCTTGTCGTTAATTGCGTCCCACTCATCCTCTTCCAAAAGGAGGTCGACGTGCGGGGGCTTCTGCTCCGACCATTCTCTGTAATACCACCTGAAGTAACCTAAAGTTGCTATCCACGCGAAGAAGGTGAGAATTCCGAGTCTAAATAGGAAGCCGTTGAATGAGAATGCGTCCAGCACCGGGCTCGCGTCAGCAGCAGCGGCAGCGATCATGACATTAGGAGGATCTCCGACCATAGATGCGACTCCACCGGTGTCCGACAGGATTGCTTCTGCGAGCAAGGGAGGGACTGGATTAATCTCCAATTTGTTGCAGATTCTCAGTGTAACAGGGGCGATGATAATTATCGCAGTGACATTGTCAATTACAAGAGAGAGAAGAGTGGTGAAAGTACCGAGCAGGACGATTAGTCTCCAAGGGTCTCCCTTGCTCATCTTGGCTGCCTTAATGGCGACATACTCAAAGAAGCCACAGATTTCGAGGATGGATGCAAAGATCATCATCCCCAGCAACAGGCCGATTACTTCCCACTCAATCCAACCAAGCATGGTGTGCTCAAGAGTGTAAGTCTTGACCAGTTCTCCAGCCGCATTGTACTGCTCGTGGAGGTGGAATACACCAGTGTAATGACCATACAATAGCATCAGAACCGAACCGAACCAAGCGGCTATGGTACGATGTACAACTTCTAACAAAATGAGTGCGAAAGACACTATGAAAATCGCCAAGACTACCTGACTCTCGGTCACCATGGTTTTTGCGAACCTTAACCCCTCTAAATAAGTGAGCATTCCGGAATGTCGAGGCGAAGCGTTCGGATTACTAACGTGAGTTCCAGAACACTGCTACGTTACCGATGCTGTGAGCGAGAATGGCATCTGATTCGGCGGCTAGCCGGTTGAAGCAAGCCGCCCTCTCCACAGAGTTAGCCAACATGCCTCGATTGGCTTTGACCTTGACCAGTCCCCTCTTGCTCAATTGCTCCCTCAATTCGACGACGACCTGTTCCGTTATCCCTTCCTTGCCTACCCTCACGGTCACCGGTAAGGATGAGTCCTTGGCACGCTTTACAATCCTCGGTGGAACCTGTCCGCTAATCCGAATCACCTCCTTGTGATTCCGTGCTCGTTCGTGTGACTCTTCCGCAGTTGTTGCAAGTCACTATCACTGTGCCTGAGCGTATCCTAGTAGTGGCAGAGCGTCCGGGTATTAGGGCTGAACTGCAACTGCGGCAGATTAGTCTAGATGTGTTCGCGTCCGGCCTTACTCCGTGTCGCTTGCCTATCCTAAGGATGTCCCTGGCAGCAGAGTTCACGGACTCCTCATCGTAGTCGTCTGGTGAGTTTACAATCGAAGATAGGTGGTCGATGGCCTCTGAGGCCCTCGCCTTTCTCCTTGAATCAATCCTTCTTACTCGCCTAGGCATCGGTACCACTCATCTTGAGGAGGGCTTTTTCTATTGAATCTCCTACTTCATTTATGCCTCGGTCTCCATCGATTCTCAGCAGAACTCCCCTCTCGTCATACCATTCGGCAAGAGGAGCTGTCTGCTGGTGATATGCAGATAGTCTGCTCCTTACAGTCTCCTCGTTGTCGTCCTTACGCTGGACTACCCGATGCGCTACATTCTCGGGCGGAGGATTGAATTCGATGTGATAGATTTGCCCGGTTTCCGGGTCCATCCTGCGGCCTACAATACGTTGCACTATGGCATCATCAGGGACTTCAATCGATATCACCGCAACGACAGACTCGATGCGCTCGAGCGACTCGGCCTGAACGATGGTTCTGGGATACCCGTCTAGCAGCAGGCCCGACTCGGCATCGGGGTCTTGTAATCTCTCGGAAATCAGACCTATGATTACCTCATCGGGGACCAAAAGACCTGCGTCCATGTATTCCTTGGCCTCCATCCCCAGTTCTGAGCCCGCGGTCACCGCAGCCCTGAGCATGTCTCCAGTAGATGCCTGTGGCTTGCCCGTGAGAGATTCGATGCGAGCGGCTTGGGTTCCCTTCCCTGCTCCGGGAGGTCCGAACAGTACTATTGAGCCTGACACGAACCGGCCGAGGCGCTACGAGTCATAAGGAAAGCGCATCAGGGCTTGTTCTGCTCCCACCACAGGTGGCCGTATGATTTCCATTGCTCCATAGTCCAACCCTCAGGTAGACCTGAAAGAGGCAGTGGGGGCGCTCCGTCTGGAGTTGGGGGTAGAGATGAAGGAGAAGACTGGGCGATTGCTGCCTGAATCTCCTCATCCGACACGCCTCCTGTCATTACCTCTCCGGATGAGGATGTCTCCAATGCAGCTGCTCGGCGTTCCGAGAGGGAGCCTGAGAGTAGAGCTGATCCCTCGGGAATCAGTTCCTCATCGGGACTCATCATTGCAGACGAGTTTCTTCTCATCCTGACTCCATAAACGACTGTAGTTGACAAGATCACTAGGACGATTAGCGCCATTGACCAGTCGGGAAGACCCAAGTTATCCAGAAGACCTCCGAGGCCGCCTCGATCTGAGATTCGAGATTTGCTTACTCCGATTTCTAGAGAATCGTCAGTGATTGAAACATCATCATTCCCGGCAGTGGAATTAATCTGGATGATTATTGTTGTTAATCCGGATGATGCATCCGAGTTTGGAGTGGCGGTAATCGGTATGGTGCTGCTTTCTCCCGGACCTATGCTCGCAGGCGCTTCGGCATCGACTTCCCAATGTTCCGGCGCGTAGATAGATATGGTCGAGTCTCCTTGGGTATTTCCAAGGTTCGAAATAGTGATTTCAAACGTCGTCCCTCCCTCTCCTATATCCTCAATCGTTGAGAAATCCGCAGATAGATCCATCCAAATTGAAGGTAATACTGAGACCTTCATCTCGACGGTGTACAAGAGGACCTCTCCTGCCGGAGTGCGGGCCTCGATAATCACAGCAGCCTTATCGTCGAGCAAACCGGCATCTAGGTTGCTAGGAAGGTCAAGCACCACTTCGATAGCTGCCTCACTGTTCATCCCCATGGTGAACTCTCTGCCAGAGAGGAACCCCCCGGACCAACCTGCCGGCAGTGTGCCCATTGTCAGGCTGATATCCAAGTCCACGTTCCCTGTGTTCTGAAGATTGACCATTCCGACTCCTGGGGAACCTAGAGCTGTCTCGAGAACCTCATCCCAAGAAAGACTCAGTATGGCCACTTCCTGAACTTTCAAGAGTGAACTCAAGGTCACTATCGGACCATTGGAAAGAGTAGTACGAATGGTGAGTGTATTTGTATCTCCCATATCAGCAGCGAAAGGCACGATTGTGGAGATGGTGACGGTTGCCTGAGAACCTGCTGCAATGGAAAATGAGATTTCCTCCGAATCGACATTCTGGCCTAGTGATACCTGAATCGGCCATGAGTTCAGAGAAGAGAAGGCTTCCACTGTGAAATCTAGGGGGACGTTACCCTGATTTTTCACGACCAAGTCTGTGCTCACAAAGTCATCGTTGATTACAGCTCTTGGTTCGTCCAATCCTTGCGAGTTTAGAGGATTACCATCTGAATCGAAAATCTGTGCCGAGAAGTCGCGGCTCTCCAAAACATGCAAAGTAGCCCCCTCCAAGGTTTGTAGAGACGGGTCGCTGGTCGAGGAGGTGATGCATTCTAGATTCTGAGTGAAGCCGGCAGGAGGGAATCCATTGATGGCATCTGGAACTCTAATTCTGATAGGCATCGGAAGGAACTGGAGTCTGCTTAGCGGGTCCAGAGTGACCTGTGATGACTCGCTGTCTCCGATAGTTATCATCCACCTGTCCTCGGTCTCACAGGAGATTGAGTATTGAGTTGGTCCGTTACCTGTGTTCTTTATCGACAAAGTGAACACTGCCGTGTCACCAGGTTCGGCGCTAAGATCCTCAGTTCCGGCTACTATCGTATACAGGCCTTCTACGCGCTGAACCACTGCGCTCAGCCTGATGCTGTGCGATACGGTAGGGGCGTTTTTGTCATACAGGGTCAAATCGGAAACGAAGGTCCCAGGGAGAGCATATACGGCTTCAGATCCGCTACTGAGGTCAGTGTCCATATCTGACAGATTCAACGTCACAACAGTTCGATCCCCGGGTTGACCGTAGGGGGCGAGTGTCCAAGGGCCGGTCTCATTGAGTAGTTTCCACCATTCATCCTGTGGAGGGTACAGTATCCCATCATCGCCGAGTAGTTGAACGGGAGATATACTTAGGCCGACTGAAATCTCTGATGTTCCCTCGTTCCTCATTTCTAATTCGAAATGGAGCCAACTGGAATCTCTTGGATCGAGTGTTCTGGTCATCGCTTGGCTCAATTGAGCGGGGTTTGTAGGTAGGCTGCCATCCTCCATTAATGGAGTAAGCCTGACTCCGATTTGAGAGACATTTACCTCAATATGGTATCGATTGTTGTCGGAACCTGAGGACTCGTCGTTCAACTCTTGAACTACAGAAGTTGAGTCTAGCCTGAGTTCTAACTGGTGTGTCCCAGTGGTAGAAAATGAGTGGGGGAAAGAGACAGAATCCAGTAATCCACCCCCCAATGATGCTCTTGAGGAAGTGTGGATGATTGAGCCCGATGTCAAATCCTCGACTTCTATCGAATAGGTTCCAGTAGCTGCTGCTGCCTGATTCTTCCATGCGGCTTCGATTAGTATGGTATCTCCTTGCAGAGGGTTGTCAATCGAAGTCGACAATGAGCCTGCAAAGACTGAGAGGTCGGGATGACTAATCTCATTGCCTAGGCCAGAGAATACCATAGCGAAGTCCTGTATAGAACCTCCTGCATGACCTACGATAATCGACCAAGTACCTGATTGAGAACCTGCCGGGAGTCGGATCCTCTCAACGTTGTTCAAGCGGTCCCCAGAACCGCCCGGGGTGCTGAAACCAGATGCGAAATGGTTACCGAAGTAAGTCGTGCCGTCAGGAGATACGGCTCTGAGATCTAAATCGTTCACTAGGCGAGAGGCACTTTGATTGGCCACAGCAGAGCCTTCAGGGTCGTTCCACACGACGGTTACATCTAGGCCGTAGTTCCCATCGACGTCGAATGTGTAGACGAATGAATGGCCTGGCAGCAGCTCTCTTGAATAATCGTAAATCAAATTCAGATCCTGGCCAGAACTAGTCGGGAACAGAGTGTTGTCGAGATTCAATTGGCCCCAGCCCTCTGATGGATTAGGGATGTCACTTGCGCCTAGGTCATCTGCTCCGTTAATGATTAGGGCTCTAATCAAATCTGATCTGGGCTCACTGATCGATTTCTCTACACGCAGATACTGTCTGACCATTGTCGCTGCCCCGGCCGCAACTGGCGTAGCCATAGAAGAGCCGTTTAGTGTCATGTACAATGGTGTCTGTCCGTCAACATGAGTAGAGCTCGAGCACGATTCGCCCTCAGCCAATACGGCTTCTTGGGCACGAGCCGAGCATATTGCCACTCCAGGAGCAACAATGTCTGGCTTGATTCGCCCGTCGCTAGTTACTCCTTTTGATGAAAAGCCCGCCACAACTCCCTCTGGAGTGCTGTCAAAAGAACCAGTAGTGGATGCCCCCACGGTCAGCACGTTCTTGGCAGTACCTGGGGGGGTGACTCCGCCCGACCCTAGGTCGCCAGCAGAGAATAGCACTAGGAAGCGAGGATAGTCGGATACGAATGAGTCTGCGGATCTCGAGTCAGAACTGTAATCACCAGCCAGATTCAGGTTGCCCCAACTGTTGGTCTGAATCCTAGCATTATTATTCCACGAATGGCTGAACATCTCATACAGAGAGCCCCAGCGAGCAAGGACCCCTGATGAGTCGGCTTCTAGTTGATAGAAATGGAAGGTCGCCCCAGGTACCATGCCCTCCGAATCGGAGTCTCCTGAACCGTCACCTAACAGAGTCGCCGAAACGTGAGTCCCGTGGCCGCTGTTCGAGTCGGCGTGCGAGTTATCGGGACCGAACTCATCGTATATTGCACGGATTCGGTTCCCGAAGTCGCCATGGTCATCATCCAAACCGGTATCCGAGATTGCGAGGACTTCTCCCGATCCGTTCAGGGCTAGTCCTGAAGTTGTTCGGGCGTCTTGTATGCCGCCGATAACGCTGGCATTCGAGTTATGCACCGAGTACTGGGCTGCTGGGTCAATCCTGAGAATCCTGCCATCCATGGCTAGGATTGGAATCCACACAGAGTCGACGTTCTTTGGCTGGCAGAGATGAGAGTCGCAGATTGCACGTTCAACTGAACTATGGGAGATAAGTTCCATGTCCTCAGATAGAGATTGTAAATCATCCTTGCCTAGGTCTGGGGTAGGAGTGATGTCCAAATCCACCCTAAGTCCCTGTAGACCTGCAATTGTAGACAGATATGGTGAGACTCTCCAAGCAATTGGTAACTCTCCGGCCCATCTGATTGAATCATCCGAAGACAGTTCTTCTACGACTTGATTATGGTTTTCAGAATCCAACCGGGCAATGACTGAGTACTCGGGAATGAAATCTAATACTTCCATTCCGGACTCCTCTAGCAAGCTCAACATGGCAGTCATATCGGAACTTGATGACTGGACCAAAAGCAACCCCGTGCGCTCAAGGGCGAATGGGTCAAACAGATTCTCTGGACCTAGGGGCACAGGGTCAACTAGGGGGTCAAACGGCCCGAAAGGTGATTGTAGCAGCCCAGTGATGGTACGAATCTCAAATATAGACTCTGTTGGACTGGCCCGAGTCCATTCCGAATGGGAATGGGATTGTACTCCGTAATCAACTGACTGAGCCTCTAATTTCAGTGGCTCGGTCAGGACGGATCCTCCTGTTGAAAGCAATAGAATGGGCAGGATTACTAGCACCCAGCGTGACCCATTCATGTTTCGGCGAGTCTAAGGGGGCTTTTTGACCATTGATGCTGAATGTATGGTCGACGCATCGCTATGGGATTACATCCCATAGTACCTAGAAATCGCATCGTCGGTTCTGCTAACTGATGTTCTCCAATCTGATTCTGAGCCAATCAGAGCACGAATGCAATCTATGTTCTCGGGGATGACGTCGCTTTCCTGATGGATGGCTTGGAAGTAGTACAGTCTGTCCCCGATTAGGCTGACGCCATCCTCCCAGACGAATACCTCATGCAAATCGCCCCACTTCCTGCCGATGTCTCTAGCCATCTCCATGACCTCGGCCGTGGTGGACAGGCGGTCTCCCGAGCCACTCATCAACAAGACTCTTGGAGTTCCTCTCCATAGTTCCAAAATTGACTCTGTAGTCATGCCGTGACCGCTTGGCAAATCAGCGATAATCGCGTGAACATGCATGATGGTGGTCGGGACTGCTACAGCTAGAGAGTTAATCTCTATCTCGGGCTTGACAGTCATCAGATCGGGGCCGTGGTGACTTGGGACTTTGAGAACGGGCTTGATTGCGTTAATCGGCCCCTTGCTTGAGTCCCCGGGGTCGGCTGCGCGCCTAATCATCGTGCATTCGACCTTGAGAGATCCACACGCCTCGAAGAGGGGGACCAAGGTGCGTGAAAGCCCGGTTGTATTGCACGAGACAACTCGAGTTCCATCTGCATCCAGATTAGCCTCGTGATTGGCGCACGAGGTATAGGACAAACCGGTCAAATCGTGCTTCTCCCCACCTTGGAAAATGTGCTTGATTCCTGCTGCTTTGTACTTTGAGAGATTTTCAGCTCCTCTCTTGCCGGGGGCGCAATCTACGACAACATCTGATGATGCGAGCAAATCTGACAGTCCGCCTTGGCATTCATAGCCACCTTCTGCGAAGGCTGCAATCCGGTCCGGGTCATCGTTAGTACAGTATAGTGGGAAACCCTTGCGGACTGCTAAGTCGCATCCGAAGCTAGGGCCAGTCTTGGTGACTCCGGCCACTACCATGTCGTCCTGTGCGTCTACTGCATCGGCGACTCTCTTGCCGATTGTTCCGAACCCATTTATCGCCACTCGGATCAAAACAGCGCCCCATTCGCCCCCTCAGGCACTCCGACGCCATTGACTGACCTCTATCAACATACCCTTGCTCCGAGAATCCGAATATGGCGTCTAAGCCTGAGTTGCTGGGCGTCTTGCCCGTCAGAGTCAAGACGGGTAGTATAGTGTCCGCTAAGGAGGAGCATGCGCGAGGTAACCGTGAAGAGCATGAAACTCGCACGCGATTTGGACGGGATGCTAGATGAGGCTCTCGAGAGGGATCTGCTAATCAGAATCGGCTGGGGCAGAGGTGGAGATGAAAAGCCCAAGAGTGGCGAGATAGGTGCAGCGAGTCATCTTCCAGCGGATTCTAGGGTGCTTCTATTGGGAGATTTGGGGCAATGCGCTGGGGCCATGAACAACGGTGGCACATTCACCCTGCAGGGTTCGGCAGATTCCATGCTCGGGGCCTTTCAGCGTGATGGGCGCATCGTAGTAGAGAAGGACGCTGCGGAAAGAGTCGCCCACAATATGAGCGGTGGCGTCATTATCGTGCAGGGGTCTGTAGGGGATGATGCCGGTGCAGGAATGTCTGGTGGGACTCTCATTGTGCGAGGGCACGCTGGAAAGGGTGTCGGATCAGGTATGTCTGGAGGCACTATAGTGATACTCGGCTCGGTGGGGACCGAGCCCGGTCAAGGGATGTCAGGAGGAAGTATAGTCATCGCCGGCAGTTGCCCCCCTCCTGGCGAAGGTACTGCAATGCGCGGGATAGAGCCTGAGGAGCTCTCAGAGATATCCAATCACATTGAGCCAATGGGACTGTCTATCGAAGAGGATGCCTTAGTGCTAGTTCCCTCAGGAGGTTTTCCGGCTACTTCAGTCGAACTCCCTGAGCCTTCGGTCGCAGAGGGTTTCGAAAGTATAGCGCTGATTCCTTCTTCCTCGGAGAGGTTGCCTGTTCACACCTCGCTCGATCCCCTTACACTACTGATGCCCGTCGGCAGTGAAGAGGGAGGTTTGCTTTTCCCAATTCCGTGGCTAATAGAGGCCGAGACGGCTGAATCCTGGCAGGATGGGGTCGCCTCAGAGCAACCTGCACTCGTCAGACGATCTCCGAGGGCTTGCGACTTACTGCATATTGACGAGGCGAATCTCGTTGAATGCTCGGCTTATCTCAGCAGATGCGCCGGCATAGTTCTCGACCTAGATGGAATTCCTACTATGGATGATGCTGAGATTGAGGCCATTCTAGTCTCACTGTCTAGCAAGATGAGCGAGGACAGTCTGATATTGCTGCGTGACGGAGTCGACCGCGTTGACCATCTGTTCAGATTGGTCATCGATCTCGATCTTGACGGTGCTGTGGTTGATGCGGCCGCCCCCGGTGGCAGTAGAGCTGCTGCTGCACTACCTCGGATAGGACTTGCAGCAAGGGCGATGAATCTGACTGGACAGGGTCGACACCTGCTAATAGAGATGGATGAGGCTCCTGGAGCAGAGGACCTACTCATTTCCGTGGCTGCTGGATGCTCTGTTCTGGTAGCCCCTCCTCCTGCGAGTGGACTTGAGGAGAGTTTGCAATGGTTGCAATCCACAATTAGAGGTTGGATGATAGGCCTTGGAATCGATGGTCTAGAGAAGTTGAATCGCAGGAACCTCAGGGCTCTCGACTACGATACTGCTTCAATCAGTGGACTGAGGCTAATCGGCTATGATAGGCCGCTGCCCATGTGGTTAGGAAACTGATGTTCGCATGCCGACTCTGAACTTGCAGCATTCTCTGCTTGAGTACATCCAGAAGATCAATGGGTGTGGACACTCGCCTGAGTCCTGGTCTGATTGGCTGCCAGAGATTGGATGTCCTGTCGAGGGCAACGATGTGGACGTAGTGGAAGTCGAGGTATTTCCAGATCGACCTGACCTGCTAAGTCACGAATCTCTTGCGCGGGCTGCTAGGAGTTTCTTCGACGGCCAGGTATTGGATCCCTCGATTTCGATAGAACCCAGCGGTCTTGAGATGGTCGTCGATTCCACTCTGGGCAACGTCAGACCAGTAGTACTTGCAGCCGTTGTCAGAGGAGTCGAC
>CEOQ01030827.1_pt1 | contig 11113 bp, 7 predicted proteins | sample 361351 | NCBI WGS metagenome assembly CEOQ01 (sample SAMEA2619907, study PRJEB7988) | marine metagenome | biome: marine biome (ENVO:00000447); feature: deep chlorophyll maximum layer (ENVO:xxxxxxxx); material: "saline water (ENVO:00002010), including plankton (ENVO:xxxxxxxx)" | depth 60 m | reverse complement strand
TAGTTGTGACGGGAGTGAGTCTTCTAGTGCAGATATACTCTTTAGAGTATATGAAGGGAGATCCTAGTTTCTGTCGTTACTATGCCTACATGGCGTTGTTTACCGCATCTATGGTCGGAGTCGTTATAGCGGTAAATATTGTCCAGTTATACGCGTTTTGGGAATTAGTAGGAGTCTCGTCGTACTTGTTGATTGGGTTTTGGCATGAACGGAGTTCAGCTGCTGCAGCCGCTAAAAAAGCATTTATCATTACTAGGATAGGAGACGTAGGATTTTTACTGGCAATTGTATATTTATTTGTCCAGTCAGATTCATTCGGCGCTATTGGCCTGAATTCATTGCATATACCTGATATTTGGATAGCTGCTCAGCCATTAGCAGCAGGTGGCGCAGCGTTATTGGGTGGCACAGGTCTGTTATTTCTTACACTAGGCATCTTTGCAGGTGCTGCAGGCAAATCTGGTCAGTTCCCGTTGCATACCTGGCTCCCTGACGCTATGGAAGGACCGACCCCAGTCAGTGCGTTAATACACGCAGCTACTATGGTCGCTGCAGGTGTATTCCTTGTTGCTAGGTTGTACCCAGTATTTGAACAATCTTCAGATACCATGCTGATAATAGCGATAATTGGTGCGGTTACGGCATTTGTAGCGGCTGCTTTAGGCTTAGTTATGAACGACATAAAACGAGTTATGGCATACTCGACTGTAAGCCAGCTAGGCTACATGATGGCAGCGCTTGGACTAGGGGCGTTTGGGCCAGCGATGTTTCATCTGTTTACCCATGCCTTCTTCAAAGCATTATTATTCTTATGCGCAGGTAGTGTGAATCATGCTGCCGGAACATTCAACATGCAATACATGGGTGGTCTCAGGAAGTCAATGCCGATTACTTACGTGGCAACCATAATAGGTGCATTGAGTCTTGTAGGGATAATACCCTTCGCTGGTTTTTGGAGTAAGGATGAGATTCTGATGTCTGCCAACGTAGCATCAAATTTAACGGTGATTAGTGTTGGGACTATAGTGTTTATACTGCTATTAGCGGGTGTATTCCTTACCGCTCTTTATAGCGCTCGCATGATACATCTTACTTTTCATGGACAGTTTAGAGGTGGTGGTACTAGAGAAATTTCTGATGCTGAATCTAGAGGTGTTGACCTCGGTCCGAACGTTTCTAGCCATGTTCATCTCGCGGAATCACCAATTTTAATGGTCGTTCCACTTCTGATTCTGTCGTTCTTAACAGTGACGGTGGGTTATATATCAAATCCTCAATGGGTAAAGAGTGTCTTTGGAATCCCTAAACACTGGATTACAGAATTCCTTATTGAGTCTTTGCCAGCGTATCTTAATATGCATTCGTTAGAATTTGATCCGTTGGTAGCTGTTATATCAACTGTAATAGTCCTAATTGGTTTAAGTATCGGTTCTTGGGTATATTTGGGGTCTAGATATGCTAGCCCGAATCCATCGGAAGACCCTATATCTAGGTTAGGGCCTTTGTACGTAATATTAAGCAATAAATATTACATTGACTATCTCTATGAGAATATTATTGTGCGCAAATTATTCTATACAGCCATAGTTGGGATTTCAGATGCGTTCGATAAATACATAGTAGATGGGGTTTTCAATGGTTTGGGCATTGCATCAAAAAAACTGGGTAGAGCTCTAACTATGTTACAGACTGGTCAGGTTCAGTTGTATACCATAGTGGCAGTTGCAGGGACAATTATTTTATTGGCTATTTACCTTGCATCCGGATCTTGGAACTAGATAAATGATCGAATTCAACGGATTACTTACAGCAACGGTTTTTCTTCCAGCTTTAGGAGCTCTCGTATTAATCCTAGGGCCGGACAATAGGTTCTTTAGTCGCTTTGTTGCTACCATTGTTGCTGCTGGTGATTTTGTTTTAGCAATATTGGTGTTTAGCCTTTTTGATAGGACAGACACTGCAGCAAGATTTCAGTTTTTAGATCAGTGGGTCTGGATATCTTCAGATGCTATTAAATCTACTTATCTGCTTGGTGTTGACGGTCTAAGCGCACCGCTCGTATTGTTAACTGGTCTTTTGGGTCTCTGTGCCGTACTTGCTTCCTTGAAAATCACCTTGAGGGTGAAACAATATTTCATTTGGATATTGTTGCTTCAGACCTCTGTTATGGGCGTTTTCACATCATTGGATGTATTGCTGTTCTTTTTGTTTTGGGAAGTAGAGTTAATTCCAATGTATATGTTGATAACAACCTGGGGAAGTGGACGCCGCGAGTATTCGGGAATGAAATTCTTGATTTTCACAATAGCGGGTAGCGCTGCCATGCTTGTAGCAATTTTGGGCCTGATTTTGACACAGGGAGACCAGGCTTTGAATATGATGATTAGCTTAGAGTCTGGCTTCGGGTTAATGCCTTCTGGGGGAGTTATCTCGTTGTCTCTGCTGTTTTGGCTTTTCTTCGTAGCTTTTGCGATCAAATTACCGGTATGGCCTTTACACACGTGGCTGCCAGATGCACATACAGATGCTCCGACTGCAGCGAGCGTTATTCTGGCAGGGGTGATGCTAAAGATGGGTGGATACGGTTTGCTTAGGATAAATGTAGGCATGTTCCCTGAGCATATTCATAGCTTTGCATGGATTTTGATGATTCTAGGAGTTATAAGTGTGATTTATGGTGGGGTTGTGACCGTTCGCCAAACTGATCTAAAACGTCTTGTTGCATATTCGAGCGTGAGTCATATGGGGTTGGTCTTGGTGGGTATTGCATCTGTGGGAGCATCTTACACATACGTCAGCGTTACAGGGCTTACTGGAGCTGCTATGCAGCTATTCACTCATGGGACGATAACTGGCTTATTATTTCTATGCGTGGGACTAATTTATGATAAAGCGCATACTCGGTCCATACCGCAACTCGGTGGGATAGCGCAACGAATGCCCATAGTTGGAATAGCTGTGTTAGTAGCTGGTTTTGGCTCGTTGGGTCTTCCTGGCCTGAGTGGTTTCGTTTCTGAAATCTTAGTTTTCTTTGGAGCTTTCACGGCTTTTCCTGTACTGACTGTGGTCGCTGTACTCGGAATTGTCTTGGCAGCAGGATACATTCTATGGATGATCCAACGTGCTTTGTTTGGGAGTCTGCCTGATCACTTGTCGGAGTTGAAAGATGCCGATCGTCTGGAGTGTATACCACTGATATTGATGATTATAAGTATTGTAATCATAGGTATTTACCCATCAGTTCTCACGGATGTTTTTAATTCGGGACTTGAACCAATGGTGTCTGTAATCAATAACATGAGTGTGATCAATATAGGGCTATTGGGTAACTAATTAATATATGAATTTTAACGATATATATTTATTGTCTCCTCAGATATCTATTGCCGGTCTGGCTATATTGACCATACTGGTTGATTTAGTCGTAGCTCGCAAAAAGGCAGTAATGTTGATCGCTTTGATCGGTCTTATAGTGCCTTTAGGCTTTGCTTTATCACTGGTATATGGCTTTGATGCCTCTAATGATGTTTTAGGGGTAGACTCTAGCAGTATTTTATCCTCAAGCTTCAGCCTATCTATTTTTTCTCTTTATTTTAACTTCCTGGTCTTAGGAGCCTTGGCAATTGTAGTAGCTGGGTCAAGTAGCTATGTTCGAGATGCGGGTCTTCCTGTCGGTGAGTACTTTGGGTTGCTCTTGCTTTCTGCGTCGGGAATGATGTTGTTGGTGTCAGCCGAAAACCTAATCACTATTTACATAGCACTGGAGTTGACCACACTTCCGTTAGCTGCTTTGTCGGCAATTGCGATGAATGGGAAATCGACTGAATCCGGTATCAAGTTTCTTATTGTTAGCGCTCTGAGCTCGGCAGTAATGCTGTACGGTATGGCGTTCATATATGGCCTTAGTGGGAGCATAACTCTTGAAGGTATATCAGCAGGATTATCGAGTGTTCCATTGGGAACAGATTCTTACCAACAGTATGGAGTATTGTTAGGAGTTATCTTACTTCTTGTTGGTTTTGGATTTAAATTATCAGCTGCGCCGTTCCACATGTGGGTTCCGGATGTTTATGAAGGCAGTCCTACTCCAGTTGTTGCGTTCCTGTCTGTTGCTAGTAAAGCTGTCGCATTTGCTCTGGTTTTGAGATTTTTCTACGTTGGGTTGGGAGATTTGGACCTAAATTGGGTCTTATTGTTCGCAGTGATATCTGCGGTGTCGATGTCTCTTGGTAATTTACTAGCTATCTCTCAAACAAACATCAAGCGTTTATTTGGCTACAGCACTATTGCACACGCTGGTTACATTCTCACTGGTGTTGCAGCTATGTCTTACGTTGGAGACTCTTCGATCGGTGTGAGTAGTGTCCTCTTTTATCTTGTAGCATACGCATCTGCTAATTTAACGGCTTTACTGGCCATTAGCCAAATTGGGGAATTTGTGGGTAGTGATGAGATAGATTCCTATGCGGGTTTATCCAAACAATCACCATTTTTAACCGTGGCTTTAGTGATTTCTCTTATAGCGTTAATTGGTGTTCCTCCTACTGGTATCTTTATAGCGAAGATATATGTTTTCACAGCAGCCGTAGATTCAGGTTTGATGTGGCTTGCCGTTGTAGGAGTCATCAATAGTGTGGTTTCAGCTTATTATTATGTTCGCGTAATACGAGTGATGTTTAGAAGCAACGATAATAGTAGAAATACTGCAAAGATTAAGACAGGAGTTCTCGTAAAATTAGCGATCGTGGTGTCTGCGCTTGTAACCGTGTGGTTGGGTACTATGCCGAGTTGGGTGATGGGAGTGGCAGAAATGGCGGCTGTCTCTCTGGTCAATGTGGTTAACTAATTGGAGACACGCTGATTAATTGACACTAAATATAGGCAATGCTAGACTTCGCCTGCCTTCCCGCGCTCAGCATCCGTTATTGGGGATAGGTTTTACACAGACTCTTTTGATTACGCTTAATTTATGAAGACAATTGGAATTATATATAATGCGAGGATTCCGGAGGCTCTTGATCTCAGTACGGCTATCGTAAATGAGTTGTCTTTGGAACAGGACAGCTGGGTTTCTCCTGCAGAAAACCTAGAAGTTCTGCGTGAGAAGATTCCCGATACAGACGTTGTTATTACAGCAGGGGGAGACGGGACAATACTTCGAGCGGTAATGCTCACCGCTCCTAGAGATATACCGTTGGTTGGTATAAATATGGGGCGGCTGGGATTTATGACGGAACTGCAAGTTTATGACGCATTGGAAAAGCTTCCTATGTATCTGAGTGGGGATTGCAGAATTGAAGAACATAGTATGATTCGTTGTAAACTCTACAAAAACGGCGAGGAATCAGCAGACGGTGAGGATGGATTTCATGCGTTGAACGATGTAGTTCTAGGGCGTGGATCTATTTCTAGAGTAGTAACTATTAGGACTGTAATCGATGGAGCTGACCTAGCTTCTGTCAGAGCAGATGGAATCATAGTATCAACTGCAACTGGTAGCACTGGATACAGTTTAGCAGTGGGAGGGCCTATTCTTGATCCGTCTTCAGACTCTATAGTGCTTAAACCGATTGCAGCTCACGTGGGTCTAGCTGCTTCCTTAGTACTCCCAGCCGAAACGAAGGTTAATCTTCATTTGGAAGGAACACAAGAAGCCGTTCTAAGCGTTGATGGATTTTTAAATGTAACAGTTGAACCAGGAGATTGGATAGAAGTGGAAAGAAGTGCACTGAAAGCGAGATTTTTGAGGGCTAATCCACCAAATCATTATTATGCTACATTAACCCGTAGACTCGGATTTAGCATTAGAGGACAGTAGAAGGATTGTTAAGGTGACTGAAAACTTAAACGAGGAAACATTAAATACAGAACGACCTTATAGTGGCAAGATAGTGAACCTCCGAGTTGATACAATTAAATTGCCAAGTGGCAGAGTTGTTACCCGTGAGGTTGTTGAGCACTGTGACTCAGTTTGTATGGTGCCTGTCGATAACGAACACAATATCTGGTTTGTACGTCAGTTTCGTACCCCTGCGGGTCGAGCTTTATTAGAATTGCCCGCGGGTGGTATTGATGATGGTGAACTAGCTTCCGACGCAGCTTTGAGGGAGTTGCAAGAAGAAATCGGCTGTACTGCGACAGATCTTAAGCATTTGGCTAGCTTTTTTCTTGCCCCTGGTTGGTGTAACGAGTACATGCATGCCTATCTAGCAACAGGATTGATACCTAGTAAATTGGAAGCTGATGATGATGAAAATATACAAATCGAGAAAATACCGTTGAAAGAGGTATCAACATTGATCCAGAACGGGGATATAGATGACGTAAAAACCATCGCTGGGTTATTGCTGGCGACGCAGGTTTTGGGAGATAATTAAATCGGAGTCTATCGTTAACAATGCCCTCTGCATTATTAAAGCGGTGGTCCTTGGATTCGATAAAAATGGGATGAGGTATAAATGCTTGAGCACGATGTATTAGTAGTTGGAGCCGGTTTGGCTGGTATGAGGGCTGCAATCGCAGCACGAGACTCTGGGGCCAATGCCGCAATAATCAGTAAAGTACACCCGGTGCGTAGCCATTCAAACGCAGCCCAGGGTGGTATCAACGCAGCTTTAACCGATCGGGGAGACAATTGGGAAGATCACGCATACGATACCATAAAAGGTAGTGATTTTTTAGGGGATCAAGATGCGATCGAGGTCATGTGTAGAGCTGCAGGTCAATCACTTATAGATATGGAACATATGGGAGTGACGTTTAATAGGGATGATGAAGGGAAATTAGGAACACGAGCATTCGGAGGTCAACGAGTAGCCAGAACATTCTTCGTGGGTGATTTTACGGGTCAAGCTCTATTGCATGTAATGTTTGAACAACTAGTAAAATCTGGTGTACAGAGCTATGAAGAATGGTTTGTTACCTCTTTAATAATGGAAGACGGTAAAATATCAGGTGTGACAGCGCTGGAAATACGCACTGGGCAAGTGCATGCAATCAAAGCGAAGACGGTCATACTATGTACGGGTGGATGCGGAAGATTGTTCGAACCCAGTACCAATGCTCTTATTGTGACTGGAGACGGGATGGGTCTCGCATACAACGTCGGCGCACGTCTAATGGATATGGAAATGGTGCAGTACCATCCGACGACGATTGCAGGAAGTGGTGTGTTACTGTCAGAGGCCGCTCGAGGTGAGGGGGCGTATTTAAGGGATCGGCATGGTAATCGTTTTATGGAGAAGTATGCTCCTAATATGATGGAATTAGCGTCTCGTGATGTCGTATCACGAGCAGAGCAGACAGAAATTAACGCTGGTAACGGCATTGATGGATGTGTGCACCTTGATTGTACTCATCTGGGGGAAAGGTTCATCATGGAAAAATTACCCCAGATCAGGGAACTTGGGATAGATCTGACAGGTAAGGACATGATCAAGGAGCCAGTCCCAATCCGACCTGGTATGCACTACATCATGGGTGGGATAAAAACTGATATAGATGGGCAGACTAATATACCTGGAATCTATGCTGCAGGGGAATGTGCAAATGTAAGTGTTCATGGCGGTAATAGACTCGGAGCAAATTCGCTGCTAGACACAATAGTATTTGGAGAACGATCAGGATCGCACGCAGCAGACGCCTCGAAAGGGGTATCTTTCTCCAACTTTAATCCAGACGAAGTTGTAGCAAATGAAGAACGGAGGCTGCAGGAAATTCTAGATCGTCCTGATAACGGTGATAGATGGAGTAAAATCAGGCGAGAGATGGGCGACTCTATGAATCGTAACGTGGCCGTATTCAGGACAAAAGAAGGTATAGAAGAAACGATAGAAGAACTACAGGGTCTCAAGCAAAGATACTCTAGTGTACCAGTACACAATAAAGGCAAAGTGTTTAATACTGATCTGATTTTTGCATTGGAATTAGGATTTATGATCGACTGTGCAGAAGCTATAGCAATCAGCGCTTTGGAACGTAAGGAGAGTAGAGGAGCCCAATTCAGACTGGATTACCCTAACAGAGATGATGACAATTGGCTGAAACACATTGTGGTTACTCAAGGAGAACTCGGCCCAGAGTTATCTGAGTTGCCGGTAACAATTACTAAATGGACTCCGGAGGAGAGGAAATACTAAATTATGGATGTTACTGTAAAAATAAAAAGATATGATCCTGAATCGAATAATGCTGATTACGTGTGGCAGGAATATCCGATCGCTATTGATGAAAACGCCACTGTACTGGATGCACTTATCCAAATCCGAGAGGATGATGATGGGACCTTGAGCTTGAGATGCTCTTGTCGGAGTGCTATATGCGGGTCATGCGCGATGAAGATTAATGGCCAAGGTGGATTGGCTTGCAAGACAAAAGCATCTGAGTCTATGGATAAAGACGGTGTTATACGAGTAGAACCTGCGGGAAACATGGACACTGTGAAAGATTTAGTTGCCGATTTTGATATGTTTTGGAACAAAATTCGCGAGATAGAGCCTTATCTACAGCCAGAAGGTGAAGTACCTGATGGAGAATACGTAGTCTCTAATGAATCCATGTTACATCTATCTGCTGTTACAGCTTGTATCCTGTGTGGGGCGTGTGTTTCAGACTGTACGGTACTTGAGGTAGATAAAAGTTTCCTAGGACCCGCGGCATTGGCTAAGGCGTACAGGTTTACTGCTGATCCGAGGGATGGTAATGAAGATGGTGTGTCACGAGACCGTTTGAAAGTTCTCGGACAACCTTCAGGAATGTGGGATTGTACTAGATGTAATATGTGTGTTCAAGTTTGTCCGAAAGGTGTAGCTCCAATGGATAGGATCATGGCTATGCATGATCAGGCCATAGAAGCTGGGTACGGCAATAATAATGGCGCCCGACATGCTGACGCATTTATAGAGTCTGTTGGCCATACTGGCCGGTTAGATGAATTAAGGCTTCCAGTCAAGACGGTGGGGATTACGAATATTCCGGCATTGTTGGGATTCGCGCCAGTTGGTTGGAGGGCTATGACTCACGGTAAACTACCGCCATTGATACATAAGTCCGTAGAGGATGTTCAAATTATCAGGAACTTGTACCGCAAACTGGAACAATAAATAATCATAATAAGAGCATGATATAAATAGTAATATCGTTTGTCTGACAAATTGGAGGAAACATTGAAATATGCATTTTATCCGGGGTGCGTCTCTCAGGGAGGAGCCCCAGAACTTTACCCAGCGGCGAAACTGATCTGCGATAGATTGGACATTGAACTTGAAGAAATACATGCATGGACTTGTTGCGGCGCTGGAGTAATGCAAGAGAAGAACCAACTCTTCTCCGATACGTTAAATGCTCGTAATCTAGCGAAGGCTGAGCAGCAAGGTCTAACAATAATGACTATTTGCAGCACCTGCCAAGGTGTTATTGCTCAGGCGAATACCAGATTATTGGCTGACCCTGACTACCTAGCCGAAATCAATGGGTATCTGGCCGAGGAAGGCTTAGAATATAAAGGCACTGCTCAAATAAAGCATCTGCTGTGGATACTGATTGAAGATTACGGTCTGGACAATCTTCTCCCACATGTGACCCGCTCCTTGGGCGGACTTAGGTTGGCTCCATTTTATGGATGTTATATCGTGAGGCCTACCGAGGCATTAGGCATAGAGGATCACCCTGAACGTCAGACATCCTTAGAAACGCTCATAGAAACCTTAGGAGCCACGGCGGTAGATTATGATGGTAAGACCAAATGCTGTGGATTTCCCATATTGACGATAAACGAAAAGAATTCTATGTCGATGGTGGGGAATCATACTTCAGAGGCAAAGGACCTTGGCGCTGATGCTATGGTCACTCCTTGCCCGTTGTGCCATTTAAATCTAGATGGATACCAACCTAAAGCTGCTAGACAAGCAAATAGATCAATAGATTTGCCTATATTGCATTTGCCTCAGTTGATTGGATTGGCAATGGGGATCTCTCCTTCAGAGCTGGGACTAAAAAAACACATAATAAATACTGCTCCACTGGAATTGAAATTGGCAGGTAGTACGAGTAGTTAGTTTGTAACTGTAATTAAAATCTAAGAAAGAGAGCCAAGGCTATTGCCTTGGCTCTCTTTCTTATTTGAGTGTGTTCGATTGGAACTGCTATATGGTCCTACAATGAATCTATAATTCTATTTAATGTGGCACTGGGCCGCATTGCTTGACCTGCCAAAGTTTCGTGAGGAAGATAATAACCTCCGATATCAATCGGTTTGCCTTGGGCTTCGTCATTTAGTTCTTCGATAATCTTATCGTGGTTATCCGATAGTTGTTGGTATATGGGAGCGAACTTTGCCTTGAGGCTTGGGTCTTTTGTCTGACTTGCCAGCGCTTCAGCCCAGTATAGTGCTAGATAAAAATGGCTTCCACGTGTATCGATCTCCTTAACTCTACGAGAAGGATTTCGACTATATTCCAAGTGTTGTCCTACAGCCTGGTCAAGAGTCTCGGCTAGGAGACGAGCGTTATCATTATTGAACACTTCTCCAACGTGTTCGAATGAAGCGACAAGGGCGCAAAATTCTCCCAGAGAATCCCATCGTAAATGTCCTTCTTCGGCGAACTGTTGTACGTGTCGGGGAGCAGATCCTCCTGCACCTGTTTCAAACATACCACCGCCTTTTAGTAGTGGCACTACAGATAACATTTTGGCACTGGTACCTAATTCCAATATTGGAAATAGATCAGTTAGATAATCTCTTAATACATTACCGGTGACGGAGATAGTATCCTGCCCCGCTCTCCCGCGTTCCATGCTGTAGCGTACTGCATCCACGGTGGTCATTGTTCGGATCTCGAGTCCGGTTGTGTCGTGTTCCGGTAAATACTTGTCAACCTTCTTGATTAATTCCGCATCGTGTGCTCTGTTAGGATCTAGCCAAAAAATAGATGGTGATCCGGTGAGTCGTGCACGCGTAACCCCAAGCTTTACCCAGTCTTGAATTGGCTCGTCTTTAGTTTGGCACATTCGGAAGATGTCTCCCTCTTCCACTAATTGTTCCATCAGTGTGGTGCCTGATGAATCTACAACCCTAATCGTCCCATTTCCTGGTGCTTTGAATGTTTTGTCGTGG
>CEOQ01179525.1_pt1 | contig 11125 bp, 12 predicted proteins | sample 361351 | NCBI WGS metagenome assembly CEOQ01 (sample SAMEA2619907, study PRJEB7988) | marine metagenome | biome: marine biome (ENVO:00000447); feature: deep chlorophyll maximum layer (ENVO:xxxxxxxx); material: "saline water (ENVO:00002010), including plankton (ENVO:xxxxxxxx)" | depth 60 m | reverse complement strand
GTGTTTTGTATATTTTTGCAAGTTTAAGTGCAGAAATATTTTCAACACAAAGGTTATTTTTCCTAAGTCTAATATAATTCATTTTTATTAAGCTAAATATATAATTTTATTATGGTCATTCTGAGATTTATACTCAGGGTCATTTTTTATGCCACATGAAATACAAAACAAGCACATCATAATAATTAATAAATTTTTTTTCATTATTTTAATTCCTTTTTTAATTTAGATATCATTTTTTTTATATTTTTTGTAGAAGTTCCTCCATATGAACGCTTCGAATCTACTGAATTTCTGACATCAAATATTTTCATTACATTTTTATCCAAATTATTCTTCATTTTTTTTACTTCTTTAAAATTAAGTTGATTTAATTTCTTTTTTTTTCTTTCAGCATAATTTACTAGCTTAGCTGATATTTTGTAGGCTTCTCTAAAAGATAAATCATTGTTTTGTACTAGATAGTCAGCAAAATCTGTTGCGGTAGTATAACCATCATTTGATAAAGCTAACATTCTTTTTTTATTAGCTTTTAAACTTTTAACTAATTCACTGGTAATAGCTATTGATTCCAAAAGAGTATCATAACTACTAAAAACTAATGTTTTATCTTCCTGCATGTCTTTGTAATATGACAATGGCAAACCTTTCATCGTGGTTAACATTGCTTGTAATGATCCAAAATTTCGTCCAGCTCTCCCTCTGATTAATTCTGCGGGATCTGGATTTTTTTTTTGTGGCATAATCGAGGAACCTGTTAGCATTTTATCATCAAGAGTAATAAGTTTAAATATATCTGAATTCCAAATAATTAATTCTTCAGCAAATCTTGAAATATGCATTGCACAAATTGATGCCGAAGATAAAAAATCAAGTGCAAAATCTCTATCAGAAACAGAGTCAATTGAATTATCGGTTGGTTTTTTGAAACCTAATTTTTTAGATGTGAAGTTTCTGTCAATTTTATATGAAGTTCCTGCGAGAGCACCTACACCTAGAGGACATTCATTTATGTAATTAATATTACTATTAAATCTTTTAATATCTCTTTTAAACATTTCAATATAAGCTAATAAATAATGAGCAAATGAAATTGGTTGAGCATTTTTTAAATGGGTAAAACCAGGCATAATTGTTAGAATATTGCTTTCCGACTTTCTTAAAAAATTTTTATTTAAATTATTTAAATTTTTGTTTATTTCCTTAGATGCTTTTTTTATCCATAATTTAAAATCAGTAATTACTTGATCGTTTCTAGATCTAGCAATGTGTAGGTAGCCAGCGTCAGAACCTATAATTGAAAAAAGTCTTTTTTCGATATTTAAATGTATATCTTCATATTTTCTATTAAAATAAAATTTATTTTTTTTGATTTCATTTCTTATTTTTTTTAGTCCTTTTATAATTTTATTTCCCTTATTTTTATCGATTATTTTTTGTTTAATTAACATTTGCGTGTGCACGACGGAACCCAATATATCTTCTTCAAATAATCTTTTATCAATATCAATTGATGAGCCAATTTTTTCAAAAACTTTGGATGTTGAATTATTGAATCTCGTGCCCCAAACAGTTTTATTTTTGTTTTTCATGTGTTAAGTTCTTCTACCTAATGTTTATAAATCAGCAAATTTCAAAATTATTAATTTTTTTATTATTTTTTAATATTTTTTCATCAATAGCACAAACAGTCGAAGATGTTCCACTCAATAATATAGTTATAAATGAAATTCCCAAGCCTGTTTCTTCCCTAATATTTGAAGATTTTTCAGGTAATGAAATTAATTTAAAAGATTATCGTGGTAATCTCATCATACTAAATTTTTGGGCTACATGGTGCGCTCCATGCAAGAAAGAAATGCCCTCGCTAGATATTCTTTATCAGGATGAAAGCTTTAAAAATTTGCAGATTTTTGCAGTTAATGTCGAGAAACCCAATACATTAAAAACAAAGAAATTTTTTAATAATTTGAGTATTAAAAAATTAAATATTTTCTTTGATAGTAACTTAAATTTAGTCAAAGGATTTAAGTTAAGAGGAGTGCCCACAACAGTTTTAATTAATAAAAAAGGAGAAGAATTCGCAAAGATTCTTGGAGAAGTTGATTTTCAAAATAAAAAATTTGTAAAATGGTTATCTAAATATGACTAATTACATTTTAGAAAGCGTTTCTATTCCCCCTATTTCTGAAAGCAAGCCTAAGCAGGCTGTTATATTGTGTCATGGTTATGGTGGTGATGGAAAAGATATCAGTGCACTTGCGATCAATTGGCAACGTTTTTTGCCAGATGCTATTTTTCTTTGCCCTAACGCTCCTGAAACTTGCGTTATTAATCCACAAGGTTTTCAATGGTTTGACCTAACATCAGAGGACGAAAAAATAATTCTTGAAAAAACTTTAATAGCAGAAGAAAAATTAAATACTTTTTTAGATCAAGTACTTAATAACCTTCAATTAAATTTATCAAATTTAGCTTTAGTAGGTTTTAGTCAAGGTGCTATGATAAGTATTCAAGTAGCTCTTAAAAAAAAAGAAAAAATAAATTGTCTTATTGGTTATTCGGGAAAAATAATTAACCAGAAACACTTGTTAGGTAATATTATTTCAAAACCAAATATATTTTTAATGCATGGAGAAAATGATACAATAGTTCCACCAATTCACCTATTAGAAGCAAAAGAATATTTAAAAAAAAATGGTATTAATATTAAAACTAAAATGTTTAAAAATTGTGAACACAAAATACCGGTAGAGGGTTCCAGCCTTGGATTAGCCTTTTTAAAAAAAAATCTTTTATAATCGAAACATTTTTTCAACAAACTATTTCTTGCAAAATTTATATTAATCCGCTAATTTATTTATATGATAATACCAGCTTCTGAAAGAGTGCCTTTAGAGAAATGCCCAGCATTAGTTCTAAATGCAGATTTTAGGCCTTTAAATTATTATCCTCTTTCACTTTGGTGTTGGCAGGATGCTGTAAAATCTGTTTTTCTTGATCGAGTTAGTATTGTTTCCAACTATGAAAGAAAAATAAGAAGCCCTTCATTTGAAATGAAATTGCCAAGTGTTATAGCTTTAAAGAATTTTATCAAACCTTCTGAACATCCAAGCTTTACTCGATTTAATGTTTTCTTAAGAGATAAGTTTACTTGTCAATACTGTGGAGAAAAAAAAGATCTAACCTTTGACCACTTGTTGCCAAAATCTAAAGGTGGCGTAACAGATTGGGAAAATGTGGTAACTGCTTGCTCAACTTGTAATGTTAAAAAGGGTGGTAGATTATATTCTGCTTCTGGAATGTACTTGCACCAAAAACCTTTTAGACCGACAGTAGATGATCTACATCAAAATGGAAGAAACTTTCCTCCTAACTTTTTGCATGAAAGTTGGATGGATTATCTTTATTGGGATGTTGAACTTCTACCTTAGTTTAATTAAATTTTTTCTGAAATAGTTATAGCTATTCGAGAGCCTGTTCTAATAACTTTATCCATTAAGGAATAAAGACCTTTGTTAGTGGCACCAGATTCATAAGCAATATTTTTATGTTCAACCTCATCATCTTTGAATTTTTCTATTTTAGCTTTTAATTCCATTTCATCGTTACCTATTTTTTTTATTTGATTTTGATAATGATCTTCGATTACTTCTTCCACAGAAGCTGTACAAAGCATAGCTGCTTTTTTCCCTAACATTGCTGTTCCAAACCCCAAAGTTACCCCCATTAAATCCCACAATGGAAGGAAATATGTAGGTTTTATTTTTCTTTTTTGGATTTCTTTTTCAAAATATTCTAGATGTTCTTTCTCATGATCTTTCATTTTCTCAATTTTTTCTCTTAGCTCATTATCTTGTTTAATTGTTTTGAGAGCTAGTAGTTGACCTTCATAGATTTTAATAGCTCCTCGTTCTCCAGCATGATCAACTCTTATAATTTCTTCTAAAGTTTTTTTATTAGTTTTTTCCATAATTTATAAATAACTTTATAAATATAACACTTAAAATTAAGGATAAAATGGTATTAATTGCAGCAAGTGAAAAACCAAATACTCTAAAACTAACATCCTTACAACTTATTGCATTTTCGCTTAATTTTTCTAGAAGCTCCTCTTTTGTTATATTTTTAGATAAATTTTCAGTTGCGCAAGCTAGCGATTCTTTAAAAAAACCCTCTTCGATGCCAAAATGATAAAAAGCCAAACATGCGCTAATTATGAAAACTAGGGATAGTATTAACAAAGTAATTTTTTCATATTTTTTAAAAAAAAGTATTTTAACAATTAAAAAAATTGAAAGAAAATATGGAATTCTTTCATACAAACATAGTTTACATGGTTCATGACCTAACCAGTATTGTATTATAAAAGCTGATATTACTGATAAGGAAATAATAGCTAGGATAAAAATAAGAAATATATTGTTATTTTTTTTAAACATTATTTACTTAAAGAAATAAAAATAAATTACTGCGGCTATTATAATAATTATTAGGGCTATAACCGTAGTCCAGAAAGCACCTTTTTTTTCTAAGAAAGGACCGAATTTTGATCCAAATTTATAAGATAAATATGCGACTAGAAAAAATCTTAAACCTCTTGTTACAATACATATAAAAATAAATGAAATTAAGTTGAAGTGAATAATACCACTAGAAATTGTCAAAAGTTTAAATGGTAGAGGCGTAAATCCTGCTGTAATTAATATACCTATCCATGCAAAAAAACCTCCACTAGTAGTAAATTTTTGTTTAAAAGTATCCGAATATTCATAACCATAAAGTTCAAAAATTTTTATTGCAACTTCATTCAAAGAATAACCAATATAATAACCAAATAATGCACCCAAAACAGAAAAAATTGTTGCGATTAAAGCAATTTGAATAAAATGATTTTTCTTTGATATTACCATTGGAACAATCATTACGTCGGGCGGTATAGGAAAAAAAGAACTTTCAATAAATGCTTCAATTGCCAGTAATGGTTTAGCATATCTATGCCCAGCCCAAGAAACGCATTTATCGTATAATTTTTTAATCATTTTTTTATTTAAAATTAAACCTTTATCTTATACTATTTTTTCATGAATATTGTTACAGATGTAATTTTACCTTTAGCCCTAGCTTTTATAATGTTTGCGCTAGGTTTAGGCTTAACCGGAGGAGATTTTTTAAAAGTTATAAAACAACCTCGAGATTTTTTTATAGGGGCATTATCTCAAATTATTATACTTCCAATAATAGCATTTACGCTTGTAAAGTTTTGGCCTATAGCTCCTGAGTTAGCAATTGGAGTTATGATAATTGCTGCTGCACCCGGAGGTGTGACTTCAAACTTACTAACCTCTTTTGCAAAAGGAGATGTTGCTCTTTCAATATCCTTAACAGCAATAATTAGTTTGTTATGTGTTATTACAATTCCTTTTATCGTACTAACATCGATCACATTATTGAATATTTCGGATATAGGTCAAAATATTTCCTTACTTCGTATGTCATTAGATATGTTTTTAATTGTTACCGTTCCTGTAGTATTAGGCATGGTGCTTAGGAAATTTGCTTCAAGTGTAACTTTAAGATTTGAACCTATTGCAAAAAAAATTTCAATTATTCTTTTTGTGCTAGTTCTATTAGGGGCAATTGCAGCCGAAAGAGAAAATGTTATTTCTTATTTTGCTCAAGCGGGTGTAATAACGCTTACACTTAATGTAGTAATGATGATTGTAGCATATTATGTAGCTAATATTTTTGCTTCAGGAATTAAACAAAAAAAATGTATTACAATTGAGTGTGGTTTACAAAATGGAACTCTAGCTATATTTGTAGCTACCTCAATTTTTGGTGGAGGTTTATATGTTATCCCTGCAGCTACCTATAGTTTAATTATGTTCGCAACATCTTTAATATTTGTGTATTTAGTTAGAAAAACTGTTTAAATAATAAAATATTTATTAAAATTATTATTAAGGTCCCGTAGTTAAATGGATATAACGGCTCCCTCCTAAGGAGCAGTTGCAGGTTCGATTCCCGCCGGGATCGCCAGCAATTAATCCTTTTCAATCTTAAAAAGTGTCGTTAGAATTTTAAATAAGATGAAATCAATAATTTATATCTGCCCCTCAGCCAAAAATAAGCCAACCGGTGGTATAAAAATAATTTATAGACATGTAGAACTGTTATCAAATCTTTTACCCAAAGGAACAGAATCCAAAATTTTTCATTTCGAAAATACCAATTTTAAATGTGACTGGTTTCCACACAAAGTAAACTTTAAGAAAAATTCAACTTTTGACTCATCAAAAGAATTTGCAATAATACCAGAATGGATGGCTGTATATCATGCAAAGATATTGCAAAAAGCTAATATCAAATATGGAATTTTTGTGCAAAATGGATTTTATTTAAATACGAGACCTGAAAATAATTTTTCAGAAGAAGAAATAAAAAAAGCTTATGAAAAAGCTGAAATTATAATTAGTTACTCAAATGAAATTACAGAATGTATAAAATTAACTTTCCCAACAGTTAAAGATAAAATTTTTAAAATAAATATTTCCGTTGATAACAAAAAATTTCAGTATACAGAGGAAATTTCTAAAAATAAGGAAAATCTAATTACTTATATGCCTAGAAAAAATAAAATTCATTCAAGTAAATTGATATTTATTTTAAAACAACATTTGCCAAGAGATTGGAAGATAAAAATTTTGGATAATCTTTCTGAAAATGACGTGATTAATTTGTTTAAAAGATCAAAAATATTTTTATCTTTTGCTGAACTAGAGGGCTTTGGTTTGCCGCCTGTTGAAGCTGCTTTATCAGGTAATTCCGTAATTGGCTATACAGGTGAATCTGGCAAAGAATATTGGGATCCACCAATTTTTGACGAAGTTTTTTCTGGGGACTTAAGAACGTTTGCCAAAAAGGTAATAGATAAAGTAACGGATTTTAAAAAAAATGGTTATATTTATAATAATTTTAAACCTTATATAGATAAATTAGCTGATAAATATTCCGTAGAAAAAGAAAAAAGCAGTCTATCATCACTGATTGAACAATTAAAAAATTTTTAATTATTTACTTTTTTGCACTCACTTTGTTTTTTCAATTTTCTCAATTATAATATTTGAAATTTTTTCGTAACCTTGTTTGTTAAAATGACCTATATAACCTAGTGGAAAATATTTTTCTAAATTACTTTCCTTATCCATAAACTTAGTTAAGTCAATTGTTGAAATATTATTTTTTGATAAATTATTTAAAATCAAATCTTTTTTATCAAAATATCTTTGTTCTTTACTAAATTTTGTAAAATATCTTGACCAAGATGGAGTATAAACAAAAATAAACTCACCTTTCCAAGAATTTGTTTCTTTATTCATAGCATTAATTATTGAAAAGAATAGATCAGTATCAAACTCTTCGTCTCTAATATTATAAAAACTATTCCTTATATAATTTTTTAAACTACTCAATTCTAAAAAATCTTTTAATTGTTCAATAAAAGTTAATCTTTCTTTTTCTTTATAAGTTTTTTTATAATTAATTTTATAATTTATATATTCATAGCTATCTTTAGAAATATTAGATAGAAATTCTTTTACTTTATCCTGCTCATTTAATAAATCTTGTGTATAATTTTCATTTAAATAATTTTTTAACAAAGGAATATTTTTTTCCCATGATAAATCTGAAATATCGTTACCTTCATAATAAAGATAAACTACATAAGGTGGTTTAAACTTTTTTACATATTCTCTTAAAACACCCAGAGATACCAGTGGTCCAGAACCAGTAACACCAAAATTAGCAGAATTGTATTTTGATTTTCTCAAGTAACCAGCTATGTCATTTGTTTCTTTATAACATTGACCTTCGGCGTAAGAATCACCCAATAAAGATATTTCAATTATTTCTTCATATATACTGTTTGGATTTTTAAAACCAAATTTATCATTATTAATTAATTTATAATTTAAGTCTTCTGCACACGAGAGAGTTTGCTTGTTCATTGGTCCTCGGAAAGGTATCGGCTGATTTAGGGATATGGCTTTTTTAAATGTTTTGTATTTTGAAAAACCTCTATTAAAATAAAATGCTGGCGACAAGTTAGGATTATTTTGACTAATTTCAAAAAATGCATCTTCAGGATCTCTTAAATCGTAATCTACGTTAAGCTCTTTGGCTAATTTTAATCTTGTTTCATTAATTTTAACTAATTTTTTCTGCGTGTCAGGTAAGAAAAGAAACAGAAGCAGCTCAACTAAATAAATGACTAAAATAAAATTTATAAATATAACTTTTAAATATTTGAAAATTTTTTTCATTTTTTAGTTAATTTAATATAATATGTTGATTTGCTGCATGAAAAAATTTAAAAATCGCACTTATATTTTTATAATATTTTTATCCGTATTTATAGGATTCTTATTAGTTGAAATAGGAATGCGTTTCGCAAAAATTGAATATCCAATGTTTCAAACTCACGATTTTCATAGAGGTTTTGCTTTGCGTCCAAATGCTTCTGGGTGGTGGATACGAGAAGGAAAAGCATATGTAAAAATTAATAGTCAAGGATTAAGAGATATAGAACATAAAAAAAATAAAAAAGAAAATATTATAAGAATAGCAATTTTAGGAGACTCTTTTGTAGAAGCAAGATCAATTGAATTAGAAAAGACTTTTTGGTATCTGATGCAAAAAAATTTGAACTCATGTAAAAAATTAAACAATACAAAAGTAGAAGCAATCAATTTTGGCGTTACAGAATATAGTACTGCTCAACAATTGCTTACTCTTAAAAATCATGTTTGGGATTATGATCCAGATATTGTTTTATTAGCTTTTTTTAGCGGTAATGATGTTAGCGATAATTCAAAAAAATTATCTAACAAAAATTATAGACCATTTTTTATTTACAAAAATAATGAACTAGTACTAGATAATTCTTTTCGCGAATCTAAAACATATCTTCTATTAAAATCAAAGATAGGACAAATAATAATTAAATTAACTGATTACTTTAGAGTAATTCAAGTATTAAAAGAAATTTATATCACACAACATTTTCAGGCTCAGAGAAAAAATCAAAATAACGAAACCAACAATGATAAAAAAGAATCTACCAACGAACCTGGAATCAGTCATAATCAAGTATATGGACCGACCCAAAAAAAATGGAAAGAAGCATGGGCAATTACTGAATCGATAATAAAACTAATTAATAATGAAGTAAAAGAAAAGGGTCTCAAATTTATCGTTACCACTTTGAGTAATCCAGTCCAAGTTCATCCTGATCCTTATTTTCGTAAATCTTTTTTTAAAGAAAATAAAGATTTATTTTATCCAGATAAGAGAATAAAAAAATTGGGTAAAGAAGAAAATTTTTTAGTTATCAATTTAGCTCAAAGAATGAAAAACTATGCAGAAAAAAATAAAATTTTTCTTCACGGCTTTGACAATACTATAATGGGTGAAGGACACTGGAACATAGAGGGTCATAAAATTGCAAGTCAAATAATTTCTAAACAAATATGCGAGTCTTTTTAAATATAAAAATATTTTTTAGTTGCGTCTTTTATTATTTCGAAACATAATAACCATATTAAACATTAACAATAAGAAAGCGGGCGAATGGCGGAACTGGTAGACGCGCAGGACTCAAAATCCTGTGGTAGCAATACTGTGAGAGTTCGATTCTCTCTTTGCCCACCAAAATTAAATGAATTTAAAAGAATTTAATAGTTTAACAGATTTATTTTTTTATCAAGTAAAAAAACAGAACCCCTCTAGTATTTTTTTAGAGTGGCTTAATACTGTTAATAGGAAAAAAATTACATGGTCGGAGACTGAAACGCAAATTTATAAACTTTCAAAAGTTTTAAAAGAAAATATCAAAACAAACGATAGGATTCTCTTACTTTCAGAAAATCGCCCAGAATGGCTCATATCAGATCTATCTATTATGCTGTCGGGTGGAATAACAGTTCCCGCATATACTACATACACAGAAAAAGATTATGAATATCTAATTGAAGATTGTGAACCTTCGATAATCATTGTTTCAAATCATTCAATGCATAAAAAAATAGAAAAAATTATCAATAAAAAAAATTTTATTAAAAAAATAATTACTTTTGATGCTGTCCCTGGAGTTAGTTATGGAAAACAGTATTTAGATTTTGAAAGCATATCAAAAACAAACTTAACTGAAGAAGATAAAATAAAAAATATAAATCTAAAAAGAAATTCGCCCGCATGTATAATCTACACTTCTGGAACTGGTGGAAACCCAAAGGGGGTTATTTTGAGCCATGGAGGAATATTAAATAATATGGAAGGTGCAAACGAAATTTTGGAACCATTAATTGATAAGAGACCGGTTTTTTTGACTTGGTTACCATTATCTCATTCATACGAACATACTGTGCAGTTTGTCCAAATATTAGTTGGAGCAAAAGTATATTATGCAGAAAAAATAGAAAAACTTTTAGATAATATATCTGAAGCTAAACCTACCATTATGACTGCTGTTCCGAGATTTTATCAAAATCTTCATGGAAAAATAAATATGAATATAAAAAAGGCAACAGGGTTAAAATCTCAATTAATTAAATCTACGATTAAATTAGGAAAAAAGAAACTTTTAGGAGAAAAAATGAATTTTTTAGAAAAAATTCATGATTTTTTCTTAGACATTTTAGTCAGAAAAAAAATTAAAAAGCAATTTGGGGGAAATTTAAAGGCCTTTGTTTCTGGTGGTGGAGCACTTGATAAAGAGATAGGTGAGTTTTTAAATTCTATAGGACTACCTACTTTGCAAGGCTATGGTTTGACAGAAACATCGCCAGTGGTTAGCTGCAACCCCATTCATAAAATTAGAGTCGACACAGTTGGTCCTCCATTTAAAGGAAATAAAGTAAAAATAGCAGAAGATGGAGAAATATTAGTGAAAGGAGAAAATGTAATGTTGGGCTATTGGAACAGAAAAGAGGATACAGAAAAAATTATTAAGGACGGTTGGCTATATACTGGTGATATTGGAGAAATAGATCCAAGTGATGGCTATTTAAAAATTACAGATAGAAAAAAAGATATAATTGTTAGTGCTGGAGGAGATAATATT
>CEOQ01031505.1_pt1 | contig 11138 bp, 10 predicted proteins | sample 361351 | NCBI WGS metagenome assembly CEOQ01 (sample SAMEA2619907, study PRJEB7988) | marine metagenome | biome: marine biome (ENVO:00000447); feature: deep chlorophyll maximum layer (ENVO:xxxxxxxx); material: "saline water (ENVO:00002010), including plankton (ENVO:xxxxxxxx)" | depth 60 m | reverse complement strand
GCGGCAGCTGGTAGCCATCCTGCATCTCTTCCCATCACCTCTATTAATGTTATAGGAGCAGAGTCTCCCATACTCGCGGCGTCTAGTCCCGCACCGAATGTAGCCTGCGCTACAAAACGTGCAGTAGATCCATATCCAGGAGAGTGGTCAGTCTCTGTTAAGTCATTATCGATAGTCTTGGGCACATTAACCACTTTCAATGCGTATCCTAGTTCTTTGGCAGTTTGGCTGAGAGCCATTCCTGTTTCCGCTGAATCATTTCCACCTATAATGTGGAGAATACCTATGTTATGTCTATCAAAAACATTGAAAATGGGCTCAATATCGTCATGTAGTAACTTGTGCCTGGTTGATCCAAGCGCGGCCGCAGGCAAAATGTCAAGGAAATTCATTTGTTGGTCAGAAATTTCTGTTAAATCGGGAATTTTGCCGCTTATTAGGCCTTCCATGCCATGATTTGCACCATAAATTCTGCTTTCTGGCAAAATTTTCCTGGCCGCCCTGATAATTCCAGCCAGACTTCTATTGATTACGGCTGTGCAGCCCCCAGACTGCATGACCATCACGTTTCTAGAAGGCATTCTTGATAAATCGCTTTTTTCAACTATTATTTCTTATGTCAGATAATTTATTCGAAAGATCGACAAAATCTTCGGCAACTATGTCGATATATGATTCAGGATTAGTGTCCACTACAGTGTTTGACCCATGTTCGAGTGGCCTCGGAACGTATGCGGTTTTCATGCCATAACTATTGGCTGATTTTAAATCATTTTTGTGTGCGGCCACCATCATAACCTGACCGATTGGAACGCCAAAAAACTCAGAAGTTGACATGTATGTTTCTTTATCTGGCTTGTAGTGCCTTACTAATTCTGCTGATAGAACTGTGTCCCAAGGCAGACCACCATATTTAGCCATATTTACTAGAAGTGCCACATTCCCATTTGAAAGACTGCTTATTATGTAGTTTTCTTTCAAACGCGTTAATCCTTGGACTGAGTCTGGCCATGGATCTAGCTTATGCCAAGCTTTATTGAGTTCTATTTTTTCTTCCTCGCTAAAACCGTCTAACCCGTATTCCTTTATAAGTTCATCTAGAATCATTCTGTGTAGAGTATCAATATTCATCCATTCCAAATCACCTGTTCGAACTCTGTTCATCGATGGTCCATAACCAGCTCTCCACTCGTCTGCCAACGCCTCCCAATCTTGAACAAATCCTTTAGGCTCACATGCAGCCTTCAATTCTCTTGCAACACTTCTTCTCCAATCGACCACGGTGCCAAAAACGTCGAATGTTAAAGCTCTTACTTGTTTGAGATGGCTAAGATCACTCATAGATTTTCCTTTCATTAATGTTTTTATTTATTCTGCAAATTTTGCAGCTACATGTCTTCTTTGTATCTTGCCGGTTGCGGTTCTTGGTAGCTCTTGAACTATATATATTCGATCAGGAACTTTAAAATCTGCTAACTGTTCACTACAAAATGCTTGAAGTTCGGATTCAGAAGATTCACCTGATAAAACTACTGCGGCTTGAACTATTTCACCATACTTAACATCTTCCACCCCGAAGCACACTGCTTCAGCGATGGCAGGATGTTTTATCAAGGCTGCATCTACTTCAAGAGGGGATATTTTTTCCCCTCCGCGGTTAATTAACTCTTTTAATCTTCCTGTGAGAGTCAATACGCTTCCGCCCGATAATATTCCTTGATCTCCGGTTCTGAACCAACCGTTTGTGAAGGCCTCTGCATTTGCTTCAGGGTTGTTGTGGTAACCATGAGTGACGTTTTTGCCTTTGATAACTACTTCACCTCTTTCTCCCACGTCCAATAACGTTCCATGCTCATTCATGATTGCTATTTCAACTCCAGTACCGACTCCCACCGTTCCTGGCGCTCTAGATCCTGGAGGAAGTAAATTGGATGACATTTGGTGTGACGCTTCAGTCATACCATAAGCTTCCAATACAGGGGCCCCAAATCTACTTTCAAGGTCTGAGAAAACAGAAGGCGCCAGAGATGCTGAGCAGGATCTTATAAATCTAAACGACTTAGCAGGTGCATTATCATCATCAGCTCTAATTAGTAGTATCTGATGTATTGTAGGTACCGCTGAATACCAAGTTGCTTTGGTTAGCGCCTGACTTTGCCAAAAATTACTGGCACTAAATCTAGGAGGTATGACTATTGTTCCGGCACTGTTAAGAGAGGATAGGGCTACTCCTATAAGACCGTGTACATGGAAAAGGGGCATTACTACTAATGCGGTGTCATTTTCAGAAAGCCCATATGTTTTGACAATGTTATTCAACGAAGTCATTAAGTTGGAATGTGTTAACGGAACCCCTTTTGGTCTACTAGTTGTACCTGAAGTGTGAAGAAATAGAGCTATGTCGTCCGGGGATGGATTTTCGGGATTGATTGATTTGGATAAATTATTATCCTCATGGCTCAGGGCAACTCTCCCATCACTGTTCACGCTCGATATTAGAAAAGGAATTGATAAGTTGTTTGCAGCCTCGATTGCGGCTGTAGCCCCGGCACTAACTATTACTAATTTAGCGTCGGCATCCTCCATAAAAAATTTAAACTCGTCGACTGTGTAGGCAGGGTTTAGTGGTGCCGCTATTGCACCTGCTCTAGTAACCGCTAGAAAATCAACCATGAAATCAAGACTATTTTCTAAAACAATAGAAACTGTGGCCCCTTTATTTACACCGTAACCTGCTAGAAGCCCGGCGATTTTTTCGACTTCATCTCTAAAGTCTTGATAGTTGATATTGGGACCGCCGGGTATTATGACCGAAGTTTTATTTGAAGGAGCATTGTCCATCAGATTGGCTAGAGTTAACAAAGTATTCCTCCCTATCCTTAATATGCCAGAATAATATCAGTATGATGCCTCAACATGTTAACAGGCCTCAATACTTGTTAAGGAGATGTCGGAAAAATCAGTTATGGTTTTTCCGAACCCATTTCAACGAGTCCGCCATGCCTTGTTCTAGGGACATCCTTGGGACCCAATCTAACAATTTTCTGGCCTTGTCTCCGCTTGCGAATACCCCCGCTACATCACCAGGTCGAGGGTCACTTTGTACCCAATTTATCTTAGTTCCCGATACTTCTTCAAAGGCCTCAATAAATTCTAAAACTGTTGTCCCTTTGCCTGTTCCAAGGTTTATTTCAACGAAATTTTCATTAGTGAGTAAGAAATCGAATTTTTCTACTGCTATAACGTGCGCTTTAGCTAAGTCCCAGACGTGAATGTAATCTCTGATACCTGTACCATCTCTGGTAGGCCAATTAGCACCGGCAACTTTGAACGTGGAATTGTCACCTTCTATAACGGAAATCAATTTTCCTAAAATATGGCTGGGATTTTTTACGTGAGGTCCTGATCTCATACGTGGGTCTGCACCGACTGGGTTGAAATATCGCAATGTTATAGCCTTCAAGCTATAAGCGGAACAGAAGTCGCTAAGCGCCATTTCTATCGCAAATTTTGTCCTTGCATATGGGCTATTGGGTTCTATGTGCGAGTCTTCGTTCACAATGGAACCATCACTGCTTTTATATAAGGCGGCGGTGGAGCTAAATACAATTCTATTCAACCCATGATCCTGAAGTTGATAGAATAAATCTAAGGATTTAGATACATTTTCCTTGTAGTACAGGTAGGGTTGCGTTGTAGATTCTGGAACTATGATGCGGGCTGCACAATGAATCACTGCTTCTATCTCAGGGTGATCCTTTAAGAGTTTTTCAACTAGATCGTGGTCCCCGATGTCACCTTGATAAAAAATCTTATCTGATACGAAGTCAGGATTTCCAGTTACAAGTGAATCGATCACAACCGGAATGTGCCCATTATCCTCTAGTGCAGAAGCTATAGTGCTACCAATATATCCTGCACCGCCTGTCACTAAAACTTTCAAGTCAATTTCACCATTTTATTTGAGAATTAAAATTCAGTTAAATATTCAGTAGGTATTATCCTAATAATATGAATAAGTTTTAAATTCCACAACAAACTATTTCTATTTTTATTCTGTTACTCTTCAGTATAAATATACTGGGGTCAGGAATTTTAATTCCAATTTAATGATCCGATTTCACTTCTCAAGTGTGCAATAAATGGAGAAAAAAATGATTCATGAAATAAGGACATATGATTTAAAGCCACGTTCCGTTGAGCAGTTTGGCAAAAATACCAAGATAAAACTTGATAAACGTCTGGAATATTCTTCACTTGCGGGCTTTTGGTACACAGACATTGGACCCTTAAATCAAGTGGTACATATATGGCCATATGACGACACCAATCATCGGACTGAGGTCAGGTCCAGAGCTGTGCGAGATGGAATATGGCCACCAGATAACAGTGAGTTAACCTTGAATATGCGTAGTGACATCATGATTCCTGCACCTTTCATGAAGCCTCTTGAACCTAAAGAGTTGGGACCGGTTTATGAAATGAGAATTTACACGTATAAATCCTCAGATTTACCAAACGTTTTAGAGGCCTGGGCCGAGGCTATTGAAGATAGAGAAAAGTTGTCGCCTTTAGTAGGGTGTTGGGTATCGGATATTGGAGATTTAAACAGGCTGGTACACATGTGGGCTTATGGGTCTCTTGAAGATAGGTCCCGGATTAGGAATCAAGCAGTTCAAGACAGGGTATGGCCACCGAAGAGCGGGGTCTCAGCTATTTATCAGGAGAACAAGATTCTATTACCGTTTGATTTTTCGCCTCTTCAGTAGGATTATTTAAATCGGCTCGGCGAAAAGTTGTCCAGGCTTAAATTTGTTTTACCTTTAGTGACTAAATCTGAAATTATGTGACCCATAGCTGGCCCGAGGAGTATTCCTTTTCGACCAGCTCCTGTTGCGATGTGAACATTTTTATAATCGTTTAACTGTCCGAGGATTACTTTTCCGTCTTTACTTAAAGGCCTTAGGCATGCTGTTTGCTGTACAAGTTCCGATTCATCCAATTGAGGTATCATTTTTAATAATGAGCTCATTACCTGATTTCGTCCTTCATAAGTTGTTCTCTCGTCAAATCCAGCATTTTCTTCCGTAGTACCTGCCCAGATAAGGCCGTCAAGTTTTGTGCAAGCATAGTTACCTTCCCATCCCACAGAGAATTTTAGTTCAATATTGGGAGAATTCAGCCTTAATATTTGGCCTTTTAAAGGTTCTACCGGGACTTTATACCCAAGCCATTTTTCTATTTCGTGGGACCACGGTCCCATCGCTATAACAGCCTTTTCGCATTTCACTTTTCCAAAAGATGTATTTACTGATACAGATGCCTCTGGACCTTCTTTTAGATCAGAGAAAATTCCGTGTCGAATCTGAACCCCATTTTTTTCACAAGCTTGAGTTAGAGCCAACATTAATCTGTAAGGATCTACATCAGCCACTCCTTCGGTAATTCCGGCTCCGACGATGTCTTCTGATAATGAGGGAATTAACTTTCTTGCCTCGACACCATCAACCCATTCTGCTTTATAGCCATTTTGAGAATTTCGCCACTCGGCTTGTGCTTTACATATGGCTGCCTCAGTTTCAGAAAATGCAAGGTCCATAGCGGGCCTGAATCTGTGTTGTATGTCTATGCCAGTTTCTTCGGGCAAATCTTTTGCGAATTGTGTGTGTGTTTCCATCCCAAGTTTTGCAAGATCTAACTCTGGCATTATGTCATCCAGTAATCCTGCTTCACCAAGAGGGCTTAGGGTTCCATATGCAAATCCTGATGCATGACTGCCGATGGAGTCTTTTTCTATGACCGTTACGGTGAGACCTGCTCTAGATAGAAAGTAAGCGCTAGTTAAACCAACTATACCTGCGCCAATGATACATACATCTGTGTGAGATAACTTGTCTGAATTCAGATTGATGACTCCATTTTAGAAATTGATGTGTCTAGGCGTTCAACGAAATGGTCGATTTCGTCCCTGGTTATACAGAGTGGTGGTGCTATTGGTATAACATCACCCGCTCGTCCAAGAAGACCGTTCTCTTGCAGAATTTCAGTCAACTTGGTGGTTGCCTCAGGGTCTGCGGATATCTTTTCCTTTGTGGATTTATCGCGAACTAATTCTACGGCAGCAAGTAATCCCAATCCGCCCCTGACATCTCCTACTATCGTATGTTCTTTCAAAGGCTGAAGCTTTTCAAAAAGATAATTACCCATTTGTTCTGAGTTTTTTACCAAGTCTTCTGATTCCATTATATTAAGGTTGACCATCCCTGCGGCGCATGAAGCAGGGTTTCCACCAAATGTAATCAAGTGCCGGAAGACATTGTCCTCCCCACCTTCAAAAGCACGAGATATATTTTTGCTAGCAATGGCTGCTCCGATTGGCAAATAGCCACTTGTCAGTGCTTTAGCAACTGTTGTTATGTCAGGTTTTATCTCCCAATGTTCTGACGCAAACATCTTACCGGTTCTGCCAAACGCATTTATTACTTCGTCGCAAATCAATACTACGCCGTATCGTTTGCATATGTCTTGAATAGTGGGCCAATATTCCGGGTGAGGAATATGTATTCCAGAGGCAGCCGAAATGGGTTCACCTATAAAAGCAGCCACAGTTGACGGCCCTTCGTGGAGTATTGCTCTTTCCAGATCCTTTGCACAATCAAGAGTGCAACCACCGGGTTGACTACAACACCTTCCTCTGTACCCATCAGGCTGTTCTATATGCACGTTTCCTGGCATAAGTGGTCCGTAGTTACTAGGCGCCACGATTCCTCCGCCACCTAGACTCATGCAAGCGTGAGTTGCACCGTGGTATGAACCTCTTCTACTAATTACTTTCCATCTGGTGGTTTCACCGATGTTTTTCTGGTAATTTTTTGCCATCTTGAGAGCTGTCTCTACGGCTTCTGATCCGCCACTGACAAAATATATTCGGGATTTTTTGTCAGGCGATAAAGATGCTACTCTCGAGGCAAGTTGAGCTGTGACAGGAGTCACCGTACTTCCAGGGGAGTAGGAAATGTCTTTCATTTGACCGTATACAGCGTCGGCGATTTCCTCACGCCCGTGTCCGATATTCACCAGCCACATACCTGATAAGGTGTCGAACCAACGATTGCCATCAACATCATCAACCCAAACACCCCTAGCCTTCGTTACCATTTTTACTCCCGCATCTCCAAACATGTTTTCTGTTTGTCTGGAATGCGGCCAAAAATGATCGGATGCTTTTTGCTTTAAATCTTCTAATTCCTCTCCGGAAATCCTAGAGGTCAACATTGGCATACCGTCCTTGATTTAGTGCATAGGGTAATTGAGATTATGGTGAATTAAACTTATTTCTCTAACTGGCTTTTCCTATCCTAAAAACCTTAGAACCACATTCGCTGCATATACCCTCAGTGGCAGGGCGACCGTTTTTAAGGATTTTTTCCGTCGGGTTTTTTACTTCTTTTTGCCCTTTGCACTTTAGACAATATGCTTCCATTGCTGGACACCTCCAAGTATCACGACGATCATATAATTCGTATTCAATATTACGGACCGCACCATTTCCATTATGGTGTTGAAACGTTGGGGCATTATATATACGTCGTATTGATGTAAACAAGGTGACAATTAATACATTAGATTGATGTTGTGAGGTAATGTTGCTAAATAAGAGACAAATTTTTTGCGATTACTAAAAAAAGGAGAATACTGTCTTGGAACCCAAAAAAATTTTAATAACCGGTGTTTCTGGAAAAGTTGGGTCTATTATCGTGGACCAGTTGGTAGACGAATACGAATTGACTGGGGTAGATATTAAGGCCTCACCAGTGGTGACGACTTTGGAAGCCGATACAACTGATCTGAATGCTATTCTTCCAGCTTTTCAGGGGATTCATACAGTAATAGATTTGGCGAGTGAGCCGAGTCAGTTTTCACCATGGGAAATCGTGTACCGAAACAACTTGCAATGCACATACAATTGTTTGGAAGCTGCGCATTTGTCCGGAGTGAAAAGAGTAGTTTTTGCGAGTTCTAATCATGCCACTGGACTCTATGAAAATGATTCTCCTTATTCCAAATTGGTGGCAGGAGATTATGAAGGGTTGGAAGCAGGATCATATAAATTAATATCTGTAGATGATCCTGTTCGACCAGATGGTCCATATGGCATAGGTAAAGTTTTGGGAGAAGCAGCGGGACGTTATTTTTCTGAGGAAATGGGTGTTTCTGTTATTTGTCTAAGAATAGGTACTGTGAATGATGAATCTGCGCCTCAGGACGAGAGACAGTTTTCTACTTTATTGACTCACTCAGACCTAGGTAAATTAGTAAAGTGTTGTATAGAGGCTCCAAAGACCCTCAGTTTTGGTGTCTACTACGGGGTTTCAAATAATAAGTGGCGAATTTGGGACATAGAAAATTCTTCGAGAGAAATAGGTTATCAGCCTGAAGACGACGCAGAACTTTGGAGATAGGCTGGATCACTTATCACTGGTAATTCTTTGGTCATACTGAGGCTTTTTTAGAACTATTTAAAATCTTTTTCCATTTCTAGAACTTTATTCAGCCTTCTTTGATGCCTGTCCTCTCCAGTATATTTAGCTTCTGTAAATGCCTTCACCAGTTCCCTTGCAACTTCGCTACCCACTATCCTGGACCCCAAGCACAGAACGTTCATATCATCATGTTCCACTCCTTGGTGCGCAGAGTAAATATCGTGACATACAGCTGCCCTGACTCCTTTGACTTTATTTGCGGCGACTGAGGCCCCTACTCCACTTCCACAAACCATAATCCCTCTATCAGAGTTCCCATTTGCCACACTTATTGCAAGCTCTTTTGCATAATCTGGGTAGTCATCAAGTGGGTCATGTTTTACAGGACCAACGTCAGTCACCTCGTGACCATATTGCTTGAGCAGCCCAGCGATCTCATTTTTTAGATCAAATCCATTGTGGTCAGCGGCGACTACTATACGCATACGTAAACCGTTCCATTTTTTATATTCTTGTTTATAAAATCTAGATACGAGTTTAGGTTGTTCGTAGATATTGAGTCAATTAATTCAATGCCTTTTCAAGTGTTAGAATCCTCTATCATTTCGGAAAATCGAAAAAGGAGAGCGATATGTCGGTTACGCGTTTGGATATTACCTATAGGACTCCTTTCGAATCAGGTAAAAGTTTTGGGGAAATCGGACCTTACACTTACCTTGAGGGGAAAGTGCATTTTGAAGTCGATCCTTCGAATGATTCGAATGTAAAAATAGTCGATCTAGATCTCGCTCCCAAAAATTCTGAAGGTCTCGTTGAATTTTCTTCTGATTTTTCTATGTTATTTCCATCGGATCCCTCAAAAGGTAGAAGAACTATGTTTTTGGATGTCGTAAACAGAGGGAATCGGACTGTCTTGAGTGGATTTAATAAAAGTAAGACGACTAATCTTCTTTCACCATTTTCTTCAGGTAACGGATTTCTGATGAATCAAGGCTACACCATTGTTTTTTGCGGATGGCAGGCAGATGTCCCGTCAATACCTGGGTTGATTTCTTTAGATGTTCCGGAAGCTTTAATGGGAGGGGAGCCATTGAGTGGACTAATCATGAACCAGTACCAAGCTAATGACCACGTAAATTTATTTCCTTTAGCCGATCGATATCATCTGATTAATCCAGCTGCTTCTATTGATAATGCGAGATTATTTGTTGGAGATCATCCAAATGGAGATTTTCATGAGGTGTCCAACAAAGAATGGTTTATTACAAACGTCGAAGATAAAGATGTTGAGCCTGACCCCACCCATGTATACATGAAAGACGGGTTCGAAAAGGGAAAAATTTACCAGCTCGTTTATACAGCAAAAGGTAGCCGAATAGTTGGACTAGGTTTTGCCGCAGTTAGAGATATTTGTTCTTATTTGAAATATTCTTCAGATAGTAGCAACCCCGTACAAGGTTCTATTGATCGGGCTATTTCTTACGGAGCCTCCCAATCAGGGAGGTTTTTACGCCAGTATATTCATACGGGTATGAATATAGACGAGGATGGGAGAAATGCGATGGATGGAATAATTGCGCATGTGGGTGGTGGTATGAGGGGAGAGTTTAATTTAAGGTTTGGCCAACCTTCAAAAGACGTATGCTTCATCATTCCGGAATTATTTCCTTTCACAGACTTGAATCAGCGAGATCCTGAAACAGGTGCCAGGGATGGTTTATTAGATCGGATGAGTGAACAGGGAGATGTTCCCAAAATCATGTTTACTAATTCTTCTGCTGAATATTGGAGGGGCGATGCGGCTCTAATACATACAAATTTGGAAAGTATGGAAGATGCCGATGAGCATGAAAATGTAAGGAGGTATCATTTTTCGGGTACTCAGCATGGGCAGGGCGAATATCCTCCTCGAGTCATAAGAGAAAGTGATCAAGTAAGGGGGCATTTGCCATTTAATGCAGTCGATTATTCACCTATATTAAGGGCTTGTCTTAATAATATGGACGATTGGGTTAAAGGGATACAGGACGCGCCTGTTAGTTGCCATCCGAGGCATTCCGATGGAAGCGCGGTTTTATCGGAATCGTTATTGGAGCATTTTGATAAGGTGCCAGAAGTTAGGGTTCCTGAAGCAATTCTAAAGACTATACGCTTGGACTACGGGGACCAACAGCATTTAGGTAGGACGATAAAATTACCTCCAGGTATAGGGAAAACATACCCTTCTTTTGTTTCCAAGATAGACGATACTTTAAATGAAATTGCTGGTATCAGATTGCCGGACATTTCTGTCCCCGTGACTACAAACACGGGTTGGAATCCTAGGCATGAAACGATAGGGAATCCAGATTTACTAATAGGAATCACGGGCGGATTGGCGGGATGGACAATTCCATTACCTGCTACGGATTTTTTAGCCAGTCAAAATGGGGATCCTAGGCCGTCTGTAGAATCTCTATATTTGGATAAGCAAAGTTACCTAGAACTCGTGAAAAATGCAGTACATAATTTAGTCTCGGAGCGGTATATATTAGAGGAGGACATCGACGAAATTGTTGAACTAGCTGAGTATCGTTACGATGATGTTATGGGAATTAGTTGATGTTATGTGAATTAGTTAAGGTACGCTGTTAATTTAATTAAATAGAGAAGTAT
>CEOQ01298735.1_pt1 | contig 11143 bp, 11 predicted proteins | sample 361351 | NCBI WGS metagenome assembly CEOQ01 (sample SAMEA2619907, study PRJEB7988) | marine metagenome | biome: marine biome (ENVO:00000447); feature: deep chlorophyll maximum layer (ENVO:xxxxxxxx); material: "saline water (ENVO:00002010), including plankton (ENVO:xxxxxxxx)" | depth 60 m | reverse complement strand
TCAAAACCTTCAATTGCTTTAAAATCAGTATCATTCGATTCTGCTATATCATTTATTGATGTAAATCCTTCTGTTGCAAGTAAATGCGCAATAACTTCATCAACATCCAATTCTTTCATAAAAATTTCTGAGAGTTTTTTAATTTCTTCATTTCTTTTATTTTTTTCATCTTTTTCATCTATTATATCTATTTCACAATTTGTAAGAATAGAAGCTAATCTAACATTTTGACCTTTTCTTCCAATTGCTAAACTTAATTGATCCTCTGGTATTATTACTTTTATTTTATCGCTATCTTCTTCAAAAATAACTTTACTTATTTGTGCTGGTGCTAAAGCATTAACGATATATGTTGCTTTATCTTCAGACCACGTAACTATATCAATTTTTTCCCCTTGTAATTCAGTTACAACTGCTTGTACTCTTGATCCTCTCATACCAACACAAGCTCCTACTGGATCTATTGTTTTATCAGAAGAATAAACAGCTATTTTTGCTCTTGATCCTGGATCTCTAGCAACAGATTTTATCTCGATAATACCATCACTTATTTCAGGCACTTCTTGCGTAAATAAATTTGCTAAAAATTGAGGGTGCGTCCTAGATAAAAATATTTGCGGTCCTTTTGTATCTTGACTCACATTATATAAATAAGATTTAACCCTGTCTCCACGTCTCAAATTCTCACGTGGAATTATTTCATCTTTTTTTATAACTCCTTCTGCATTTCCCAAATCAATAACAACATTACCAAATTCCATTCTTTTTACTAATCCACTAATACTTTCACCAACTTTATCTTTATATAATTCATAATTTTTACTAGATTCTGCCTCTTTTATATTTTGAACTAATACTTGTTTAGCGATTTGTGCAGAAATTCTACCAATGTCAATATCAGGAAGTTTTTCTACAATAAATTCCCCTATTTTAATTTCTTTTTGTTTTTTTTTTGCATCTTTTAGACTAATTTCTATTAAATTATCTTCTACGTCTTTTTTAACTTCCAAATACCTAGCTAAACTAATTTTTCCTGTTTTTCTATCAATATTACCTCTAATATCATAATCATTTCCATATTTAACTTTTCCAGCTTTTGAAATTGCTTTTTCTATAGCTTGAAAAACTAATTCTTTTTCTATTCCTTTTTCCTCAGCAATATTTTCTGCTGTTTGAACTAATTCTAAATTTTCTAATAACATTTTATTTAAATAAAAAAAAATGGGCTTTAAGCCCATTTAAAATAAAAAAATAATATATAAATTAATTATAATTTAATATTTTGAGGAGGATAGTTCAACATATTTTTTTAAATTTAAGATAATAAATTTTATTTCCCTTAATTTTTGCTTTCTTTTCATATTTACTTTCATTTATAAAAGTTGGTCTTATATAACAATCATTAACTTTTCCATTAAGCCAAAAAAAATTCTCATTAAATAAAAAATTTTTTAAAATTACTTCCAAATAATCTTTCGAATCGGTTGAAATAAAAATAATGCCTTTTTTCTTTAAAATTTTATTTATTTCCTTTAAAAAAAATGGTGAAATCAATCTTCTCTTAAAATGCCTTTTTTTAGGCCATGGGTCAGGAAATAAAATAAAAATTTTATCAATAGAATTTTTTTTTATTTTTTTAAATAATGAAAAAATATTTTCTGGATAAATCATGATATTTTTTATATTTTCTAAATCTATTTTATTTAACAAATTTGCAATTCCAGGTTCATAAACTTCACATCCTAAAATTAATTTATCTATATTTTTCTTTGCTATAAATAATAAATTATCTCCATAGCCAAAACCTACTTCTAAAAAAATTTTTTTATTATTATTATTTTGTTTTTTAAAAATAAATTTTTTTAAATTTTTTTTTAAGAGTCTTATTTGTTTTTGACTAAGTTTTCTTCTAGATTTTTTTTTATAAAAAAAATGTATTAAATTTTTTTTAATTTTTTCCAAAAATTTTTTTTAATGATTCTATTAAATCTATTTTTTCCCAAGGAAAACTACCGTCATTTCCTGGTTTTCTTCCAAAATGTCCGTATGCTGCAGTTTTACTATATATTGGTTTATTTAAATTTAATTTCTCTTTGATACCATATGGTGATAGATCCATAATTTGGGAAATTTTATTAGAAATTTCATGCCCATCAATTTTACTTTTCCCATGAGTGTTAATATAAATTGAAATCGGCTTTGCAACACCTATTGCATATGAAAGTTGTATTGTACATTTATCAGCTAATTCAGCTGCTACAATATTTTTTGCTAAATATCTTGCAGCATAAGCTCCTGATCTATCAACTTTACTAGGATCTTTTCCTGAAAATGCCCCTCCACCATGTGGAGCAGCCCCACCATAGGTATCAACTATAATTTTTCTTCCAGTTAAACCACAATCTCCCACTGGTCCTCCTATAACAAATCTTCCAGTTGGATTTACATAAAAATTTTCATCACTACACATCCAATTTTTTGGCAAAGAATTTATTACATATGGTCTGACAATTTCTTTAACATCTTTTTGATTTAAACCTGGATCGTGTTGAGTTGAAACTACAATTGCACTTGTTTTATAAGGTTTTCCATCTTTATATTTTAAACTTACTTGACTTTTTGAATCTGGGAGAAGTAATTTTTCTTTACCATCATGTCGAGCTTTTGCAAGTGATTTTAAAATTAAATGAGAATAATAAATAGGAGCAGGCATCAATTCTTCAGTTTCTTTACATGCATAGCCAAACATTATTCCTTGATCTCCAGCGCCTTGATCTTCTTTACTTTTTTTATCTACTCCAACTGCAATATCTTCTGATTGTTGATGCAAATTATTTTCAATTTTTACATTATTCCAATTAAAACCTTTTTGATCATAACCTATTTTTTTAATGGTATTTCTAACTAAATCTTCAATTAAATTACTTTTAATAGCACCTGGAGCACTTACTTCCCCACTCACAATTACTTTATCGGTCGTAACCATAGTTTCAGCAGCAACTCTTGAATTTGGATCTTTAGATAAGAAAAAATCAACTATATTATCAGAAATAATATCGCAGACTTTATCTGGATGTCCTTCGGAAACTGATTCACTTGTAAAAATATATTCTTTCAAATTTTTAATTTTAAATTTTTAAATTTTTGTATTTTAAAATAGAAAATAAAAAAAACAAAATTATTAATAAAAAAATTATTAAATTATTTTTATACTTACTATAAACTGTTTCTAAATTAATATTTTCTTTTTTTGCTATGAATATTTTTGTATCAAAATATCCCTCATGATTTAATTGTAATTTATTTAAAATTCTTCCATATGGATCAACTGAGCCTGAAATTCCAGTATTTGCAACCCGTATTAATTGTTTTCCTTCCTCAACAGATCTAAATATTGAATTTACAAAATGTTGATGTGGTCCAATAGTTTTACCAAACCAAGCATCATTTGTAAAATTTAAAATTAAAATTTCATCCTTATTTTTTATAAATTTTCCTGGAAATATTATTTCATAACAAATCAATGTTTTAATATTGGGCAAATTTTTATATTTTACAACATTTTGTAAATTAGAGCCCTTTTCTAAATTATTAAAATTAAAACCAAATCTTTTAAAATAATTACTAAAAGGTATATATTCACCAAAAGGTACTAAATGAACCTTATCATATATAAAATTTGCTTCCAAATTATTATTAATTGCAATTACACTATTGAAAAAAGAATTTTTTTTTTCGTTTTTAAAAATTCCAGTTAAAATTAATTCATCTTTTTTTAAATTTTTTTTTATTTTATTAAAAATAAAATATGATTTTATATGATCAACATTTAAAACTGCAGTTTCTGGCCATAATATAAATAAATTTTCTGATATATTTAAAGAGCCCATTTTATTATGAAAGCTTAGATCAATTATTTTCTTATAATTCTCTTCAATTTTTGAATAATTTAATTTATCTTTTTGATTAATATTAGGTTGAACAACTCTAAAAATACTATTTGAATATTCTTCTAAATTAGAGTTTTTTAAGCGAAAATAACCAAAGCTGTATATAAGTAAAAAAATAAAAAGACCAGTATATAAAAAGATAATTCTTCTTTCTTTTAGATTGATAAAAAAAATACTTATAAATAAAACAAAAATAATTGTAAAAAAAGTTAAACCATAAACCCCAAAGATTGAACAAATTTGTATTAATATTTCAAAATTTGACAATGAATGTGCAATTAAATTCCATGGAAATCCCGTAAAAATATATCCTCTTATTATTTCACAAAATGTCCAAAAAATAGAAAAAAAAATGATATTAAAATATAAATTTGTTTTAAATTTATAATTTAAAAAAGAAACTATACCAATGAAAATAGATAAAAATAATGATAAAATAATTAATAAAAAAGGAATGTAATAAAAATATAATCCACCTCTTACCAAAAAAGAATTGAAAATCCAATACAAACCAAATAAAAAAAAAGAAATACCAAATAATAATCCAATATAAAAAGCATTCTTATTTGAATCAGCATTATAACTTTTTAAAAATAAAAAAGTTAAACTTGGAAATAAAAAATAATAAAAATTAAAAGGTGGTAAGCATAAAACTAACAATGCTCCAAAAAAAAATGAAAAATAATAATCATATTCTTTTTTTAAAAAGTATTTTAAATTAAAAAGATTTTTCACCACAATATGCTGTAATATTTATTTAACTATATGATTTTTAATTAAAATAGTTCTTATCTTTCTAGAATCTACGTCTAAAATTTCAAATTCACATCCATTATTATGTTTAATCACTTCTCCTTTTAATGGTACTCTACCAAATAAATGAAAAACTAATCCTCCCATCGTATCAATTCCTTTTAGATCTTGATTATTAGAAAAAATCTTTCCAAATTTACTTTCAAAGTCTTTTATTAACATTCTCGCATTTATTTTAATACTTCCATCATTTAACGAAGATTCTTTTTTTTCTTTTTTTTCCTTTTGTGCTTCATGTTCATCCTTTATATCACCTACAATTTCTTCAACTAGGTCTTCAATAGTAACTAATCCATCAACTCCGCCATGTTCATCTACAATTATTGCCATATGAATATGTGAAGTTCTCATTTTCAATAGTAAGTCCAAAACGCTCATTGAATGAGGAGCAAATAAAATATTTCTAATAAGTTTTTCTATATTTTTTATTTTTTTATTATCCCAGCATGATATGACATCTTTTATATGAACCATTCCAATAATATTATCTCTATTTTTTTCAAAAACTGGGTATCTAGAATGACTAGTTCTTCCAATAATTTTTACTAATTTTAAAATATCTAAATTTGAATCAACTGAAATTATATCAGTTCTTGGTATCATAACATCTTCAGCTAATTTCTCAGGTAATTCGAAAATATTAGATATTATTTTTTCTTCACTTATCTTTAAAGGTTTTTCTTTTTTTAATCTTTCATTTAATAAATTTTCAATATTCTCTTGAAAATTATCATTAGTTTTAAAAAAAGATTTTAATTTATTTATAATATTAATTTTATAATTACCAAAAAAAATTAATAATAATTGATACTTAAATCTTTTAATATTTTTGATTCAACGTGTTCCATTTTTTTTCCATCTTTCTTAGATTTATGATCATATCCTAATAAATGCAAAATTCCGTGTACAATTAAATGTCCTATTCTATCTTTTTCTTTTATTTTTAACTTTTCTGCCTCTTTTTTACATTTTTCATATGATAAAAAAATTTCACCTAAAAAATTATCATTTTTTTTTGAAAAATTATCATTTGGAAATGATAAAACATTTGTAGTTTTCTCTTTTTTAAGAAATTCTTTGTTTAATTTTTTTAGCAACTTATCATTTGATAAAATAAAATTAATTTTTATTTTATTTTTTTTAGAATAGCCATTTAAAGTGTAAATTGAAATTTTATGAATAAAATTTATAAGATTCCTTTTTGATTTAAAAACTTTTTCTTCTAACCAACTTTTATTATCAAAAAAAATATTTATTTTATGGTTTAAAGTCATTTATCATATGCTTTTATAATTTTTTGAACGACAGGATGTCTTACTACATCTTTATCTGTTAAATAAACAAAAGATACATCATCTAAATTTTTTAAAATATTAGTTGCGTCTTTCAAACCACTATTATTTTTTATCGGAAGATCTATTTGTGTTAAATCACCAGTAATTACCATTTTTGAATTTTCCCCTAATCTTGTCAAAAACATTTTCATTTGAACAGGAGATGTATTTTGCGCTTCATCAAGAATAATATAAGAATTATTCAAAGTCCTACCTCTTAAATAAGCAATAGGAGCAATTTCAATCTTATTATTTTCTATTAATTTAATAACTTTTTCTTTTGATAAAACTTCATCCAAAGCATCATAAATTGGTCTTAAATATGGATCAATTTTTTCTTTCAAATCTCCTGGTAGAAACCCGAGTTTTTCACCAGCTTCAACAGCTGGTCTAGAAATAATAATTTTATCAACCAAACCTTTAATAAACATTGAAACTGCGTGACTAACAGCTAAAAATGTCTTTCCTGTACCAGCTGGACCGATTGAAAAAACAACATCCTTGCTAAAAATTTCTTTAATAAGTTTTAATTGCCCGTTTGTTCTTGGCCAAATTTGTTTTTTTGGAGTTTTGATTGAATGTTTTAATAATTTATTATCTTTATTTTTAACCATATTATCAATTATTAATTCTATATCTTTTTTTTCGATAATTTCTGATATTTTTGCTCTTTCATATAATTCATTTAATGTATTTTTTGTTAATTTTACTTTCTCTTTATTTCCGTTTATCAAAATAACATTCCCTCTTGAATTTAAATTTACTTTTAATCTTTTTTCAATAATTTCTATATTTTTATGAAAAATGCCTAGCATAACTCTTAAAATGTTATTATCTTCAAATTGAATTTGGCTTTTTTGTATGTTTTTGATCAATAATATAAAATGATTATTAAATAATTAAATTAGCTTCTAAACTTTTATAAAAACTTTTTTCAATTTTAATTTCCTCTATTCTTCCATGTAAATTTTTTTTATTATTTATTCTAACTAATTGCATATACTGTGAGTAACCTAAATTTTGATTTTTCCTTTTTTTTGAAGAATTATTAAATAATACACTTAATTTTTTTCTTATAAAATTTTTATTAAATTCTTCTTGATAAAATTTTAATTTTTCTTGTAAAACGCTAAGTCTTTCTTTTTTTTCTTGATTCGATATTCTATCTTTTAGATTGTAAGCTGCTGTTCCTGGTCTCGGACTATAAATAAAGGAAAAGGATTGAACATATTTAATTTTATCAACAATATCTAAAGTTTTTTGAAAATCTTTATGCGTTTCTCCAGGATATCCAACTATAAAATCAGATGAAAAAGCAATATCGTTTCTAGATTTTTTTATTTTATCAATAATTTTTAAATAATCTTTTACATTATAGTTTCTATTCATTAATTTTAAAATTTTGTCAGAACCTGATTGAATAGGTAGGTGCAAAAATGGCATTAATTTTTTTACATTTTTATGTGCATCGTATAAATCATCATGCATATCTTTAGGATGTGCAGTCATATATCTTATTCTTTCTAATCCTTTTATTTTTTCTAAACCATAAATTAATTTTCCTAAATTAAACTCTTTATCATCCTTATTTTTTCCATGATATGCATTTACATTTTGTCCCAATAATATTATTTCTTTAGTTCCATTATCTACTAAATTTTCTGCTTCACTTAGAATCTCATTTACTGGCCTTGAATATTCAGGTCCACGTGTGTACGGAACTACACAAAACTTACAAAATTTATTACAACCCTCCTGAATTGTTAAATAACTAGAAATTTTATTATTAAAATTAGCTTGTGGAATATCATCAAATTTAGATTTAGGATCAAAATCTAATTCAATAAATTTATTATTATTTTCTAATTCTTTTCTAATCAAATATGAAAGTTTTTGATAAGATTGACTTCCTACAACTATATTTACAAAAGGAGCACGTTTAAAAATTTCCCGTCCTTCTGCCTGTGCTACACAGCCTGCAACAATAATTACTGTTTTTTTATTTTTTTTTTGTCTAATTTTTTTTAATTTATAAAGTTTACCTAGCTCTGAGTATAATTTTTGTTTAGCTTTATCTCTTATATGACAAGTATTAATAATATTTATATCTGAATCTTCAATTGATAATGTTTTCTTAAAACCAAGATTTAAAAAAATATCTGCAATTTTATTGCTATCATAAACATTCATCTGACAACCAAATGTCTTTATATTAAATTTTTTGTTTTTCATTTTTTTAATAAACTTTTATTTAAATTATAATTTATTTTTTTCCAACAGAGTAATGAAATTTTTTTTCTATTTAAATTATTTGGTATAAATTCCTTATCAAAAAAAACTTCTACTTCTATACTTTTTTTACTTAAAACATTTAAAACACTTGATAACAAACTCATATCAGAATGCCAAGTAACTTTTTGTCTTTCAGATCGATCAATTAATTGATTATTAATTTTTTTATAAACTATAGTTATCGTTTGTATTATTATTTTTGAATTTTTATTTTCTGTAAAAATATTAAATAGTGAACTTTTAAATGGTAAAACTTTATTTCCATCACTACTTGTTCCTTCTGGAAAAATAACCAAATTTTTTTTTTCTTTTAAATGATTAATTATTTTATTTTCTTGATGCTTTATTGAAGATATTTTCCTATCAACAAATACTGTATTTTGCAAATATGCTAGAATTCCTATCAATGGCCAACTGGATACTTCTTTTTTTGCTACAAAAGAAGTTTGAAATAAACTTCCTAAAATCATTATATCTAAATAACTAGCATGATTTGATACTGAAAGTTTTGGATTGTTCATTGAAACTATACCAAAAACTTTTATTTTAATTCCAAAAACCCAACGACAAATACTATGAAAATAAAAAGGTATAATATATGAATATTTTTTTATAAATATTTTTGTAATTACTTGAAAAGGTAATAAAACTAAAGTTATTAATAAAAAAAATATAAATCTGAAAAATAATAATAACACTTATTGAAACTATTTCTTTCTTTTTAAAAAATTTTTAAAAAAAATAACTTTCGAAGAATTTTCTTTTTCCCTTAAAATATTTTTGTATCTTTCTTTCAAAATATTAGATTTTAAAACTATACATATGTCTATTGTATTAAACTGTTTATCAATAAAAGCGCCATCTCCTATATATACACCTAATCTTAAGTATCCTTTTATTAAAGGAGGTAAACTTTTAAATATCTCATTATTATTAATATCTTTTTTTTTATAAAAATTTAAAGAAATATTATTTGGCGGAATTGCTTCAGGTCTAATAGATTTAGGTGCTAAATAATTATGATATAAAAAAGACAATTGCTTTTTATATTTTATATAATTTGTACCTTGAAAACTAGCGCAACCGAACAAAATTTTTATTTTATAATGATCCATATATGCAGATATAGCTTTCCATAACAAACGAATTATTGGTTTATCTCTATAATCTTTATGAACACAAGACCGCCCAAGTTCTAAAACTTCAACTCTTTTTTTTAATAACTTTTTCATATCAAATTCTCCCTCTGTATAAAATTTTCCGTGAACTTGTGTCATAGGTCTTCTTATTAATCTATAAGTTCCAATTATTGAGTTTCTTCCTTTTCCTTTACTATGATCTATAACTAATAAATGATCACAAAAGGGATCTAATTCATCGAAATCTTTTTCATATAAAATATTTTTTATTGTTGGCTTTGCTTTTAATTCTTCATAAAAAACTTTATATCTTAAATTTTGTGCTGCATCTATATCTTTAAAATTTCTAGCTAAACGAACTTCATAGCTTTTATATCTAACAGACTTGAGTCTTTTCTTTATTCTTCTTCTATCCAAAATATATGAATTTTCTAATAAATTTTTTATTGAACTTACAGGATTAGTAAACCATTTTGATTTTTTTCTTTTATTTTGGGGTTTTAGACATATACGTCTTTTTTTTGCTTGCTTATATTTGGTTCTTAAATTTATAGTAAACCTCTATAATTTATTATTTAATTTTTTTACAAGCTTCTTTTAAAGCAAATATTTCTAATTTATAACCAACTAACTTATATCCCATTTTATTTGCAATATTAGCTGATAATTTTTTAAATCCTGGGTTTTGAAATTCACTTACATTCCCACTAACAATATCAATTAAATGATTATGTTCCCATTTAGTTGCTGGTTCATATCTTGCTTTTTCATCACCATATTTAAATTCATGTTTAATTACTGCATTTGCATCTTCAAATAATTTCACAGTTCTATAAACAGTAGCAAGACTAATTTTTTTATCCTTTTTACTTGCCCTTTTATAAATAAGTTCAACATCAGGATGATCTTTAGAATCATTTATTACTGAAGCTATTACTACCCTTTGTGGCGTCATTTTAAAACCCTTATTTTTACATAGATCGATTATATTTAAATGTGTTATATTTTTTTCCATTATTAAATAATAATAATATCATTATGAAAAAAAATTAAAATATTTAAAAAAAAATTCTCATGAAAAAAATTAATTTAAGAAAATATCATTGTCCTATATCGTTTATAAAAGCAAAAATAATTTTAAATAAATTAAAAAAAAATGAAAAAATACTCTTAATATTAAATAATGAAAAAGATACAAATATTCTAATCAAAACAATCAAAGAGGAAGGTTATACTGTGCTTAATTCGTTAAAGAATAAAAAAATTTTTAAAATAGAAGTTTTAAAAAATTAATCTATTTTTTAGCATAATGATCGTAAACATATAATGGTTTCAGCGATAAAATTTTATTAAAAAATAATTTATTTTGTAATTGTTTAAATAATAAAAAAGTTTTTGAATATATATTTTTTGATATTTCTATTTTTCTTTTTTTTTTAATTTCATTTAATAAAATTTTATCTAAATCTCCATATAGAAAAACATTCTTATCAAATAGAAAATTGGGTAAGTTATTTAATGAAAAATAAGAAATTTTCTTAAGTGGTTTCTTATTTGAATTAAAAATTTGATAATAATAATCTTCTTTTTTACTCTTTAAAATTATAACATTTTT
>CEOQ01298374.1_pt1 | contig 11153 bp, 5 predicted proteins | sample 361351 | NCBI WGS metagenome assembly CEOQ01 (sample SAMEA2619907, study PRJEB7988) | marine metagenome | biome: marine biome (ENVO:00000447); feature: deep chlorophyll maximum layer (ENVO:xxxxxxxx); material: "saline water (ENVO:00002010), including plankton (ENVO:xxxxxxxx)" | depth 60 m | reverse complement strand
AGACTAACGTTACCTGGCAAAACTGGCTCATTGATTAAATCATAGCCTCCGATAAGGGTCTCACTTGAGTAGTATTCTGCTATTTCTCTCCATATTTGTATGGTTAATTCCTTATTCTCTTCCTCAAGCCAGAGCCGAGCGGTTCCATCGCTGTCACTTATGGGGCCCCCGTTCTGAGCTCCTGGTGCGCAGTGCATATCTAAAATAATATACAAATTATGTGGCTCACACCAGGTTATAAGCTCATCGATGATTGCGTAACCAATAGGTGTGCCAGATCCTGTTTCATCATAAAATTGTTTATAGTGGAATGGGACTCTTATGTGATTAAAACCCCATTCTGAAATTTGATCAATATCAGCCTGAGCAACATAATTCGCTCTGTATAAAATCCAAAAATCTTCTGCAGCCTCAGGACCAATAAGGTTTTCTACATGATTCTCAATATCTGTTGGTGATTCAAAACCAGAAATCCAAGCCTGATTATGTAGCATATATCCTTCAGGAACGAGCCAGCCACCAAGCCCAAAACCTCTTAATAATATCGGCTCCCCATTCCCCTCAACAATTTCACCATTTTCATTATGAAGGAAACCCTGCGAAAAAAGTAATTGTAACAATAAAAAACTAGTTAGAACTAATCGCATGCTGTACACTCTCCAAAACAAACAGATGCAAGCAAAGTATCCATTCCACTAACAGTAAGTGATCTATCATTATATTGCCCAACACCGCAATCACCTTCTATGACCTCCCAGCCACCTTGCCATGAATTTGGGAAATATCCATTTCTGAATTTGTAAGTATAACTAGAATGAGGAGGAAGGGTCAGAGTGATTTCCCAAATACTTGAATCTACTGATTGATTCATCTGAATTCCACCTGGCTGACCAGAACTAATATTCCCCCCTGATAGCCAGACACCGGTCTCTGAAACATTTTGATTTTTCATATCTACCTTAAAAGTTACACTAACATCTTTATAAGCATCAGACTTTTTAAAGACTCTAACATAATCTACTAACATCTTCATAGGAAAGGCACTGGGAGAGATGCCTTGAGCACCGCCCCAATCTCCACCAATCGCAAGATTTAAAATAATGTAATGGGGTTCATCAAACGGCCATTTTCCGGTGTCACCATCACTATCATTATACACAAAAAAATAAGGCTGGTTGTCTATGAGATAGCGTAGATAGTGAGGACTCCACTCCAACGAATAAACGTGGAAAGAGTCTGTAGCTGTTGATAAAAATTTGGCACCAGATTTTTGGGTATTATTCATGTGGTTATATTCCCCAGTATGAATCGAACCATGGATCATTCCATCATCAAATCCAACATGTTCCATAATATCAATCTCTCCACAGTCTGGCCAACCAACTGTTGATATACTCTCTCCGAGCATCCATATTGCAGGCCAGGATCCATTACCCTTGGGAAGTTTAGCACTTACATCAAAACGACCATATGTCCTTGATACTTTATCATCGGTATTAATTCTACCAGAGGTATAGTCTGAACTATAATCAAAGCCCGTATAGTCAGTCCCAAAATAACCAGGCTCAACTAGGCCCTGTAAAACTAGGTATCCATCTTTAAGGAAAATATTTGTGTCTCTATCTGTATAAGCCTGCAACTCGTTGTTAACCCAACCAGGTCGCCATCTTAGTTTATTCCACTTGGAGATATCTAACTCATTTCCATCAAATTCATCTGACCATACCAAATCCCAGTCATCATTTTCTAATAAATTTAAATCACTATCACCTGGTCTTTCCTCCTCCTTTTGACATCCGAAAATTGAAAATGAAAAAATCATTACTATTAAAAAATCAATCATTAAAACCTTATTGCTCTGTCTAGCCAAAAACTATTTCAAAAAAAGGATTTCTTCTACCTGAAAGCGGCCTTCATTCTGAATGTGCAAATAATAAGTTCCAGAGGATACTTGTTTACCGCTTCTATCTGAACCATTCCAAAAAATATTATTTTCCCCACTATCTAAAAACTGATGTTCTTTGGATTTAATTTGTTTGCCTTTTATATCATATATTGAAAAAGAGATTATCCCAGATTCTGACAAGAAGACAGGTAAGGTAATATTATGGTTAAATGGATTCGGATAGGGACTGCCTAAAGATACCTTAGATGGTATTTCTTGAGCATTAATCGAAAGAGGGTCTCCATTGTAGCCTGTGTCCTGTGGAGTCGTTAAACACAGAATAAGATAGCCTGACTCAAAAACGACATTACTATAAATAAGATCTGAATTATTACCATCCCAGGTGTGGTTGGCTTTGGACCAGCGTGATGTATCATAAAAGTCGAATTCATCTTCCCAAAATAATATAAAATTATTATCCGTTCCTGCATTACCAGAGTTTGGCACGTACGCATAGTATTTTACCCAATCATAAAAAGCATAGACAGGTAAAATACTTGGATTAAAATCCCCGACCCAGTCATCATAAATAGGTTGCCAAATATTCATCATAAGTTTTTGATAATGGTATAACGAATCAGCATAAAAATTATTAACAATCCTTATCAACTGATCCTCTATGAAAAACTTAACATCTGAGGGAGTCCACTCGATTGCGTACGTGTGAAAGGATTCATGCGGGCTAACACCCAAGTCCACCAACTCTGGAAGATCCCAAGCATTTTGTATGATAAGGTTGGTCTGGACTTTATCATCATAATTACCCAACCACTCAAAATCAATCTCATTCCAGTAGCTATTACTTGTGTGCCCCTCTTCCCAAAAATCTCGATAAGTGAAGAATGAACTAACCACACCATTACCATAAGCAGACTTCATTCTTACTTCGAACCTGCCATAGCGGTATGTGTCATCTGTCCTTAATTCTCCACCTTTATATGGTTTACAAAAAACAACAGATACTAGAGTAAGAGCTATGATTATATTTTTGAAAAAATATTTTTTGTTCATTAATAATAAACTCCGGTTACACTCTAATATTAAATAATTCTAAGAACATATTTTTATGCTTTATAACCTCCGGAAGATCTTTTTATAATTATTTATTTAAGATATTTTTCACTTTATCTTACTTCCAAAATCTAATCTATCATCTGTTGTTAAGATTGGAAAGGAAGGCACTAAAATAGGATAAGGAACTCCCCTTTGAGTGACCATCATATCCGTCTTAGTGAGTTCAACCTTTTCAAACACCTCCATATTAATTTTTATCTTATCAGAGTATATGTTCTGGAGAGAATCTATCAAAGGGTTCATAAACGCCAACCACTCATCCTGACTATCAATTTGTTTATTCTTTAGCCTTAAACTAGATACATATTTTTTGCTTTTGGATACATCCTGCCACATATTATAGTTTAGACTAACGCTCCAATTTTTATCAAGCCCCCTTTTATAGCACTCTTTTGTAATCTCTATATCCCGGATAAGGTCTGCAATAGCGAGTCGTAATTGTTTCGGAAATTCGCTGCGATTCATTTTCCGTTTTCTAAACACAAAAGGATGAGATTTTAAATGCTGATTTAATTCCCCAACTGTCCAAGACTCACCACCGTAGTCTAGAATTATAGAGCCAGGGTCGATATCATTATCTTTAACATCAAAGGTAAACATATTATCCTCAATCTGATTATCATCCCAGAGTACCTGGTTTAACATTTTTTTCTTGGATTCGTGTACTTTAAAAAAATAATCAGCGGCTTTTTCAGCGTATCTATAAAAAACATCCGAATTTAGATTCATCTTTTTCCCACTCATTAAATCTTTTATTGATTCAAGGTAAGCTTTTTTTGCTTTTTTATCGGTAAGCTTTTCTTTAACATCCTTCCATAAAAGATTTTTATCGTATTCTGTGATCTTTATCTGATCTTTCCAACTAACAATTTTCATCAAAATAAATGTACCTTCCTCACTTTCAAACGGTCCTAACAACATACCTTTAAAAATATTTTCGTTAAATAAGGCATCATGTATTTCATCAACTTCACGATTAAACCAATCAAATTCTTTAGTAGGTGCATTTCCACCCCAAAGAACACTATGGATAGAATCCAGCGCTATATTCGCAGAGTCTAGCTCCTTTATTTTTTCCACTAAATCCAGGTCTGGAAGATTTAAAAATTTGACAGTGATTTTTCTACCAGAAAATCTGAGAGCATCTTTTATTTCTTTTTCTGATAATTTTACTTTAGAGTAAAACTCTTCTGAAAAATAAAGCTGGCGCATAACCTGTTCTTTACGACCATTTAAAAAGTGCTCTAGATACTCATCATTGACCTGGCTTATGCCTTTATCAAACTCTAAAGCAGTTAATTTTTCACTAATTAGTGAGTTTAAAATTATTTTTTTGTGTATATAATTATCTTGCTTACAATAATCTGGGCGTATTGTGTATTCCGATCTTCTGATAAAATCCTGTATCGTAATTATACTAGGACCAATCTTCGCAAGAATAATTTCTTCTGGTATTTGAGAATGCTTTGTACAACTAATAAAGAAAAAAAAAAGTATAACTAAGCGATATAAAAACCCCATTATTCATCACTAAAATGCAATACCTACAGTATAGGCCTGGACATTGCCCAAAATTCCCATGGTCTTGTAAGTATAGTCAATGGTCAGTGCCTTATTGTTTAGAAAATAGAGCTTCAGCCCGGCTCCAGTCGCAAACCCAAAATCTTTATCATCAGTATTTAAATTTTTCATACCACTTTTTAAACCTCCCCTAATACTTACTTCACCAAATCCAGGAATCTTATTATCTAAAGAGGCTCCAATATTAATAGATTCAGCATTATTATTAGGATGAAGAGCATCAGCGGAAATAATAAGATCCATCTTATTTGTCACTATTGGCTTTAGAGAGACACCTATTCTAAATATAAGAGGCAACTCCCATTCCGAGGTCCTAAATTGCCCAGCTACATCACCATAGTTTCCTTCTTCGTACTCTGAAATATCAATAGGCTGATAACTATCGATCCCATCATATTTCATTCTGGTACCATAATTAGAGATACTCATACCTATATTAATTCCATCTTTATTATTACCAGTAAATGAAAAAAAACTTGTGTTTACTAATACTCCAAGATCAACAGCAAAAGCACTTGCTGAACTGTGCCATATATTTGAGTTAATATATTTTAGCGATGATCCGAATGAAAACCAGGAGACAATTTTTCTTGAAAAAGTAAACGAAGCAGCAACATCAGACGCCCGAAACATTTCACCGGTGCCATCTTGGTACTCTAGGTTTGTTACCTCCATTTCACCATAATCTAGGTGAGTAATACCTAATCCTATGACTCCAACTTTGGGAATTACCATAGCACCGCCTGCAAACAACATATCTATATCCACAAACCAAGGCTGAATCATAAAGAGAGCTGAAGATTTTTTTAGGCTAGATAGTCCAGCCGGGTTCCAGTATATCGAAGAAACATCATTCGCTACAGCAACATAGGCCTCACCCATTGCATTTGCCTCGCTACCAACACCAATCTCTAAAAAATTAGCAGCGGTTGTGCCGTAACGATTTATCGTCTGACCACACAGAATATTTAAAAAGGAAAAAGTAAAAACCGTTATTATTGTTACAAAATTATTTTTCATTTAATTACCGCAAATTTTCCAACTTTTTCTTTACCTGTTTCAATTGAATCTATATGGTATATATACATTCCAGCGGCTATTTCTAAATTCTCTCTTGTTAACATATCCCAATGAATTATTCCATTTTCGGGTTTATTATTTACAACAATCTCATCAACCAAAACACCGCTTACTGTAAAAATTTTGATTCTGCAATCAGAAGGTATATGAGTAAACATTATACGTCTACGCTGATTTAAAAACTGATTGGCAACGGCTGACTCCATCATATTGGTCATAACATATGGATTCGGAACTACTTTAATACTATCCATATCTATCTTAACACTATCTATGTCTAACTCAGTCTCTTTCTTAACTGTAAACCTAATTGTATCTGTATTAAAAAAAGGTCGCCTCCAGTCCACCTGAAAAACATCACCCGCTTCAGGATAATCCAAGGCAGAATCAAGTTGAAAATCAATAATAAACGCAGTAGCTCTCCACCTGCTACCTACTGTGGCGCCGACAAAGATTCTATCTAGAGCAATCTCAAAGATGCCATTCTCATTTACATCATGAGCAACAACATCCATAATCGGAAACTGTCCGGTTGATGTATCAATAAATGAGGTATTCTGAACATAAAAATTTATGGCAGGCTGATTTATTTTTTTTAAACCTATTGAGTTCCCATTTTCATCTCTTACTGTGCCTGATCTGGCTATCCCGACATAGGCAGAATCATTATCCGTAAAAACAATATGATATTTCCAAGCAAGTTTAAGTGCCTCCTCAACCGTTGGGGTTATTCTCATATTTCCGTAACCATTGATCCATTTTGAACTATTAATACTATACTCCGGAACTTCTACATCTGGGTCAATTTCAACCTGCAGACCATCAAAAACATCGGTATATATTTTTTGTTCAGGGTTCAAAGTCCAGAAATCTGATGTGTCGCGATAGACTAGATTCTGGCCAATATATTTCGACGTGTCCTCCGAATAAACTAGTACAGTACTATCAGTCAAATCAAAGATTTTCAAACCATTTGTGACATACTGAAAACCGTATTCATACCCACTTATCTCTTCAATAGTATCGGCTAAAAAAGTAAGAGCGTATTCATGCCCCTGCTTGAGACTTCCCTGAGCACGGATCAAAGGGTTCACCAATCCAGATCCAAACAAATTCGACTCCAATATATCCAGTGAAGGAGGTATATAACCAGCGGCACGCTGGTGAGGAACAACAACGGCAACATTTTTCCCAACTGAACGTACCTCCTCAGCTTCATCAAGCTCTATGACTGCGTTATTTTCTGAGGGTGCAATGCCGGGACCAATATCAGGGGCACCAAAGTCATAGGCAACAACAGCGTAGTAATAGGTTCTACCATTTTGGACCGTATTATCTACAAAAATATGAGATATACCCGTATCAGTTCCCAGGTTGTATCCCATACCATTAACCAAACCAAAATCAGTGAATCCATTTATCCCGTCATCAAGATCACACTGATATATCGGTTTCTTAAACATTGGCGTTCCATAACCATCAGTAATAATTTCAGGATCGGACAAGTATTTGTCCGTAGATCTGTAGATTTTATATCCCTCAAAATCATTGATATTACCGACAAAAGGATCTCGCGTCTTTGTATCCGCTATATCATCCCAAGTTAGAATTACCTTATTATCACCAGCTGTTGCGGTAATTGTTGGCATCTCTGGTGGCTGTGCAAAACGATAGTCTTTTTCATATATAACCTGAACAATCCTCTTTAACTCATATAAAGCAGGTGCAGTGTGATTTTCCGAGCTGAGTCCCTCCAGCGGATCATATGAATGAAGTTCTGACATTGAAATTCTCTCAACCCTCCCCTGATAAAGAGGAAATGGACCTGATGCGAATACCTCAACCAAATTAGATACATTGTCAACGTACTCCTCAAGTGAGTCCACACCTATAACCCCCCACATTGCCTGATCATTCTTAAACCAGGTTGTTTCATTGGAGGGAGCGTGACTAGGTATAGGAAACATACGAAATGCTGTTAGACCAACCATATCAGACTCTGATACATCTGTTGTGTTGAAGTTAGGCTCACAACCCACGCCCTCTAAAAAATCTGGCTTGTGGTTACACTCCGAGCCGTCTAAGTCTGGACCGTTATAGTTTAACTCTCCGGGTCCGACTCCGTCGATACCTATATCATCACCATAGTTTTCTGATAGCTGATATATCCCGTCACCATTTAGATCTTCACCATCTTGCCAGTCTTGATCTTCATCCGCATCCCAATGATCTTTGAGATCCTCAACATTCAGTTTATAAAACTCTAAAAATGCGTTCAGATCTGTTATTCCTTCAGTTGCACCTATAATGGCCGTGGCTTCATTATCTCTTTTTTCATCAACCAGACCATCATTATCGTTATCACGATAGTCATAGGCCAACCCGGGGCTTTCTAAATAAGCAAAACCCATGACGCCCGTTGGGAGTCCACCTGCTCCGATCCCATTAATATCCCAAGAATAGGCCATATCTATCTGCTTATTAAAGTATCCAAGATCATCATCACCATCTCCACCGATAGAATTATCAAGCCAATAACCAAAGGCGACATCCCTCAGATCATAGTCTGAAATATTAGCAACAGAATACTCCCAAAATATTGCATCCCTTGCCTGAGGGTTGTTCCACTGAAACCCTCTGACTGATACCCTAAGACCAAGACCACCCCAAGGGGCTCCTGGTTGTACGGTGACATCTGGTTTCAAGTCTCCTATATAGCGACCTGGCCTTGGATAGTACCTGACATTATCTTCGCTGCCTAGGTTTTCTTGGTCTTGTGCATCATTAACAACATAATAAGACTCCTGATCAGCATAAGTAACCCCCCTACCAAAGCGTCCGTTCCACTCACCGATCCATTTTGTTTCAAATCCAGTGGATGGCCAGCCGTTTAAAGGCCAAGATCCTGGTATATTAGATAGCGCAGGATACTCACCCGTCTCATTAAAATAACCAAACGCAGGGTAAAAACCCCACTCTACTGTACCAGTAGGATCAAGGTCCATTTCCTCCCTGTAGCTAGTTTGTAGATAGTATAGAGTGTGACGCTCTTTATTTGGGTTGAAAAGGTCTAATGGATCAGTTATAGGTATAGTGTCTACTGTCCCAGCATCTCCGTCATCTTCAATATATACCTTTGCTCCAACAAGTAGACCAATACCATCAGTCATTTTCAAACCATTAGGATTGTTTGGCCATTTAGATACATTTACCCTTGGCCAGTCGGAGAGCTCGGTTGTATTTCTAAAGTAAATATAGACTCTATTTCCTGTCATGTAGCCCTCTTTCTCAGCAGCAATATCACCCGCTGGATCCTCTGGACCTTGGTACTCTTTGCCCTGAGAAAAAAGAAGATGCAAAGGAAGAAAAAAGCAGATCAGTAGCTTAACTAAAATCTTATTCAACATTAAAAGTTAACACCTAGAGCAAGTTTTACCATCCTCGGAGCTGAAAACATTGATGGATTTTTTATTCTATCTTCAAATTCATTAAAATCGCTGCGATGACCTGCATAATCTGTCTCCCTTATAACAGCTGTATATGCTCTACCTGTTTCACTATTTACGCCATACTCATTTAGTCTATCTAATAAGTTGTAAATAGTGAGGTCTAGATTACCATTATACCTGCCGAAAAGCTTGAACCTATAATATAATGTTGCGTCAACAGTATAGTTAGAGGGCTTATAATCATTGTTTGGATACAAATTAATCCTAGATAATACACTCTCGCTCTGGGGAGAAAAGGTATATGGAGATCCCGAATTATAGTATGCCGTAATTGTAGCACCATATTGTGGTCCAAGGTACATCAGAGTACCATTTAGTGTATGTCTCTGGTCCCAACTCATAGGTATAAAACGATTCACGGGATCCATATTATTCCCAGCTCGGGTAAAGGTCTGAGTTGGGTTATCCGCATTTCCCCTCGTATACTGTAGGGTATAGTTGATCATACCCTTGATCGATCCATAACCCAGATCCAGGGTAACCTCTAAGCCTCTTGCATTCCCATAGTCCTTGTTGCTATAGAGACCATACTCAATCTGGTTATATGTAGAAATAATTTTTGTACTAAGCAGGTTATATATATCTCGATAAAATAATGCGACATCGAGATTCAGGCCTCTTGCTAGCTCTTGCCATAAACCAATCTCATAGGTGATTGTCTTTTCTGGTTCTAGAAGAACATTCCCCATAGTGGTAGAATAATCGCTTGGAGCAACCAAAAAACTTTTGTTTTGATACATAGAATAAAGCGGTGGCATTTGAAAAAAGTGACCATAGCTAAAGTGTAGTACAGCTTGATTACCGAGCTGGTAGGCAAACCCTATACGTGGACTTACCTGATCAATAATAGGCGCATCCATGTATTCAGACATCATCGAATCTGGAAGCACTAACTGATTAGCAGGATTTCGTCTATCAGAGGGATAATAACTTACGGGGTCAAAATAGTCATATCTTACTCCAAAATTAATGACCATATTTTCAAATTCCATTTTGTCTTGCAGGTAAGCAGCGGCCTCTATTGGCCTAACATTATAAATGTCAGCATACACAGTAGAGTCAGGAAAAACTTCTGGCTCATAAACCCAATAATCAACATTTGACTGTCCATCATATTTATTTCTTATCTGTCGCCACTTATGTTTTACATCATGAGTAATACCCATAACCCCTAGTTTTAAATTGTGACTGTGATTTGCCTGCCAGGTTAGATCAAACTTCAATGTCTTATCGATGTCTCTGTGCTTCGTGTGTTCCTTCTGCTGACCACCCGTAAAAAAGCCGGATCCATAATTTTCAAGATGTCTATCATGGATATACAGATAAACAGTGTCACCCACCTCATGAGGTAAACCATCATGATAGATTGGTATATTGGTTCCAAAATAGTTGAATAATTGATCATAGTTAGAACCATCAGCAATGATATAAGCCATTGGATCTTGGTGGAGGTATGTCCCTGTATTATTTTCCATATAGGCTAGCTTGAGCTCATAAAAAAACTTCGGAGTAATCATGTGATTTAATTGAAAAGCAGAGTAATAAGTCTTCTTATGATTTCCTGCTCTCCCATCTGGGTTATATTTCATCGAATGGTCATACCAATACCAGGTATCATCGCTGTAGGAGTTTAAAATAGAAAATCGTATCCCTTTGAAAATGTTAAACCCAAGCTTGAGTAGTGAAGAAAAATTATCTCCCGTATTCATCGGCACATAAGAACTGTCTCCTGATTGAGTTGACCACCAATCATCAGGATCATCTGATGTAAAATCACTAACATCATATGGCTTGTATCTTCTAATGCCATTGAGGTGACCTCTATTGTTCTGCTTACGCAGGTTAGTAAAAAAGGTGATCTTCTCACCCCATATTGGGCCACCAAAACTAAATTTTAGATCCTCACTACGATTAAGATTGGGATTTAGTCCTACAAAAATAGTATCACCATTACCATCTAAACT
>CEOQ01281837.1_pt1 | contig 11161 bp, 8 predicted proteins | sample 361351 | NCBI WGS metagenome assembly CEOQ01 (sample SAMEA2619907, study PRJEB7988) | marine metagenome | biome: marine biome (ENVO:00000447); feature: deep chlorophyll maximum layer (ENVO:xxxxxxxx); material: "saline water (ENVO:00002010), including plankton (ENVO:xxxxxxxx)" | depth 60 m | reverse complement strand
GATGTGCTGTCTTGCACCATCACGACGCGGTCCCGAGACGGACGAAAACGCCCGTCATACTGGGTAGTATCGGTAATACGCATCTGGTGAATTAAACCGGTCGATCCGAGAAGCGAAAAATCTCGGCCGATCCTGGGTCCTGAAGAGCGAGGGGCCGAAACCCTATGACCAGCGACTTGAGCCCAGCCCAGCGTGCTAGCAAAGCTGTCTCCAGTTCATGCACCGCGTCAGCAAGCGCACATGGCGCCCCAGTTCAATGCGCACATATTCCAGGCGCGCGGTCATCAAAAACGAAACAAACCCGACATCCGCTCCGCCACCGAAGGCCTGCGTTCTGGCCCTGGATTTCCCCCACTGACAAATTCCCGCCATGCTGGAACATTGTCACCGTAGTCGAGCCCAGTGACCACCTTAAGTGACTGCATGGCTCGCCACTGGACCGCCGCGCTGCGATCGTCAAGAGCGACTCCTAATGTGGTGACCGTTTTCTTGCCGGGAAAACGCGATAACGCTCGCAAGGCTGCCAAACGTACGTCTTGATTGGTGTCAGCGCCCGCAACCGTCGCGAGCTGGTCGGCCGCTTCGGTGCCTCCGCGTTCTGCCCACGCCAAACAGGCCGCCGACCGCACATCGGGTTCAGGGTGCTTTACAGCGGTGCGTAACGCCGTAGCGGCGGTCTCAGTTGGCAATACACCCAGCGTACGTACTAGAGACTCCATGAGTACTGGACTGGCGTTCGCTTCCGCCAGTTCCGCTAACCGCTGCGACCATGCTTCCTGCTCAGTGGGCGACAGAGTCTCCGCCGCATTACGTAACTTCTGCAAATCTTCGACTTGCTGGTGCAACGTCGGGCCAAACACGGCATCCTCTTTCCATTCGCGGCGCAAATCAGGACGCCACTTGGCGACACCGGAGAAAGGACCAGTCATACAACCCGACACTGCGCCAAGCCAGAGCACAATACAGCTCGTGCGCATTGAAAAGCGGTGATGGAACGGCAGAACGCGCATACAGCATCCAGTCAATCGAGGCACACAACCACCCAGATTAGGGAGCAAGGCTCCGTACAGGGGGCGGACTATAGCAAAACCTGCCTTTTAGAGCCAATAGAAGTCGCCCCACTCGAAACCCGTCTTGCCCGCGGCCCAATACCGGCCTACATACACCATCTGAAACAGGTTTTCAGGCGAATGACCGTCATCGAAATCCGACAATTTCAAACGACCTTGCCAAGAAACTACAACCTGGCAACGAACTTATTACAGGACCTGTGCAGTGCCGGTATTCGACACTGCCGCCGCAAACCGAGCAGATAAAGACACGACTGCTCAAAAGATTTGTTAGGATGGCGCAAGTTACGGTCACGACTACTGGTCAACTCAAGTGCGCTGCGCGCCAGTCGCAACGAAATCAGCGACATGGCACACCGTCTATAGGTAAAGTGAGGAGCTTATTTGTGATTGATCCTGAACGTCACGCCGAAAATCGCGGTTGGATTGAAAGTACACTAAGAAACATTCCAGGTTTTCGCGGCTACTTGGAAAAAGAATATCGCCGTGAAAGCGATTACACCGTCCGGTCCTGGATGGCGGACTTGCTTCAAAAAAGTAAGGTCCAGCTGGACACCTACGCCAGGACCCTCGTTGAGAGTCTACAGATCGACGATCTGCCGGCGCTTGACCGGGCCCGTGCCAGGCTCGACCAGCTTATGTCGAAGATCCGCGGCGATGTGCGTGGCTACAGCGCGTTTTTTGGCTTTGTCAACGTCGACGAACAGCGGCTTGACGCCGTTTACGATCAAGACATGGCAATGGTGACCAAAGTGGAAAAGTTTGTTGCCAAGATCGAGAAGCTGACCAGTGCCCAGACGCCTGCCAAACAAGTTTCAGACCAGTTGCTGCAGGGAATTGCCGAGCTTGAGCAACACTACACCAAACGCCACGAAATTCTCAAAGGGCTGGCAAACGAGGGCTCCTAGGCAGCCGTAGGGCAACTTGATACCACGATGCGCGCTTCTACCAACCGGAAGTCGTGCTTTGTTAGAATGACGGTGCGTTTGACAGACAGAAGAACAAGAACGGACAGTACGTTCCAAAATTCACAAACTAAGGATTCCCTCAATGGGCCTCTTTGACCGAATGGAAGTCATTCAGTTCGCTGATCACTCCAATCAGGAACTCGTCCATCGTTGGCCAGCTTCTGGTAGCGCTGATATCAAAATGGGTGCACAACTGATCGTGCAAGAGAACCAGGAGGCTGTTTTCTACCGGGATGGTAAAGCAATGGATACCTTTTCCCCCGGAAGACATACACTAACAACGGCGAATGTGCCGCTTATCACCCGCCTCTTGACGATGCCCTGGGAAAAATCACCGTTCCAGGCAATGGTCTACTTTATTGGCAAGCAGACGTTTCTCGACCAGAAATGGGGTACCAAGCAACCGATCATTTCTCGCGACCCGGATTTTGGCCTCGTTCGTTTACGTAGTAACGGCAAATTCGCAATGCGTGTTACTGATGCCCCATTGTTGCTCAACACGCTAGTAGGTTCACAAGGCAAATACACCACTGACCAGATTTCTTCCTATCTGAAAGATCAGATCGTTTCCAAGATGACCGATCTGCTGGCCACACTGAAAATCCCGATATTAGATCTGCCCGCCAAGTTCGACGAAGTGTCTTCCGCAGTGCGGGTCAAGTTAGCAGAAGATTTTGCCCGGTATGGGTTGGAACTCGTAGACTTTTTCATCAACTCGATTAGTCCACCCGAGGAAGTACAAAAAGCCATCGATGCCCGCAGCAGTATGGGTGCGGTCGGCAATCTGCAGGCATTTACGATGTACCAGGCCGCAAATGCAATGGGCAAGATGGCCGAAAATGGTGGCGGTGCAGGAGGCGCCATGGGGATGGGTATGGGCGCCGGATTCGGGATGATGATGCCCGGAATGATGCAACAGTCCATGTACGGTATGCAGCCTGGCATGTACCCACCTATGCAGCCTGGAATGCAACCACCGATGCAACCAGGAACGTATCCTCCCCCGCAACAGGGCATGCAGCAACCTGGCGCGCAACCAACCGCGCCGCCGACAACTCCCCCACCCGCACAGTCTACTCCCAGGCCGACCGTGAGTGCCGCAGCCGGAAGTAGTGCTGATGACTTGGGCGCGACTCTCGATGAGCCCGCGGCGGCCCCGGTGGATCCACGTGGTTTAATACGCGTCGTCGTGCAATCCAATGACTGGAAACTCACAGAAAAATCGTCGAACCTCTGGCAAATCGTCGTGAATGTCGGCGCTTTGCGAAAACAAACCATCACCGTCCAATTTGACGAACAAGACGACGATGGGAATGACCTCATCGCTTACAGTTCAATCTGTGGACCGGCAACGGTTTCGAATTCCATGAAGTTACTCAAACACAACGCCAAGATGGTCCATGGTGCCTTTGCGATTCAAAGCAGCCCGACCGGTGATCAAGTTGTCATTCAGGCCAACCAACTCGCAGAAACAGTCGACGCCCTCGAAGCGACAAAGATAATTTCCGCCGTTGCCTGGCAGGCCGATCGCGTCGAAGAAAAACTGCTCGGACAAGATCGGCATTGATGGCCACGGATCGTACTTTAGCAGCTCTCCACTGGACACGCGCCACTCTGAAGGAAGTTCACTCGTCAGCCTCAGTACCATCTGACGCGTGGGCTGTTTGGGCCACGTGGAGGGGATAGTTACTGAGCTCGGCCAGTAATTCGCTCACAACCAGTTCTGGCTGAGTGGCCGTTGTTACGGCGTTGGACACAGCAATGCGTCTTACTCCAGTAGCGAGGACACGTGAAACATTTCCGGGGTCAATTCCACCAATAGCAAATGCTGGCAGACCTATTTCTGCGCCAGCCTCCTCCAGAAACTCAAGCCCCGCAAACGTGCTGAATTGCTTCGTCCTGGAAGGAAAAGTAGGGCCACACCCCAAATAACTTGCACCTACCATCACTGCTTCGCGAGCCTGGTGAATGGAATGGGTTGAAACACCTACCAGCATTTCTGGTCCTACCACCGCGCGCACATCTTTTACCCCCAGTTCCTCTTGTCCAACGTGAACGCCATCGGCGCAAGACAACAAAGCGATATCCGGGCGATCATTGACAATAAACAGGGTCTGTTGGTTTGCCGTGACGCCGCGTAACCCCCTCGCCGCTGCGACTAACCTTTCGTCTGACAACCCCTTATCCCTCAACTGCAGGACGTGCACACCTGCCTCTACCAATGCTTGCGCCAGGCAGAGCATCGCTTCAATACCTTGGCTCGCGTCGATCAGCACATAGAGCCGTGCTTTGGCCAGTTTCCTGTGCGCGTCGTCAGCGATTTGAAAACAACGTTCCAACGTATAGGAAGAATACCTCAACGCCTCAATCTGAACGGCAACCGCAGGCGATACGAGTTTTGCATACTCTTCCAATACGCGTAATGCCTGCTGTAGACGTTTCCAACTCGAATACGCCACGGACTGCGCGGTACGACGAACGTACTCACCGGCGACCTCTACTTCGGCTCCAACATCGGCAGTCGTGTCCCGTGAAACAGCGAGACGATACTCAGGAATTCCCGCTAGAAGTGCACTGAGGTCATGACGCAACTGCTTGCAACGTCGCGTCAAGAGCGGGTCATCGAGGACGAATCGAAAATACTCCTCCACGACTCGCAGCCCCTCGCCAGCGCGGTTTCGGTTCGCATCGATCACGCGTAATGTCGAAGTCGCACAATCAGCGAAAACCGACACTGGACCTGAGGAGCTCACGCAACCACTCTCCTTGCAACTGGCAAACATTCTTTGTGCGACTTCGCCACCCGAGACTCTGTGACAGAGTGATGGAAGACAGGTTTCACACCTGGCAACGCCACGAGGATCTAAGGCAAGAATCCTCTTTCACGAAGCTCCTGAATGTTGTCCGGCGCGCTTTCCCAGATGCGTTCAGCTGTGTATCTCAAAACAGCCACTCCACCCAAATTCGCTGGTGCTGTAAGAATTGCAATCTGATCTTCTTCCTCATCATCCAATTTCCGATTCAGGCGGTCGACCGCTTCGTCAATACTGTCGCTAACAATCTGCTTTTCGCCTTGCTGATTGACAAATTGAAGGCTAGAAAAATGCGCGCTCCGTGCCAACAAGTAATCCGCCACCTCCTCCTCTTCAGGATTTTCAAAGAAACCCTCAAATTCAGGCTTTGCGCTTTGTGGCGTAATAATCGTTGGTCGTTTTACCCGCACCTCGCCCGACGTCACTGAAACTGGTTGCTTGGTATCGGAATCACCACAGACGAGGTAATACCCCAAGTCCGACGCACCAAACGTAAACAACGAATACGAAACGCGGCGAACGATACCAACAGCATCCCAGGCATCTCGAAATCGCTGTTCCTGTTCCCAGCCGTCAAACATAGTGCCCAATCACTTTACAAAGCAGGTGGTGAAAGGCCACCTGCATGACCAATACGGACTTCGCCACTCGCTGACTCGACCAAACCTCTCACTAGCAAGATCCCGCAGCCGGGTCTGCCACACCGCTAATCACCACCGGAAACTCCCTTTGACGCACGGGCAGCGGCCTTCAGTGTCGCATTCGACCGCTTCCCGCCACTGCGAAGATACGCAATCAAGTCAAGCACCTCCGCAGCCGTAAATGTGTCGAGCAATCCGGTCGGCATCAATGACGTCGTCGAAGGCAAAACTTCGTCAACCTGATCCCGGTTGACCGAAGCCGGCCGCCCCGGGTTCAGCATATCAGTCATCACCATAATCCGATTTCCGGAAAGATTTACTACCCTGCCAGAAACCGTCCGGCCATCGGCCAACACAAACGTGGACGTGGCGTATTGATCCGAAACAACTTTGTTGGGCTCCAATAAAGACTCCAGCAAATTACGGTTGTTAAACCGGCCGGCAACACCGGTCAAATCTGGGCCCGTAATACCGCCCTGACCTCGAAAACGATGGCACTTATAACAAAGAGCCTGGGTAAACACGGCGCGACCACGCTTCAAGTTCGCGGTTGCAGTCGCTTTATCAACTTGTTGAAGCAACTCGTCGACTTGCCACTTTTTGACTAATTTACGGGCAGGACCTTCGACTGGAGCTGGAGCTGGAGGCGCTTTTACCAGATCTCCTAGAGCCTGTGCGGTAGCGTCATCCAACGAGTCGGCGGCCTCTTTGTGGATATTCTTGAGAAAACCTGTAAACGAGTGCCCACCGCGATGGCTAGCGACGGTGCGGAACGACTCGAAATAGGTACGCCGTTGTTCCACTGACCAGCCCACCTTGAGATTGCGCAAGCACAATAAATAGTGAATCTGCTCCTCTTGAGTGGGAGCCTGCTTGAGCAGGTCAAGCGTCCGTGCTGCGACTTCAGGAGCCTCCAGAAACACTAGCAAACTGCACAATTCACGATTGACCCGCACATCCTCTGCAGGGAAAACGCCATTGAGCGTGTCCAACAGACTTTCGCGTACCGAGGGTGCCGGCGCCCCGTGCCTGGCGAAGGTCAGTCCATAAGCACGCAGTAACTCAAGACGGGCCGAGACGTCTAATTGAGACCAGGAAAGGCGCCCTAACGCTTGCACGATCTGTGGTTGCAAACTCTTGTCTCCCTGCCGGGCGAGTGCCACCATCGCGTTGATCAAGCCACGCGTACCGGTTTTTGCCAAGGCACGCTGCTGCCAACTCTCAACCGGCTGATGCTCAAGCGCAACCCGCGCCGCATAACGAAGATGGCGATCACCACTTCCAAGATTCGCCCAGACCTCGTCGGTGATACCAGCACCACGTTTGTGATGGTTCTCCAGTTTACGACGCAAGCTTCTTTCTTTCCCACCCTCTGGATTTGGCTCAAACGGCACCATTTCAGTTGATTCCGAACCCTGGTAGGTGATGCGATAAAGTCCAGACTGGGTGCCCCGGCCACCAACAGTTACGTACAACGCACCATCATGGGGATTGACAACCATGTCTGTTACAGCAAACGGAGCCGCCGTGGCAAACTGCTCTGCAGTGGCCGTGTAGGAGGAGCCGGACGGCGTCATATGCACTGCGTAAATCAAGCCGTAGCTCCAATCACACAAGAATAAGGCACGCTGGTACTTGGCCGGAAATTTAGCGCCCGTGCCAAACACAATTCCAGTCGGAGAACCCGGGCCAATATCGACGACTGCATTCAGGCTGTCTGGATAATACTCGGGCCACTTGCCAGTCCCAGAACGCCACCCGAATTCACTACCACTAACCACGTGATTCACTCTCGTCGGACGATACCAGGGCGAACCGATGTCCCATTCCATATCAGCATCAAAAGTGAACAATTCACCATCCGAATTAAATGCGATGTCGAACTCATTGCGATAACCACTGCTTAAAAGTTCCCAGTTCTTGCCTTCGGGATCCACGCGTGCAATCCACCCGCCTGGTGCCATGCGTCCCACCGCGTGACCACCGGCATCCCACATCCGTGGCAAGACCTGATCCTCCTGCCAATTGCGTGGAACACGTGACGATTGAAACTCCGTGGGATCCGTGTGATTTCCGGCACATACCGTAAGCGACTTGCCATCGGGACTCAGCAGGATGGCATGTGGACCGTGTTCCCCGCCGCCACTCAGCTTACGCAACAACTTGAGTTCATCGAACTCGTCGTCACCATTCGTGTCACGCAAGCGATACAAACCCGATTTATCTCCTGCATTGACCATGACGTACAGGCTGTCGAATGCATACAGCAAGCCGTGCGCAGCTCCAATCGGTGCTTTCATTTTCTGCACCTTGGTGTCTGCTGGGTCACCACCCAAAGCTGGAGGAGTAATACGATACAACGACCCGCCTTCGTCGGTCACCTGAAAACGTTCGTGCGAAACCAGCAATCGTCCACGCGGGTCAACAGTCATATTCACCCAGGAGCCCTGACGCGCCTGGGGAACGGAATAAAGCAGCTCCACCTGAAATCCAGGCAACAAGCGAACCTGTTTGGCGGGCGTCGCCTCGGGTGGCGCAGAGAAAAGAGCTGTTGAACCTCCCACTGACATGAAGCTCGCCAAGATCAAGCGTCGCAAACTGAGCATCGTATTATCCCTCCGGCTCTGAATCTGAAGTCGGTCATGCTACCGCATCACACTCTCTGGTGTCCATTGATCGGTGACAAAATCGATACGACAATCCGCAACGACACAATGAGCAGCAGAGGCCACCCTGCACGAACCATACGCGGCGTTACTTTTTTGCCACAACGCGACCCTCGGTTGCCATCCAACGGACAGCGTTTTCCACAACCTGCAGCGTTTCCGGCTGAAAATAAACATTGAAGGTCTCGTGCCCGGGGCGAAAATAGAAGAGCTTCCCTTTGCCGATTCGCCACACTGCCCCACTACGAAACCGCTCACCTAACTCCCACCGTTCTTCAAAAATGACCACGTCAGGCGGTGGAACGTGAAAAGGTTCATCATACATTTCAGTATGTGGGACAGTGAATTTTTCCGGCAACCCTCGCGCGATCGGGTGATCTATTTTCAATGTATGAAGCGTGCTGGGTTTGCCATCCGGGCGGTAGGCTGGGAAACAACAATTCGGGCGTTTCATGAGTAACAGAAAGGTGCCGTCAGCCTGCTTGCGGATTTCGCTTGACGGCGTCAAGGGAGTGTCTCGTTGGGGTGCGCGTCGTATGCGGGAGTCAACAAATACCACACGGGTTTTGCTCCGTTGGTCCTCTGGGAGTTGACCTAGTGCGTCTTCTTTGGCACGTTCCTCCATAGCCACCATAAACGGCATCGACCAGTGGGCCGAATGCAAGGGAAGCAAGCTCAACTTGCCAGCCTTGACTCGAGCGACAATCTGCTGTGCTTTACGTTCTGAAATTCGGTCCTGGCGAACGTGCCCCCACCAAATCAAGACGTCACAATCATCAAGAATCGCATCGCTCAGTCCCTGGTTCGGGTCATCGAGACGGACCGATTGCACCTTCAGCCCGGACCGGCTCTCCAGGTAACCGGCAATCTGGTTCCCAAGAAAGCGCGGGTAAGCCTGTTTCTGCTTGGGTTGTTGTTCATCCCAAACGACAACACGAATCGGCGAAGCAGGATCAGCTGCGAAAGCCAATTGGGATACTAGACAGCAGGTAATCGTGAAACCGACCACCATTAGTTTCCGCCGGCAAGCAAACATAAACGCTTCTCCCTCAAAGCTGACCACATACTGTTTCACCCAGAAGCACCATAATAGCCACGCCCCAGCAAAGATGGCTAAACGGATATCATAGACGCTATCTTGATTCAGTAGACGATTTTGGCACACTATCGCTTGCGTTCAACCCGACACACAGACACCGTTCTGGGATGAAACTGCCCTTATGGCTATTCAAGTTACCTGCCCTGGTTGCAAAAAACGGTTTGAAGTCAGCGATAAGTTTGCCGGACAAGAAGGACCTTGCCCCAGCCCAAACTGTAAAACCAAGATCAAAATTCCGGCTGCAGGCGAGTCCGTCGTGGTCCATGCTCCGGAAACCTACGGGCCAAAAGGAGCCACCGGCAAGGCGATTCTCAAGCCAATTACCCGAAAAGAAATTCGCTTTTCACCTCTACTCGCAGGGGGAATTGGCCTATCGATCCTGCTTGTGGTTGGTGCTGCAATTGCGGTCAGATTGTCCGGCAGCCCACTCTCTTCCCCTCTGCTGCTACTCGGTTCTCTGATTCTTGCGCCGGTACTCGCCTTAGCCGGGTATGTCGTGCTTCGTGACAACGAGCTCGAACCCTTCCGCGGCAAGGAACTGATGCTCCGCATGCTCCCGAGCATCTTCGTATTCCCACTCCTCTGGATCCTTTATTTCATCGTGCCTGGCTATGTCGGGCTCGACCAGACCGGGATCGGATACATTGTCGTGATGCTTCCCATCACACTGGCGATCGGCGGCTTTGCCAGCCACTGTGGGCTGGACTTGGACTACATGTCTTCGGCAATACACTACGGACTGTACCTGGCCGTTACGGCGGCTCTCTGCTTTGTCATGAATGTCGATGTCGTCAATATTCAGACGGCAAACCCAACCCCCGCGGCACCCCAAGTCGATCTACGCACCAAGAAAACCGTGGAACCCGTAGAGGGGCAATCCAGACGGAAAAAGAAAACTGTCCAGCCCGAGTCTCAACCGTCAGCCAAATAACCTGAACGACTATGGCAGCTTTGTTGGACATCCCGGAGATTCGGGGACTTGACGCGCGGGGACACCAAATCCGGATTCCCCAGGAAGTCGATATCCCTCTCACTCCCAGGGTGCGTCGCCTGATCGATACCGAGGCCTTCCAAAGACTGACGAGGATCAGTCAACTGGGACTTGTTTCACTGGTCTATCCGGCGGCACACCACACACGATTTGAACATTCTCTTGGTGTTTACCGTGTCGCGCTGTTGTTTCTCAAACAACTTTCTTTCGACAGCCGCTTCTCGGAGGCTGTCTCCTCAGTCGACGCCGAAAAGCTGATTGTCGCGGCCTTGCTCCACGACGTAGGACACTGGCCTTTTTGTCACCCGATTGAAGACATGCAACTACAGGAAGTGCCGGATCACGAGGAACTCTCGCGGCGTTTCATGTCTTCTCCGGAAGTCGTAACAGCCCTCCATGAAGACTGGAATATCGACGCGAAAGAAATCGTCTCGCTGCTGTGCAAAAAATCAGCAGACAGCCACACACGTCTACTACAAAGCTTGTTGTCTGGCCCCATCGACATCGACAAGATGGACTATCTTGCCAGAGACAGCCTCCACGCAGGTGTTCCCTACGGTCGAAACTTCGACCAACAACGCCTCATTGGGAGCCTCTGTCTAAACCGTTCCGGAGATGGACTGGCGATCACCGAAAAAGGGCGCACGGCCGCAGAGATGATGGTTTTCGCTCGCTATGTGATGTTCAGCGAGGTCTATTGGCACCATGCGGTCCGATCCGCTACGGCAATGCTACAACGAGCTTTCTACCTGTTACGTGATCAGGTCTCTCTCGATTCGCTGTTCGAACTGACAGAACAGCCGATGATCTCGCAATTACGTGACGTCGCAGGAACCAGCAATGCCAGCGAGCTACTTGCCGGTTTATTCGGCACATCACGGCGTCTCTACAAACGCTTGGCGCAGTTTAGTTA
>CEOQ01249264.1_pt1 | contig 11179 bp, 8 predicted proteins | sample 361351 | NCBI WGS metagenome assembly CEOQ01 (sample SAMEA2619907, study PRJEB7988) | marine metagenome | biome: marine biome (ENVO:00000447); feature: deep chlorophyll maximum layer (ENVO:xxxxxxxx); material: "saline water (ENVO:00002010), including plankton (ENVO:xxxxxxxx)" | depth 60 m | reverse complement strand
CGCTATTATTAAAACCTCAAAAGGGGACATGACTTTAGAATTATTCACCGATGAAGTCCCTGTTACGACTAACAACTTCATTTTCTTGGCCAGAGAAGGGTTCTACGATAATGGATGTTTCCATAGGGTCATTAAAGACTTCATGATTCAGGGAGGTTGCCCTCGTGGTACTGGTTCAGGAGGACCAGGGTATCAGTTCAATGATGAACCTGTATCTAGGCCATACACACGAGGAACATTAGCTATGGCTAACGCTGGCCCAAACACGAATGGTTCTCAATTTTTTATCGTACATGGCGCTGATGTGCCTTTGCCTCCCAACTATACTATTTTCGGCTTCTTAACTGATGGAGATGAAGTACTAGAAACTTTAGCCACTATTGCTATTGACTACACAAAACCTAGCGGGGAACAAAGCACTCCAGCAGAGCGGTTGACGATTAACACAGTAGAAATTTTAGAATCTTAATATTCACCCAAGAGGTCAATTATTACGTTAAAAACCCCTGTTCTATCTGCGTGTCGGACAAAAAATACATTCTTGGTCCTCCCGGTGGAATTCCACCAATCAGCAACCGTCATACCCATAGTTAATTCGGACTCAATTTCAACCTGGACATTTATTAGTTTGCCTTTATAAAGATCTGGATTAAGCAAGTACACAATCACATTGGGATCATGTAAAGGAGCTCCCTCATAACCATACTTTTCCCCATTAAATCTCTCATAAAATCCCAGCATTTCTGCAGTCACCTGAGCTGGGTAGTTGTTTAAACTTTTGAGCCGTTGTATCACATCTGGAGAAGTTATCACTTCATGAGTAACATCCAGAGGAAGCATAACTATAGGAACTCCTGAATTTATGACTTCTGCCGCAGCATGAGGATCTACAAAGACATTGAATTCAGCCGAAGGTGTCACATTACCTCCTTCGAAAAAGCCTCCGCCCATCAACACTATCTCTCTAATTTCATGGATAATATCTGGACATTTTCTAAATGCCAAAGCTATGTTAGTTAACGGACCCAATGGGCAAAGAGTAATAGTTTTGGATTCAGAATTTTGAACACTCTCTATAATAAAATCTATCGCAGTCATTTCCTGATAGTTTATTTTGGGTTCTGGTAATTCTGGCCCGTCAAGTCCAGTCTTTCCATGCGCATGCTCTGCAGTAATCAAAGTACGCACCAATGGTTTGTCTGCACCTAGGAACACAGGTATATCCACCTCTCCTGACAGTTCCAGGATTTTACGAGCATTTGTTCCCGTAAGAGGTAATGGCACATTACCTGCAACACAAGTAATTCCTATAACATCTAATTCATTGGAAGCTAAAGCTATCAATATAGCAACTGCGTCATCTTGCCCTGGATCTGTATCAATAATTATCTTACGAGTCATAGCTCCTCTTATTATCGTTGTACCTTCTTAATCGGTTTCTTTGATATCAAAAACATAATGCCACCAAGGAAATTAAATCCTGCTAATATTAAAATTGCTATGTTATAACTTCCCGTTTCATCTTTTATCCATCCCGCCATCAAGGGAGAAATAAGAAGTAATACATTCATAGGTACAGTTGAAATGCCTAGAATTTTCCCGAACGAATTTCTACCAAAGTAATCTCCTCTGATTGCCACTGTCAATGGATTCCTACCACCGAATCCCATACCAAACATAACCCCAAACAATATAAGCGCCCAGAAGGAATGAGCCACAACCAAAATCAATACTGCAAGAGCCTGTATAGAACTAAAAACAAACAAAGCAATGTTCTTCGGCATATGATCACCAATATAACCACCCACCAGTTGAAATATCAGCGCTACAAATATATAAACACTCACCACTTGACCCGTAGTGGTAATAGGGAAACCCAAATCCTTAATCATCAAACCCAGATGAGAAAACATGGCAAGTATGATCATCGATGTGAAACCGTGACCAAATGCAATGAACCAAAAAACAGGGGTTCTAATTGCTTCCATAGCAGTGAAATCATCATTCTTATGCTTCGTCTGAGTAGACGGAGCGCCTTGTATTTCAACGGGTTCTTGCACATCTCCATCTGGTAATAACCCTGCTTGTGCAGGAGTATCCTTGATCAGTTTCGAGATGGGCAGGGCTAATATCAGAGTCATAATCCCGATCACCAACGCTGTATTAGACCAGCCTAATCTGGATTGATCTGGATCGATCATCCATGCTATTCCTGGAACTAGCACCAGAGCTCCAGCCCGACTAATCATGTTGGAGACTCCCATTGCCATAGCTCTATTCTTGATAAACCAGTGGTTTATTAAAGTCATTGTCGGCAGCCAACTACCTAATCCTTGCCCTAGCGCCATTACCAAATATGCTATATAAAACATAAATAGATTGTCGATACGAGAAAACAATAACCAGCCTAAGCCACATATCAACAAACCTACTAATACCACACGGCGGGTACCGAAACGATCAGTCAAGTACCCTTCAACCGGCCCCATAAATCCACCCTCTATCCTAGTGAAAGCTAATGCAGCTCCAATTTGCAGCCTCGTCCAGCCAAAATGAGCCTCAATAGCAACTGCCCAAACAGACATTGCATGAAACAAAGGCACTGTTGCAATTACCATTACTATTCCACTCAAAATTGCTATCCACCATCCATAAAATACTTGTCCTGGATGACGAATAACACGAGCAGTATTAAAAATAGCGGATTCGAGGAGATTATGAGCAGAGCGCTTCATTAATCTGTCCCCATTATGAATTAATCCATGCTTTGTATACCACGTTGCGTCGGATATTTAGTTTTTGTGAAATCTCTTTAATAGCTTGTTTGGACTGGATACCTTCACTTTTCATGCGTGTAATTTCTAAGGACAAAGCTTCTTGGGCATTAACATTTAATTGATGCTCATTTACATATTGATCTGGATGAATAACCACCACGAATTCACCACGAGGCTCTGAAAAATAATCGATAGCTTCTTCTATGGTGCCACTAAATATTTCTTCATAAAATTTTGTTAATTCTCTACAAATAGTTATGTGAATATCTCCAAATTCGGTATGAATACGTTGCAATGATTTAGCCAATCGATGAGGAGACTCAAAAAATACTACTGGGGTCCCTAACCGAAAATAATCTGACAAAATACTTAAAGCCTCATTTTGCTTCCTAGGCAAAAACCCTAGAAATGAAAAATGACTTGCATCGATACCAGAATTAGTGAGCGCAGTAGTGACAGAAGAAACTCCTGGGATCACTTCAACTGAGTAGCCTAACTCCCGCAATTCAGATGTTATTTCCCAACCCGGATCGCTGATTGATGGCATCCCTGCGTCGGATACATATGCGACATTATGTTCGTCTAGTTCTTTCGATAATCTATTAATACGAGTAACCCAATTATGGCTATTGCAGCTAATAGTTTTTGTCTGTATTCCATAATGATTTAATAGTTTCCTGGCAACCCTAGTATCTTCGCAAGCAACCAAATGAACAGACTTCAGAATGTGTAATGCTCGTATAGTGATGTCATCCAAATTGCCTATTGGCGTGCCTATCAAATATAAAACGCCCATTACATAAATCAACTCTTATTAGTAGTGGTATGTTCAACAAATATTATTCTTATTGGACAATCCAGCAGTATATACAGTACGCTTATTTGAACGATGATACAACAATTGCAGAGGAGTAAATCATGGCTAAAATCACCGGTTCGCACCTTTTCATAAGAAGTTTAAAGTTAGAAGGTGTAAAAAAAGTGTTCACAATCGTTGGCGACACCATACTACCGCTTGTAGATGCAGCTGCTGACGAAGGAATTGAGTTCATAGACACCCGTCACGAAGGTGCCGCTATGCACATGGCTGACGGATATTCACGGATTACAGGAGAGCCATCAGTGGCAATGTTCACTGGAGGCCCTGGATTCGCTAATGCTATATCAGGATTACCCGCCATATATACTTCGGAAAGCCCTGTCATATTTGTTGCTGGGTGCGCCGAACTACCCGGTAAAGGAATGGATACGTTTCAAGAAATCGATCAAATAGAAATGGCAGCTCCTGTGACAAAAGGTTCGTGGATGGTTCATGATAAAACACGCATCCAAGAATATGTAGCCACTGCTTTCCGTACAGCAATGTCAGGCAGACCCGGACCTGTACATTTAACACTCCCTATTGATATCCAAGAATCAATTATCGAGGAAACCGATATAACCACATATCAGCCTGAAGAATATCGAGCGATGGGTAAGTCACAAGGAGATCCTAGCGACATTCAATCCGCTGTCGAGCTTTTGTCTAAAAGCAGTAAACCAGTAATCATAGCCGGTAACGCTGCAAGATACGGTATAAAATCTGATCAACTTGAAGCACTAATCGATTCTACAGGAATCCCAGTGTTTACCGTCGAGCAATCACGTGGATTAATAGATGATGAACACCCTCTCTGTTTTGGATATGGTGATGGAGCGTTGAACAAAACCGCAAAGAAAATGGCTGAAGCCGATGTAGTATTGCTTTTAGGTAAAAAACTTGATTATCGTTATCGGTTTGGGCATATCTTTAATGACCAAGCCAAATTAATCCAGGTGGATCCTTCTCCTAGTGAAATTGGACGAAATCGTGGTGTGAGTGTTGGTATTCTTGGGGATCTGGGCGCCGTTGTAGACCAACTAACCAACGCCTATAAGAACTCTTCTTCATCAGGTAAATTTAATAGATGGGTAAATGAACTCATAGCAGTCCACGAGGAATGGCAAAAAGAATTAGAATCAAAAGCTGATGGGAATACTCCTATGCACCCTATAGAAGTATTCACCAATATGAAACATCTGATCGATAAAGACACATTCATATTGTTAGACGGAGGAGACTATGTCCAATGGGCTCGTTCATACCTACCCGCAAAGAGCCCAGGGCATTTCTTAAGACTTGGGCCATTATCGCACTTAGGGGCATCTGTACCTTATGGCATGGCTGCCAAGGTAGCTTATCCAGACAGTAAGGTATTTGTGTTTGTAGGCGACGGAGCATTTGGATTCTATCCAATGGAATATGACACCTGCATACGGCACAATCTAAATATAACAACAATACTTGGAAACGACTCCACTTGGGGTATCGACAAGACTTTTCAATTAGCCTATTACGAACGAGCTATTGGTACTGATCTCCGTACAATTAGATATGACAAAGTTGTAGATGCAATTGGTGGACATTCCGAATATGTAGAACAACCCAATGAGATAGTCCCTGCTATCGAGAGATCTCTAGAATCAGGAAAGCCATCTTTAGTAAATTGCGTTATACGATCTGGAGCAAGTCCTTTAGCACAGGCCATGATTCAAAGGAAAACTACTAACTGAAAATAAACAACGATCTTTTAATAAGCATCACCTATAAATGTAGAAAACTACATCTTATTGCGATGTAACTTTACGAAAAGCGGACAATCGTATGAGATTAGTATTGACATTTTATATAAAAAGGAATAATCTACGGGTAATTGAGAATGTAGCATAGCTACATCTATATATTAAGGGAGGAAATGATCATGCTTAAAATAGGTCATGAAGTCGTAAGACCAGGCAAAACCCAAGCTGACGCTTCTTATACAATTCCTGTACCTGAAGAGTTAGAGACCGTCCCTGGTATCCCAACGAACCAGAGAGAAGTCGATTGGTATAGCCGAGAATACCCACTAGAGACCATGAACATCACCGAAAGAGCCTCAAGAGACTGGGCCAACAAAATTAGGGATGGCCACGCCGAAATGAGAGAAATTCGTAAAGAACACGATAAGCTCAACAGAAACTTAGTGATGGCTGCTAGACTTACTGGAGATGTAGAGCCTACAGCAGAACCAAGCGGACAAGACGTTTCTGAAGCAATCAAAGAAAAAGCCCGAGAGCTAGGTTTCGTTGAAGTAGGTATCACTGCTTCCGACAGAAAATACTACTACGCTAGTAAACAAGACTGGGTGAAATTCCCTCACGTAATTTGCTTAGCATATGAGCAAGACTATGAGCCTACTCAAACCATTCCTAGTATCGATGCTGAAATCGTTCACTCCAGCACCTACAGAACTGAAGGTGCAGCAGGATTAGAACTTGGAAAATTCATCAATGAACTAGGTTACAGAGCTCAAGTGCATAGTCCTAACGACAACACAGGTCCATACATCCCAATGTTCGTAGCAGCTGGATTAGGACAGTTAGGAGCTTGCGGTTATCTGTTAACCCCGCACGTTGGTTCCCGATGCCGAATCATGATGATCACCACTGACGCTGACGTCACATATGACGAGCCAGTCGACTATGGTATCCACGCATTCTGCCAAGTTTGCCAAGTTTGTGTAAACCGATGCCCAGGTAGAGCTCTCATGAGAGATAAAATCTGGTGGAGAGGAATCGAAAAGAACAAACTCTACTTCAAGAGATGCCGACCAGTAATGGCACGATATCTAGGTTGTGGTGTATGCATGAAAGTATGCCCAATCCAGAAGTACGGTATGAAGAACGTTATGGAACACTATGCAGCAACCGGTCAAGTTTTGGGTAAAGGTACCCATGACCTTGAAGGTTACGAGATGGAAGGACTAGGTTACTTCGGTCCTGGTGAACTTCCACAGTTCGACGGTGGATTCTTTGACATGCCTCACGGTGATGCAACTGAATGGGCATTCGATCAATTCAAAGAAAAAGCTCAAGCATCAGGTGGTGAAATAACCGACGACCTACTGAGTGAGTTCAGAGATACAGTACAAAAAACATTAGGCCTAAGTACTGATAACCTCGAAATGATGTACGAAGAAGAAGATTACATCTAAATCTTTAGTGCAAAAAAAAAGGCCGGGATTAAGTTCCCGGCCTTTTTTTTGTTTTTTTATTTGTCTATTCTGACAATTTTGGAATAGATTGTTCGTGAGTAAATTCGGATTTCATGGTCTCAGCCAATTTATCTAAATTATCACTGGATTCCCCTGATTCAAAATCTATCACAAAAATCGTATTCTCCGTCCTTAACGTCCTGATGAATCGGTTGCGGCTCTCCATGATTTCTCCATTAGGTGAAACCAAATACAGTAACCAATTATCATCAGTCATTTGCTTTTCTTTTCCTGACACCACGTCATTCCTAATTACCTCATTAGAAAAAGCTTCCTCTGTAGTAACAACGATCAATTTATCGTAATGTCTAACCCATCTTTCAATTTCTTCTTCTTCCGAGGTGCTTCTACGATCAACTAAAGCATTTCCTCTAGCATCTTCTGAAAATAACCAGCAAACAATTCCTCTGTCTCTCAAAGCAGCTTGTAATTTGACCGCGTACTCATTATGTTCTGATGTGCACGATATATAACATTCTGGAGCATTACCTTCTCGGACAATCGACTTCGACAATTCAATAAAAGAATCAGTAACACCTATGCCTTTCATAAATGAGTCTGGAAGGTTTGAACTCTTTAAAAGGGAATCTACTCCCATTGTGCTAGGAGCATCATGCCTAATCGAATCTAAATTACTTACCGTTGATAAATCGCAGTTTTGAAACACTGTGTATCCTAATATGCCTTCGCTAAAATCAGCTCCATCAAATGTAACAGTATCTAAATTCGCTTCAAACAAGTCGCTACCGGTTAGATTTGTATTATCAAAATTAGATCTTTTTATCCTAGACCCACCAAAATAAGCTCCACTTAAATCAGCATCTTTCATATTAGCTCTATCAATATTGGTACGACTCAAATTCGCACCTTTTAAATTCGCACCTTCAAAATTACAATCTGACAAAATAGCTCTATCTAAGTTAGCACCTTCAAGATTCGCTTTCCTAAGATCTGCGCCTCGTAAATTAGCTCCACTCAATAATGTGTTACTTAAGTTAGCTTCCCGTAAATCAGCTCTATATAAGTGACAAGGGTTCATATAACTTCTAGAAAAATTAGCTCTTCTCAGCATCGCTCCCATGAAATCTGAATTCCTAAGGTCGGAAGCACTTAAATCAACTTGAGGCAATCTGGTATGACTCATGTATGCCTCGCTAAGATCCATAGTCGTAGTGGGATTTTCTTCTCTCCATTTAGCAACTGCATCTCGACCGCGTTTTACGATCAATACTAATTCCATGTCTGCCATATAATCACTCCGAAAAATAATTTACACAATATGTCCGATTGTAGCACAAACGACCAAACTAACTAACCTTATATTTAAGGCAAGCTGCTTCATCTAATTTGATTCCAAACCCATCACCATCAGGTACAAGCATATTACCATCCTTAACCACAAAATTTGACTCAAGTATATTTTCAGATCTCGGCATATCTTCAACCAAATAACCGTTCTTAACTGCAGATAGTAAATGAACATGAAATTCTGGTAATACATGACCTGCAACTAAAATATCTTCTGAGTCTGCCATATGAGCTACTTTCATCCACGGAGTTACTCCTCCAACTCGAGACAAATCAATAATCAACACATCTACTGATTCATTCTTGATAGTATCTCTAAAAGATTCAAAGGTGTATAAATGTTCACCTCCTGCAATTGGCATAGATAACGTATCTCTTAATGAACGCAACCCTTCAAAATCAAGATGGTATATAGGATCTTCTAACCAAATTATTCCGGTAGAAGATAAAGATTCTCCAAACGAAGCAGCTTCTGATAAATTCCAACTTTCAGTAGCATCCAGCATTATCTGTAATGATCCAAATTCTTGTTGTAATCTTGATATTCTAGAAATTTGTTCACTTATATCTGAGACTTTGCCGATCCTTAATTTGATTCGATCATGTCCAGCATCTATATGTTTCTTAGCTGACTCCAAAAGTTCTTCAATAGGCATGCTATACCATAAACGGTCGCTCGCATATGCCTTTACTGAATTACTATATCCTCCCAACATAGAAGCTACAGTTCGGCTGTTTAATTTAGCTTTTACATCCCACACTGCGATATCAATACTAGACATCGCCATATTCAAAAATCCCCCCGGTCCTACCCAATTTCCGTATGAACTCATCAGGCTATACAACAACTCATTATCTTCTACTTCTTCATCGATCAGTAGTTGTCCCAATTCTTTAGTAGCTTCATACAATGGATATATAAAAGCTGGTCTAGTGTTAACTAACCATCCTATGCCTTCTGTGCCATTTTCAACTGTTACTCGAGTCACTATATGCCAATTGTGGCTAACTGAATGCCCTGCGGCCTCATAAACCATGTTTGCTGGAACTTTAAGTAAATCAACTTGTATGGTTTGAATTTTCATTTTGCTTCCCTAATTAGGATAGCGAAATCTTACTGCAAATATGCTCATTTTCCAAATCTAAACACCGCGAGTATAATTGTGGGTGCAATGGAGTGTTACAAATGTTACTGGCTATTGACATAGGAAACACTATGGTAACTATAGGCGTGTTCAAAGACACGCAATTAGTTACAACAATGCGCACGGCCTCAGATTCAAATAGGTTACCCGATGAATACGGATTAATCCTTACTAATCTACTTAGACTTAAAGGAATAGAACCTACAGAAATCACTTCAATATGCACTTGTAGCGTAGTACCACCACTTACCGCTACCTTTGAAGTAGTAGCTAGAACATTTTTCCAGATCGAACAATTCACTATAGCATCCGGGATTAAAACAGGGCTGCCCATTCTCTATGACAGCCCTAGAGATGTAGGAGCAGATCGAATCGTAGATGCTGTAGCAGGAGTAAAATTATACGGAGCCCCATTAATCATAGTAGACTTCGGGACCGCAACTGTTTTCGATGCGATCTCAAAGCAAATGGAATATGTCGGTGGAGCAATAGTACCGGGTATTAACATTTCTGCGGAAGCATTATTCTTAAATACCTCACAGCTCCGCAGAGTCGAACTTATCGCACCTGATAACCCAATTGGGAAGAATACAACCAGTGCACTACAATCTGGATTAGTATTTGGTTATACAGATCTAGTTACTGGATTAGTGTCTAGATTCAAAAAAGAACTTGGAGAGGAATCCAAAGTGATTGGAACAGGAGGATTATCGCCTATCATAGCCAAACACACACAGATCTTCGATGACATCAATCTCGACTTAACTTTAATTGGGTTGAATATATTGCATGATATGAATCACTCTAACAGCAATAAGGCCCAAATATGAGTAGTTTATCTGAATTAAATATTATCCTTGGAGTGACTGGCAGTATCTCGGCATACAAGTCTCTTACACTCGCAAGTAGGCTGACCCAATCAGGAGCGAACGTAACTGTTATATTAACTGAAGGAGGTGCAGAATTTATAACACCACTCTCTTTTAAAGCAATAACTCAAAACAACGTCGTAACTGACTCCTTCGATGTAAATTCAAAATACAGTGTGAATCATGTGTATTTAGGCAAAACTGCAGACATGGTTGTAGTCTACCCTGCTACAGCAAATTCCATAGCGAAACTTGCATTAGGGATATGTGACAACCCACTTGCAACTACAATTCTTTCCACAACTGCACCTGTAGCAATTGCACCAGCCATGGAAAGTAACATGTACTCTCATTCATCAACAACATCCAACTTATCTATCCTTCAATCGACAGGGGTTTCAATAATTGGACCAGAAGAAGGGTCTTTAGCATCTGGAGCTTCAGGAATTGGTAGGCTAACAGAACCAGACGATGCTCTTCAGTACATCAAATTCATACTAGGGAAAACCAAGGGAGACTTACAAGGCAAGAAAATTTTAATTACTGCAGGTGGAACACAAGAACCCGTAGACCCTGTTAGAATTCTAACCAATCTGTCGTCCGGTAAAATGGGATATGCCTTAGCTGAAGCCGCTCGAGATCGCGGAGCTAAAGTAACATTAATTTCTGCACCTGTAGCATTACCTTCTCCTATTGGTGTTGACCTTGTGAAAATCAAAACAGCCAATGACATGCTAAAAGCTGTGCAAAAAGAAATTAAAGTTAATGACGCGATAATAATGGCTGCTGCCGTAGCCGACTATCAGCCCTCTCAATCTGCAAATAACAAAATCAAAAAAGATGAAAATGCTCTCCAAATAGAATTGAGTCCCACTCCTGACATACTGAAAAGTATTCAAAATGAACCAATTATAAAAATAGGATTCGCCGCAGAGACTGATAATCTGATCAATAATGCAAAAAAC
>CEOQ01064536.1_pt1 | contig 11181 bp, 11 predicted proteins | sample 361351 | NCBI WGS metagenome assembly CEOQ01 (sample SAMEA2619907, study PRJEB7988) | marine metagenome | biome: marine biome (ENVO:00000447); feature: deep chlorophyll maximum layer (ENVO:xxxxxxxx); material: "saline water (ENVO:00002010), including plankton (ENVO:xxxxxxxx)" | depth 60 m | reverse complement strand
TGTAGGGTTTATAACTCTACCGAGGGTTCGAATCCCTCCTTCTCCAGAAGATATCTTTCGAGCTAATTGAGAAGCTTAAAATATTCATTTACCATTCTTTTTGATGTGAAAAGTTCTTTAGATCGTTTAATACCATTGTTACTCATATTTTTATAAATATCTTTATTATCAATAAGATATAATATCTTTTTAGAAAAACATTCAATATTACTTTTATTACATATATATCCGCAAAAACCATCTGGACCGATAGTTTCTGAAAGACCACCAACATCTGTTGTTACCACAGGTATACCTCTTTGCATGGCTTCTACAGCTGTTAGCCCAAAAGATTCTTGATCTTGGCTGGGTATTAGAAGTATATATGATGAGCTAATTAATGTTTCAGCATCTTGGACAAAACCAAGTAAGTGAATATTTTTTCCTGGTATATATTTTTTTATATTAGATTCAATTATTTCCTTTTCTTTATGTGTTCCAGTACCACAAATTAGAAGATGAAGATGTGGTTTAGCATTAAATACTAATTGCATAGCCCTTAATAAAAACTCATGTCCTTTTCTTTCTTCATATGTCCCTAACATTATTAGAACATCTTTCCGATGGGTAATATTTAATTCTCGTAGAACCTTATGATGATTAGAAGATAAATTAGGTTTAAAGTCTAAACCATTGTAAATTGTAACAATATTTTCATTATTAGATCGTAATCTATCAAATAATGATTCAGAACAAGATTTAGAGACAGTTACGAAATATTTACATGATTTAATTAACATTTTGTCAATATACCTTTCATACCAACTAAATATAAATCGTGGTTTTAAGGCAAAATTATGTATGTTATGAATAGATATGCCCAATCCTAATGCATACCAAGCAATGTTAGATAATCTGCATGTTTCCCCACCTGGGTATGCACCATTAACAGTTAATAATCTATCTCCATTTAGCTCTTTAAACATGGTTCTTATTTTATAAAATTGATAGGGCGCAAGTAAAATTCGCATCATTTGCCTGAAAATTCTTTGTATCAACTTAGGTAATATCTCAATTACTGGAGAACAAAAGGACCAATTTAACTGTATAGAGTGCTTAATAATCAATACTTTATTAGGTAAATCTCTCTCTAAATCTATTAAACCAGGATGGTTTTTATTGCATATTAATATTAATTCATCATCTTTGTTAGGCCAGTTTTTAATTAAAGTAATTAAAAACTTATCCATACCGCCAGCTCTATTATTTTCAGTAAAAAATATTATTTTCATTTAATTAACCATTTTATATCTTGGTGGTTATATAATATATGCATGATGTTAGAAATATCTATATTGTTGTTAATAATTGGCTTGCTTATTGTCTATATCTTACTACAAAATAAGAAATCCTTTGATAATGAACAAGAAAAGTTAAATCAAATATTACCATTAAGTGAACTCAAAAACAGTATTGAATCATTCAAACAAGCGCAATATGAAAAGACTAACGAATTATCTAGAAATATTACTGAAATGTATACATTGTTAACAAGAGGGGGATCAAAAAATCAAGGTCAATTTGGTGAAATTTCATTAAAGATGGTATTAGAACACGCAGGTTTTAAAGAAGGATTAAGTTATAACGAACAAAAGAAAATTGGTGATGAAAAGCCTGATATTATTATTAATCTTCCAGAAAATAGAAAAGTTGTAATTGATTCTAAAGTATCATTATTAGACTATAGCCAATATCTTACTTCTAAAACCGATAAAAATAGAGAAGAACACAAAAAAAATCATATAAATTCTGTAAAGAGACATTTAAAATCACTATCATCTACAGATTATAGAAATACACATGGTACAGAATCACTAGATCTAGTGATAATGTTCATGAATGTAGAAGGTGCCTATATTATTGCTTGCGAGGAAGAGTTAATTAAAGAAGCTCTGAGGCAAAAAATAGCTATAGTTGGCCCCACCACGTTAATAGCAATACTGCAGATTATAAATAGGGCTTGGAATAATAAGAAACAATCAGAGGATATTAGAAAAGTTATTGATCAGGCAACATCTATTTATGAATCAGCTGTATTAGTTTCTGAATCTTTTTTGGAATTCAATGATTTATATGATAAATCTAAGAATAAGATTGAACAAGGTTATAAACGTTCTCAGAATCTTGTTAACAAAGCGGATAAAATGCGTACAATAGGTGGGCTAGAACCAAAAAAAGATACACCTGCAAAACTTCGCAGTATAAAGAATGATGATTGAATTGCGCACGTAGCTCAGTTGGATAGAGCACGAGCCTTCTAAGCTTGGGGTCGGGGGTTCGAATCCTCCCGTGCGCGCTTATGTTTTTAATTGATTTAGTGTTATATTGAATATAATTACGCTAATATTCGGAATAAACATACTTATTATTTATATATAAATGCCATATAAAACAATAATTAATACTGCAGATTTAAAAAATAATTTAGATAGTACAGATTTTGCTATTTTTGACTGTAGATGTGATATAAAGGATCCTAAATATGGTTTTGATTCTTACAATGAAGGACATATTAAAAATGCTACATTTATTGATATGGATCGTGATTTAGCTAGTGAGAGAAGCGTATCTTCCGGTAGACACCCACTTCCAGACCCTGATATCTTATGTCAAAAACTCTCGCAATGGGGATTTTCAAATAATAAACAAGCTGTTGTATATGATGATGCCGGCGGTGTTTTTGCTGGAAGAATGTGGTGGATTTTAAGATGGTTAGGACATGAAAATGTTGCTGTATTAAATGGAGGAATAAATCATTGGATAAAGAATGGAAATAAGTTAGTTAAGGATATAACAAAAATCGAAAGAAACAGTTTTACCTACACAATAAATAATTCGATGCAGGTAAATATTGATGATGTAGAAGACGCACAATATAAGATGTCTAAAATTATATTAGATGCTAGATCAAAAGAACGGTATCAAGGCATCAAAGATCCCGTAGATCCAATTTGTGGCCATGTTCCTGGGGCTATATCTCATCCATGTATGTCTAATTTATCACCTGATGGCTTATTTAGAAGCGAATCTGAATTGAAGCATATATATAATAAGATTATTGGTGACACTGATGGTGAAGATATAATATCTATGTGCGGTTCAGGAGTTACAGCATGTCATAATATATTGGCACTGAAGATTGCTGGTATTGATGGGGTAAAATTATATGTTGGTTCTTGGAGTGAATGGATTACAGATAGAAATAGGCCTGTAGCTAAAATAGAAAAATAGAATTAACTATAATTATCTTCGATATATGCATGTAATATATTAATAAATTGAGTTTCTATATTGTCGCCACTCAATGTTTTATATTTTTTACCTTTTATATATATTGGTATAGAAGGGTCTTCATTATTACCAGGCAAACTAATACCTATATCTGCCTGTTTTGATTCACCAGGACCATTAACTATACAGCCCATAACTGCGATTTTCATATTTTCTACACCAGGATATTTAATTTTCCATTGATGCATATTTTGATTGATATGGGACTTTATAGATTTAGATAGATTAATAAAGTAATCATTGCTTGTACGACCGCATCCAGGACATGATACAACCTGTGGTTTAAAGTTTTTCATGCCAAGGCTCGATAATATTTGTTGACAGACAATCACTTCCTCTTCTCTTTTGGTGTTTTGAGTAGGAGTTAATGAGACTCTTATCGTATCACCAATACCTTTGTGCAAGAGTATAGCCAATGCTGAAGTTGATGAAATAATGGCATCTTTCCCCATACCAGCTTCAGTCAATCCAAGGTGAAGAGGGTATTCACATTTTGTAGAGATATCAGTATAAACATCAATTAATTCTGATACATCACTAGTTTTACATGAGATTATTATTTTATTGCTTGGCATCCCTAAATTTACGGCAAGATCTGCAGAATCAATTACTGATGAAATTAATGCTTTTTTTATTAAATATGAATAACTTATATCTTTATTATTATTCTGTTTATCAGAAATAAGAGAATTGAGAACATTCTTATTTATGCTTCCCCAATTTCCACCAATTCTTATTGGTTTATTGTTTTTTATAGCAATTTTTATGATTTGTTCAAAGTTTTTATCGAATTTATCTTTGCCACCGATATTACCTGGATTGATTCTATATTTATCCAGCACATAGGCCATATCAGGAAATTTTTTTAACAATATATGACCATTAAAATGGAAATCACCAATGATTGGAACGTTATAATTACTTTTCAATAGTTGTGAAATAATAGATGGAACTGCTTTTGCAGAAGCTTCATCATTAACCGTTATTCTTACTAAATCAGAGCCAGCGTCAGCTAATTCTTTAATTTGAGATACAGTATTTTTAATATCAGCTGTATTGGTATTAGTCATAGATTGTATTCTAATAGGATAATCCGAACCAATAGTTATGTTTCCTACGTTTACTGAAATAGTTTTTCGACGTTTACTCATAATCCTGTATTATATTGTATATTTTTAGACAATCGTTAAAATAATGAAAGTGTTTACAAAATATGAATAAAGACAAGACAAAAGATAACAACAATAAATCACCTGATATTGGTTCTGATAAAGATGAGGAATCATCTACAGATAGTGGAAATACCAAAGCTTCAACAGAACAGAAAGATTTGCAAAAAAAATATGATGAAACATATGATGCTTTGTTAAGGGCCAAAGCTGAGATAGAAAACATCAAGAAAAGAAACCAAAAAGAAGTAGAATCGATATATAAATATTCAAATGAATCATTAATTTTGGAGATATTACCAATATATGACAGTTTAGAATTAAGCCTAAAAACATCTGATAATTCTAAGTCTTATGAAAAAATCAAAGAAGGTAATGAATTGTTATTATCTATGTTTAAGAAATTCTTTAAGTCTAATAATCTTATAGAAATCAACCCTTTAAATGATAAATTTAATCCAGATTATCATCAAGCTATAAGCACTAAAGCAGATAAAAAGAAAAAAGATAATGACATAATAGAGGTAATACAAAAAGGTTATATGTTGAATACTAGAGTTATAAAGCCAGCTTTAGTTATTGTTGTCAAAAATACTTAATTTTCTTGAAATATCAAAAAATGACCATACCTTACTTACCAGTAAGATAAAGAAAACAGACTTTGTCATAGGAAAACGAAGGAGAGTATGAATGTCTAAAATTATTGGAATTGATCTTGGAACCACTAATTCTTGTGTTTCTATAATGGATGGCAATAAACCAAAGGTAATCGAAAATAGCGAAGGGGATAGAACAACACCATCGTACGTAGCATATAACCAAGATAATGAAATATTAGTTGGACAATCTGCAAAAAGACAGGCTGTAACCAATCCTACTAATACACTTTATGCAATTAAGAGATTAATAGGTCGAAAATTTGATGAAGATGAAGTCCAAAAAGATATAAAAATAGTGCCTTATGGTATTGTAAAACATGATAATGGTGATGCTTGGGTTGAAGCAAACGATAAAAAAGTTCCACCGCAAGCTATATCTGCTGAAGTGTTACGTAAAATGAAACAAACGGCTGAAGATTATCAGGGTTCTGAAGTAAAAGAAGCAGTAATTACCGTGCCAGCATATTTTAATGACTCTCAAAGACAAGCTACAAAAGAAGCTGGACGAATTGCAGGACTTGATGTCAAAAGAATCATAAATGAACCGACTGCTGCTGCATTAGCTTATGGATTAGACAAATCATCAGCTGAAAAAAAAGTAGCTGTTTATGATTTAGGCGGAGGAACCTTTGATGTTTCAATTATAGAAATGACTAAAATTGATGGTGAACAGCAATTTGAAGTTTTATCTACTAGTGGAGATACTTTTCTCGGAGGAGAAGATTTTGATTTAAGGCTGATTGATTATCTTGCTGATGAATTTAAAAAAGATCAAGCAATAGATTTAAAAAAAGATCCTTTGGCAGTCCAAAGATTAAAAGAAGCAGCTGAAAAAGCTAAAATTGAGCTTTCATCAAGCTCTCAAACTGATATTAATTTACCTTATGTTACAGCTGATGCTAGTGGACCAAAACATTTAAATATGAAACTAACCAGAGCTAAATTAGAATCACTCGTAGAAGATTTAATACAAAAAACAATTGAACCTTGTAAGATAGCACTTAAAGATGCTGAATTATCAGTTTCAGATATTCACGAAGTAATATTGGTGGGTGGTCAAACAAGAATGCCCAAAGTTCAAGAAATAGTAAAAGATTTTTTTAATAAAGAGCCAAAGAAAGAAGTTAATCCAGATGAAGCAGTAGCTATGGGTGCCGCAATACAAGCAGGTGTATTAGGTGGCGATGTTAAAGATGTATTATTGTTAGATGTTACACCTTTAACTCTTGGAATAGAAACAATGGGTGGAGTGAGAACGCCATTAATAGAAAAAAATACAACTATACCTACAAAAAAATCTCAGATTTTTTCTACAGCAGAAGATAATCAGCCTGCAGTTACGGTACATGTTTTGCAAGGAGAAAGAGAAGTTGCTTCTGGAAACAAATCACTTGGTAAATTTGATTTAGCTGACATACCTCCTGCACCAAGAGGAACCCCGCAAATAGAGGTAACTTTTGATATAGATGCAAATGGTATTTTAAATGTATCGGCTAAAGATAATGCCACAGGAAAAGAACAATCAATAATTATCAAAGCATCTAGTGGATTATCTGAGGATGAAATTCAAAAAATGATTAAGGATGCAGAAACACACGCAGAGGAAGATAAAAAAATTAAGGATCTAGTTGATACAAAAAACCAAGCTGAAGCAATGATACACGGATCAGAAAAAGCAATAAAAGATCTAGGTGATAAAGCTGATAAAAGTGAAGTTGAAAAAGTTAAAACTGCTATATCTGATCTAAAAGATGAAATTAAAAAAGAAGATATCGTTAAGATAAAAGAAAAAACTACAAAACTTACTGAAGCAGCTGGTAAAATTGCAGAACAAGCGTATAAAGAACAAGCTGCCACTCAACAGGCCAACGAAACTGCAAAAGAAGATAATAAAAATAACGATGCTGTCGATGCAGATTTTAAAGAAGTTGATGATGAGCCAAAAGAAACAAAAGCTGACAAAAAATAATTAATTATGTCAAAAGCTGATTATTACTCAACTCTCGGTGTTAATAGAGATGCATCAGCTGATGCAATTAAAAGAGCTTATAAAAAATTAGCTATGAAACATCATCCGGATAGGAATCAAGGAGATAAGGATGCAGAAGCAAAGTTTAAGGAATTGTCAGAAGCTTACGAAGTTCTAAGTGACCCTGAAAAAAGAAATACATATGACCAATTTGGACACGAAGGAATTAATTCCAGATTTGGACAAGCAGGTGGCTTTAGCGGGGGTTCTTTTAATGATATTTTTGGTGATGTATTTGGTGATATTTTTGGGAATTCATCACGTTCCACAAATCAATCAAGAAGAGGGAGCGATCTGGAATATCAAATTGAATTATCATTAGAAGAAGCAATTGCAGGCAAGGAAATTAAATTAAAAATACCAACAACTATTAATTGTAAAGATTGTAAAGGAACAGGAGCTGATAAAGGAACTGCATTCTCTATTTGTAATCAATGTAATGGTAATGGACATATACGTGTTAGCCAGGGATTTTTTTCTATGCAACAAACATGTCCAGCTTGTCGTGGTAGAGGAAAAAAGATTACCAAACCATGCAATACTTGCTCAGGAGCAGGAAGAATTAAGAAAACAAAAAACCTATCAGTTAAAATACCAAAAGGTGTAGATACAGGAGATCAGATTAGATTGTCTGGTGAAGGTGAAGCAGGACCAAATAACGGCGTTTCAGGTGATTTGTATGTAAGTATTAAAGTATCTCCTCATAAATTTTTTCAACGTGATGGAGATGATCTCTTGTGCGAAGTTCCAATTAATTTTACATCAGCTACGTTGGGAGATAAAATAATAGTTCCGACGCTTAATGGTAAAGTTGAACTAAAAATACCAACTGGGACGCAAACTGGGAAAGCGTTTAGAATTAAACATAAAGGAGTTCAATCTATTAGATCAAATAATATTGGGGATTTATACTGCAGAGTAATTGTTGAGACACCAATAAATTTAACTAATGAACAAAAAGAAATTTTGAAAAAACTTGATCAATCCTTTGGGAAAAACAAATCAACACACAAACCAAAAGAGAAAAGTTGGGTAGATAATATAAAAGAATTTTTTGAATAATAATGAAAGAATATAACATTGCTATAAATGGTTTTTTTGGTAGAATGGGACAATCTATCTACAAAGAATCACAAAATTTTTCTAATTGCAAAATAACAGTTGGTTGTGATTTAGATGAGAAAATAAAATCAAATCCAAAAACATCATTAACATTAACATCAAATATAAAAAATGAATCTAATTTATTTGATTCTATTATTGATTTTTCATTACCACAATCGACGATAGAGTTGATTGCTAAATGTATAGAAATAAAAAAACCAATCACAATTGGCACGACAGGGTTTAACGAACAACAACTTGATCAAATTAATCATGCTAGTCAAAGTATACCTATATTGTTAGCACCTAATATGAGTTATGGTGTAAATGCAACATTTTCTGCAATTGAACATCTAGCTAAAGTTTTAAAAAATTATAAAGTTATTATTAATGAAACTCATCATAAAAATAAAGTTGATAAACCATCTGGCACAGCAATTAAAATAGCATCAATTATTACTGATAATAGTTCCAGTATAAAAAATAAAAGTGAAATTAAAATTAATTCATCAAGAATTGATTCCGAAGTAGGTACACATGAAATTATCTTTGAAAATGATAACAACAAGATTAATGTTATTCATACAGCTTTTGATAGATCAATATTTGCAAGAGGAGCTCTTGAGACTGCGATATGGATAGCTGATCAGAAACCAGGATTATATAATTATCAACATTTTTTAAATTCTAAATCATGAAATCATATGCAGTTTTATTTCCTGGCCAAGGATCACAACATAAAGATATGTTGCAAGCATATCTTGATAACAAAATATTCATAGATACATTAAACGAATCATCTAAAATATTGGAATATGATGTTATAAAAATTGTCGAAGATGAGTCAAAACTAAATAATACCGTTTATACTCAACCTATTATGTTAGCAACATCTATTGCAATGTGGAGAGTATGGTGTAAAAAAATAAAACTCAACCCATCATTTGCTGCTGGACACAGTTTAGGTGAGTATAGTGCATTAGTTGCGAGTGGAGTTTTATCGTTATCAGATGGGCTAAAACTCGTATCAGAGAGAGCAAAGATGATGGTTGATGCAATGGGAAATATTAAAGGTAGTATGGCGGCTATAATCGGACTTAATGGTGACCAAGTCATTGATATTTGCAGTTCATTATCATCTGGAAACAATGTTATAGAAGCAGTTAATTTTAACTCTGATTCTCAGATTGTAGTGGCAGGAAATAACGATCTCATCGAAAAATCATCAGATGAATTCAAAAAAGCAGGAGCAAAAATAGTAAAAGTTTTACCAGTTAGTGTTGCAGCGCATACATCTATTATGAAAACGTGTTCAGAAAAACTAAATAAACTATTGTTAAATATAGATTTTAACGACCAATTATTTCCAGTTATTCATAATGAGGATGCTCAGTCAAAAACCTCGAAAGATGATATAATAAGTACATTAACTAAACAAATTCATAGTGCAGTTATGTGGTCACAATCCGTAAAAAATATAACAAAATCAAATATAGAAATATTTATTGAAATTGGTCCAGGCAATGTACTAACGGGATTGAATAAAAGAATCAGTAAAGAATTATCTACGATTTCTATTTCAGATTCGAGTGTTATAGATCAAGCGGTGAGGTTAATAGACAATAATGCCTGATAAAAAAATTATATTAATAACTGGTGCAAATCGAGGAATTGGCGCTGAAATATTATCATCTTTAATTTCTGATAAGACAATAGTTATTGGAACATCTAGGTCTGAAAGTGGTGTTAAAATAATTAATGAAAATATAAAAAAACTAAATGGTATGGGCATGGGTTTTGTTCTTGATGTAAATGAAATAGAATCCATTGAGGCTTTAAATACTTCTATTAAAGCAAAATTTGGTGTGGTTTCTATACTTGTTAATAATGCAGGTATAACTAAAGACAATCTGTTAATAAGAATGTCAGATGATGAATGGAAAGATGTTGTAGATACAAATCTTAATTCAGTATTCAGAGTTACAAAGGAATTCTTAAAAGAAATGATGAAACTTAAATATGGAAGAATAATCAATATTAGTTCAGTTGTAGGAGTTATGGGTAATGCGGGGCAAACTAACTATGCATCTACTAAAGCAGCTTTATTAGGTTTTACAAAATCACTAGCTAAAGAAGTAGCCTCAAGAAATATCACAGTCAATGCAGTATCTCCAGGTTTTATAGAAACAGATATGACCAAAGATATACCAGATAAGATGAAACAAAAACTGGTTGACGCTATACCATTATCAAGAATAGGAAACACAAAAGAGCTCGCGGCAGCAGTTAAATTTTTAGCTTCTGATGACGCATCATATATAACCGGAGAAAATATTAATGTAAATGGTGGGCTATATATGTAAAATAGTCTAAAATATCTTACAATAATAAATTAGGTAATCAAGATCAAATTAGATAAGTTAAGGAGTAAAAATAAATGAGCAGTGTAGAAGAAAAAGTAAAAAATATCATAGTAAAACAACTTGGTGTAAAAGACGTAGAAGTCAAGTCTGATTCTAAATTTATAGATGATTTGGGAGCGGATTCGCTTGATACTGTTGAGCTTGTTATGGCGTTAGAGGAAGAATTTGATACTGAGATACCTGATGAAGAAGCTGAAAAGATTACAACAGTGCAACAGGCTATCGATTATATTAATAATAATCTCAAATAAATTCTAATGGAAAAAAGACGAGTTGTTGTCACGGGGATGGGTTGTCTTACACCAATAGGCAACAATGTAAATGAATTTTGGAATTCTGTTATTGAGGGTGTTTCTGGCGTAAGCAATATCACAACTTTTGATGTAAGTGACATGCCAGTAAAATTTTCTGCATCAGTAAAAGATTTTGATGCTGAAACATATTTGGATAACAAAGAACAACGTAAA
>CEOQ01005070.1_pt1 | contig 11185 bp, 6 predicted proteins | sample 361351 | NCBI WGS metagenome assembly CEOQ01 (sample SAMEA2619907, study PRJEB7988) | marine metagenome | biome: marine biome (ENVO:00000447); feature: deep chlorophyll maximum layer (ENVO:xxxxxxxx); material: "saline water (ENVO:00002010), including plankton (ENVO:xxxxxxxx)" | depth 60 m | reverse complement strand
ATTTTGTCCGTACAAGTTTGAATAATCTGTTTTGAATTCCCTGAGCCGGCGGGCGTTCCCGGACCGGGAGAAACAATGACTTTGTCCGGTGATAATTCAACCAAATCGATTTTATCGTCATTTTGTTTCACTTTGGTGGTTGCATCCAATGATTCTATGGCTTGGACCAAATTATAGGTGAATGAATCGTAGTTATCGATTAGTAAAATATTCATTATTTACAATTTTAATTTTGATAAACTTGCTTGATGAATTAATGGTTAGAAGTCACCGAGATTTTAAAACAGGTTTCCAATGAAAGGAGCATTGAATTGTCGTAAAATTGAAGACTTTATTTTGACCAAAATTTTCATTATTTAACAATTCCTTATGTCAACACCCACGTTAGAAAAAGCATACAACCCCGCATCTGTTGAGGACAAGTGGTATTCTCACTGGACAGAGAAAAATTATTTCCACGCAGATGCGCATTCTAAAAAAGATCCTTATACAATCGTCATCCCGCCACCCAATGTAACAGGCATGCTTACCGTTGGTCATGTGTTAAACAATACAATTCAGGACATTTTAATTCGTAAAGCACGCATGGAGGGGAAAGAAGCTTGTTGGATTCCCGGGACTGATCATGCGTCCATTGCCACCGAAGCAAAAGTGGTTGCCATGTTGAAAGAAAAAGGGATTAAGAAAAGTGATCTCAGCCGTGAAGAATTCTTGGAGTATGCATGGGAATGGAAAGAAAAGTATGGTGGCATCATTATTCGTCAGTTGAAAAAGTTAGGTTGTTCCTGTGATTGGGATCGTGAACGATTCACCATGGATGATGGCTACACCCGAGCTGTATTATCCGCCTTTGTAAAATTGTATGAAAAAGGATTTATTTATAAAGGCTACCGTCTTGTGAATTGGTGTCCAGTTTCCAAATCAGCTATCAGTGATGAAGAAGTGATTCACCAGGAAGTGAATGGCCACCTTTGGCATTTTCGATATCCTATTACTGATTCGGATGAATATTTGGTTGTGGCAACCACTCGTCCTGAAACTATGCTGGGTGATACGGCAGTTGCGATACATCCAGAAGATGAGCGCTATCAACATTTGTTTGGTAAAACAGTGGCCCTTCCATTGGTTGGTCGTGAGATTCCAATTATTACAGATGATTATGTTGATCCTGAATTTGGAACTGGTTGTGTGAAAGTGACGCCGGCTCATGACCCAAATGATTTTGCCATGGGCGAACGACACAAATTAGAATTCATTAATATTATGAATGATGATGCTTCCTTGAATTCCAATGCACCGGAAAAATATGTGGGCATGACACGAGAAGATGCACGGAAGGCTGTCGTGGCTGATTTGGAAGCAGAGGGCCTTTTGGACAAAACTGAAGATTATGTGAATAAGGTTGGCTATTCTGAACGTGGTCATGTGCCTATCGAATTTTATATGTCTGAACAATGGTTCATGAAAATGGATGAATTGGTCAAACCGGCTTTAGCTGCTGTGAATGGTGGTAAAATCAAATTTCATCCGGAACATTGGACAAAGACATATAACCATTGGATGGAAAATATTAAAGATTGGTGCATTAGCCGTCAGTTGTGGTGGGGACACCAAATCCCGGTGTGGTATCATAATGATGACAATTCCAAAATTCTTGTGTCTGTGGAAGGTCCAGAGGACCCTGAAAATTGGACACAAGATCCAGATGCGTTGGACACATGGGCCAGTTCATGGTTGTGGCCAATGGGTGTTCATGCATGGCCGGAAGAAGATTCTAATTTATCAAAATTTTATCCAACCGATGCGCTGGTGACGGGCCCCGACATTATCTTTTTCTGGGTGGCTCGAATGATCATGACGGGCTATGAATTCATGGACGATCTCCCATTTAAGGATGTGTATTTCACATCCATTCTTCGAGATGAAACAGGCCGAAAACTCAGTAAATCGCTTGGTAATTCTCCGGATCCATTTGACTTATTTGATGAATATGGAACAGACGCAGTCCGGTTCGGAATTATGCTTATGGCGCCACAAGGATTGGATGTTTTGTTCTCTAAAGACCGCCTTGAGATCGGCCGAAATTTCATGAATAAATTGTGGAATGCGTGCCGATTTGTTCAAATGAATATTCCGGAAAATTGGGAAGATGAAGTTGACATAGATTCCCAAAAATTGGATTTACCAGAAACATGGATTTTGAGCCGATTAGCAAAAACGATTGATGATTTTAATCGTCAATTAGACCGGTTCCATTTTAATGAAGCAGTGAAAGTTTTGTACGAATTCACATGGAATGATTTTTGCGATTGGTATGTAGAAATCGCGAAAACACGATTTTTTGACGACAATGAAAATGATGCAAATATTGCTCGGTCAGTTGCCTTAAAGTGCATCCGAACTGTGTTGGCATTACTCCATCCATATTCGCCATTTATAACAGAAGAATTATGGCACCATTTCAAAAAAGAAGACGCAAAAGATTTAATCATTGCACCTTGGCCGGAATCTGAGACAACAAAATCTGATACTGCTGAAAAAGATATGGCAACTCTTCAGGAGGTCATTACATCCATTCGATCCATTCGAAGCAGAATGAATGTGCCGCCATCAAAATTTTCTGATTTGACCGTTCGATGCAATGGCGAACAATCTCTGTTTTTATTAGAACATTTGGACCTTTTAAAATCTTTGGGGCGGATTCAAGATGCCAAATTGGGTGACTCAGTGGAAAAACCGTCTCAATCTGCAACCGCTGTGGTTCAAGGAATGGAGTTGTATATTCCCCTCGGTGGATTGGTAGATTTAGATCAGGAAAAAGGCAGAATGGAAAAAAGAATTGTAGAAATCAACAGATTAATTACCGGCATCAATGGTAAATTATCCAATGAGAATTTTATCAATCGGGCACCGGAGCAAGTTGTGGAAAAAGAACGATCCAACTTGTCTAAACTATCAGAAGAATTAGAAAAAGTAACAGCCAACCTGGAGATGCTTCAATGAGATTTATTTTTAATTTTTTATTAACCGGATTGTTATTGGCTCAATCTGAAGATGCCACCCTAACCATTTATAAAGACGGAACGGCCTTGGTTAAACAACCGGTAGGATGGGACATCCCATCCGGCCCCAGTTATGTCACCTGGAGCGCACTTCCAAATGGGATTCACCGTGATACACCTTTTTTGAACTTGGCAGGAGCTATCATTATCTCTCAACGCTTTAATGATAATATTTTCACAGGAACAGATTATTTCAAAAAGTTGCGGGGAGAAGAAATCGAAGTAAAGCCCAAGGACAGTAAAGTGATAAAAGGAACGCTTTTGGAAATCAGTACCGGTTCTGTCACTATTTCTTCTGATGATGGCATTCTTTCATTTAATCGGAATGAATTAGAATATTTAGGAAGCGGAAATGGAGAAATGGACCCACCTACATTTAATCCGTTTTTGTCTTGGGACCTCCAATCTGATGAAGAAAAAATTGTAAAAGGTGAACTGGTTTATAAGTCAAATAATTTTTCCTGGTCCACCGTTTACCGATTGAAAATGCTTAATGAAGAAAAAGGCGAATTGATTGCTGAAGCGGTAATCGTTAATAATTCTGACATGGAGTTTGAAAGCGCAAAGCTTCAATTAGTTGAAGGGCATTTAAATCGCCCCAACAAGAAATGGACACGGCCGGAAAGGATGGCAAGGGTTGCAATGGTTGCAGATGCCACAGCAATGCCCATGATGGATGAAGGTGAATTGGGCGATTACCATATTTATACGCTCAATGATATCCATGATCTTGAAGCAAAAGAAAATTTGACTGTTCGGATGTATGGTCCTTTAGATGTGGGATATACAAAAACGTATGTATTTGAGAATCATGAAAGACGGCAAAAAGAAGAACCATTGGAAGTTCGCTTAACAATGATCAATACAGAGTCCAACGGTTTGGGTATTTCTCTCCCCGGAGGAAAAGTTGAAATGTATTCCTTTACCCAATCGGGCGGATTGGAATACATTGGAGCTGATGATATGGGACAGGTTCCCAAGGGCCAATCTACCAAACTGACATCCGGTCGTGCTTTTGATGTGATCGGGAAACGGCGGGTGTTGAATTATGACCGCCAACGAAAAAGTGAAGAGGCTGTCATTGAAGTCCAAGTCACTAATGCTCGGAATGAAAATGTAAATGTATTGTTGATTGAACATATTAATGGCGATTGGGTCATTAAAGATGAATCTCTGAATTACCAGAAAAAAGATGCTTCAACAATTCATTTCCCCATTTCTTTAAGCGCCGGCGAAACAAAAATCGTTTATTACACCTACCGAAAAGAATGGAAATAACCCCGATCGGGGACCTTCATTGAACCTGGCTGCTCCCATTTCACACGTCAAAGGAGTTGGCTCCCAGCGCGAACCTGTTTTGGCAGATCATGGTATTACCACCGTTCGTGATATACTTTATTATTTCCCCAGGCGACACTTAGACCGAACCACCATTTCACCGATCCGGAATTTTACCAAAGGTGATGTGGCAACCCTCATCGGAAAGGTGGAAACATTCGGTGAAAAGTCAACCCGGCGCGGGAAAATATTCCAAGTTATTGTCTCCGATGGTACAGGACTTTTGACCTTAACTTGGTTCAATGGAATCCGGTATATAAAAAACTTATTCAAGATTGGGGATAAATTGGCAATCCATGGCAAGGTGGATTATTACGGCGGATTTGCCATGACCCACCCGGAATTTGACAAGTTGGATAAGGAAGATGACCCTGTCAGTACTGGAAAAGTGATTCCACTTTATCCTTTAACAAAAGAATTGAAAGCAGCAGGGTTGGATCAGCGAATTCTGCGGAATATGGTGAGGGATGTTTTGGTTTCTCATATAGACATACCTGAACTTTTTCCCGACTCGATTTTAGTGGATCATAATCTTATTCCACTGAGGAAAGCACTTCACGATATTCATTTTTCTGATGGGATCGGAGAGTTGAATCAAGCCATTCGACGATTGAAATTTGATGAACACTTTTTTCTTCAATTACTCATGGCTTTAAGAAAAAAGAGTTTTCAATATACCAGTACCAACCCATTATTGGATATTGGCCCCTATTTTAAATTGATTTCCGAATCTTTGGATTTTGAACTAACAGATGCCCAGAAAAGGGTGATCCAGGAAATTCACACTAACCTGAAAAAGTCAATCTCCATGAGCCGATTACTCCAGGGCGATGTGGGCTCAGGTAAAACGATTGTTGCAATATTGGTATCTTCCCTGGCTGTTGGGAACCAAACTCAAGTTGCAATCATGGCCCCAACGGAAATTTTGGCTACGCAGCATTTTCATTCATTCAAGAAAGAATTGGATAAAGCCAAAATTCCCTGTGCACTTTTGGTGGGGAATATGAAAAAATCGGAACGAAATCCAATCATAGAAGGATTGGAATCGGGGAAAATTCCCGTCATCATTGGCACACATGCACTTATTCAGGAAGATGTGAATTTCAAAAATCTTGGGTTAGTCATTGTGGATGAACAACATCGTTTCGGTGTGAATCAACGGGCAAAACTAATTGAAAAAGGTATCAATCCCCATTTTCTGGCCATGACGGCTACACCTATTCCGAGAACTTTAGCCATCACCTATCACGGCGATATGGATTTGTCCATCATTGATGAAATGCCAGCAAATCGGATTACGGTAGTGACGAAAGTGGTGGAACCGCCCAGGTTACCCAAGGTTTATAAATTTATTAAAGAAGAGGTCGCTGCAGGAAGACAATGCATGGTGATTTATCCTTTAGTGGAGGAATCTGAAAAATCCGATTTAACTGCAGCAGTGGAAGCACACCAAGACTTGGATGAAACAATCTTTCCTGATTTGAAAGTGGGGCTTATCCATGGCAGAATGAAGGTTGAAGAAAAAGATGATGTGATGGAAAAATTTGCCAATAATGAGATCAATATTCTTGTTTCCACTACCGTGGTTGAAGTGGGTGTGGATATTCCCAACGCAACTGTCATGCTGGTCGAACATGCAGAACGCTTTGGTTTAACTCAACTCCATCAACTCCGGGGCCGTGTAGGACGAGGCGCAGAAAAAAGTTATTGTATTTTGGTAAAGCGAGGTGTGACAGATTCATCTCGAACACGGCTAAACATTATGGAAGAAACGACTGATGGATTTGTGATCGCAGATGAAGATTTGAAGCTTCGTGGCCCGGGTGAATTCTTCGGGCTAAAACAATCAGGATTTTTTAAATTTAAAATTGCCAACATGGTTACGGATGGATCGATCATTCGGGAGGCAAGAAAAGTAGCATTTGACATTATAGAACATGATCCTTATTTAAAAGACAAACATCATGAAGAATTGAGAAAATCATTCATTAGAGAGTATGCTGAAAGGCTGGATGAAATAAAATTATCCTGACTTTTCCTCATTTGGCTTCTATCCTGTAGGAATTAAATTCCCCGGCTCTATATTGATGTAAAATCATTTTTTCAGGACAGACCATGTCTCAAGAAACTCCGAATAAAGAACAACAATTATTCATGTATCTGGTGGGTACATTTCAGTCCAGCGCCTGGATTGCGTTGGGCAAAATGAAAAATCCCATGACTGACAAGATTGAACCAAATCTTGAACAAGCCTCCTTTTATATTGATTTGTTAGATTTGATGCAAATGAAGATGAAAGGCAATATGTCTGAATATGAGGAACAAATGCTCATCAACACCGTAAGTGAACTCAAAATGAATTTCATTGAAGAGCAGAAAAAAATCGGTGAATCAGATGATGAGAAAATAGATAATTCTGAAAAGTCTGATCCTGAAAAAAAGAAAAAATATCCGAAGACAAAACCGGAGAAGAAGAGTAACACGTGATTCATCCTGATTATCTACGCCTGAACCGAATTCTGGCAGGCGTCATTTTCCTTATTTCTTTTATTGTTTATTTCGATACCATGGCCCCTACGGTGTCTTACTGGGACTGCGGGGAATTCATCGCTGTATCCCATACTTTGGGTGTTCCCCATCCGCCTGGAAGTCCATTTTTCCTATTATTAGGCAGGATAGCTTCCATGGTTCCTATCAATGAAGATATTGCGTTTCGAGTCAATATTCTTTCGCCCTTAGCCAGTGCTTTGGCTGTAATGTTCCTTTATTTAGTCATCGTGCAAGTAGTGGCCCATTGGAGGGGAAAATTGGAGTCAGTGAATGATGCCCTGGTGGCGTTCGGTGGTGCTATTATTGGTTCTCTTGTTTTTGCATTTACAGATAGTCATTGGTTCAATGCAGTGGAGGCAGAAGTCTATGCATTCAGTACATTTTTTACAGCCATTGTGGTTTGGCTGATTTTACACTGGAGTGAAAAAGCAGATGAGCATGGCCACGAGCGTTACATTTTAATTATTGCTTATATGATTGGTTTAGCCACAGGATTACACTTGTTGAATCTGCTCACACTGCCTTTCGTGGCGCTAATTATTTATTTCCGGAAATACAAATTTGAATGGCAGTCATTTGGTGTTACGGTGCTCATTACCGGCGCTGTATTTTTTATTATTCATAATGTGATTATTAAAGGACTCCCCAAAATTGCCGCATCTATTGGTGTCGGCGCTACAGCGGGACTAATTTTGGCAGTTTTTGGTTGTATGGTTTGGGCAGTCTCCAATCAAAAAAGATTGGCGTCGGTAGCGTTAACATCTATGGTTTTGGTACTCATTGGATATTCCACTTATGCACTCATTTTTATTCGCTCAAACCAAAATCCGGGCATTGATGAAAATAATCCTGAAACGGTAGAAGCATTTATTTCTTATCTTGAACGGGAGCAATATGGTGATGTAGGCATGTTCCCTCGTCGATTTAAAGGTATACCAGCTCTCCATGAAGTTGCAGGTTATCCCGAGGGTCCGGGACGGACTTTTTCACCGGCCCAGAAAAGTAAGTATAAAAAATATGAAACGGGTAAACAGTGGGATTTTTTCTGGGACTACCAAATCAGGAAAATGTATAACCGATATTTCCTTTGGCAATTCGCTGGCCGTGGCCCTTCAACGGATCCTTATGTAACAGCCATGGGTGCATCCAATCGTGAGGATGGTGTGAACTGGACTCAGTTTGGATTGCCGTTAGCTTTCATCCTTGGCTTGATAGGAATGTTTTACCACGCTTACCGAGATGAGCGAATGGCATTCTCTGTATTGGCTTTATTCATTATGACTGGGTATGCTATTATTTTGTATTTAAATCAGGATGATCCTCAGCCTCGAGAAAGAGATTATTCTTATGTTGGGTCATTTTTTGCATTTGCAATTTGGGTGGGCATCGGCGCCTCTGCCATCAGTGAAAAAATTATTGAATGGATAAAAGACAAAGAAGTGAGCCAACGATTGGTGGCAATGGCTCTTATCCTGCAAATAATTTTCATCCCAACTGTCATGGCGAAAGCAAATTATCATTCCCATGATCGTTCTGGGAATTATGTTGCATGGGATTACAGTTACAACATTTTGCAATCATGCGAACCCAATGCAGTCATTTTTACCAATGGGGATAATGATACCTTTCCCCTTTGGTATTTGCAGGAAGTAGAAAAACTTCGGACAGACGTGGCAGTGGTGAATTTGAGTTTATTAAACACACCTTGGTACATAAAGCAACAAAGAGATTGGCGTCCGAAAGAAACACGATTTATCAATTTATCTGACAGGCAAATTGACCAGTTGACTTCCAGCCTCACGCGATGGGAAAAACAAAAGGTGAAGGTGCCTGTTTATGATGATCCTGAAAACGAGGACGGCTTCATTGAATGGGACATGAAACCCACCTACGGCAATCAAGCGCTCCGGGTGCAAGATATGATGATCATGCGTATCATCAGCGATGCAGCTTGGCGTGTACCCATTTATTTTGCAGTAACTGTTTCGCAGAAAAATAGGATTGGTTTGGATAATTACCTCGATATGCAGGGACTTACCTTTCAATTAAAGAGCCATAAAACTGATCCCATTGATGCAGAACGTATGTATGCAAATTTGATGACAGACGTTGGTACACAACTTTGGTCTACAGAATTTGACCGGGCGGATTTTAATAATCCTGAAGATATTGATTATTTGAATTGGTCACGGGATTACCAGCCGGGTTACATGTTTAGAAATCTCGGAAATGATAAAGTTTATTTTAACAAGCAAACTAAGCGATTGCTTCAGAATTACCGCAGTGCTTACATGCAACTGGCTGTTAATTATTACATGGATTATCAGAAGGAAAACCGTCGCAAGAAAAACAAAGATGAAGAAAAATTGGCTGACTTGCGGGAAAAAATTATTCTTACTTTAGATAAAATGAATCAGAATATTCCGGACACAACGATACCCATTCAATCGGAAGATTTACATTACCAAGTTGCACGGATCTATGGTGATTTGGATGAAAAAGAATCCATGAGAGATATCATGGAAAAATTGGTTGATCGGAAAAAAGGCAAACCCTCCAACCGGGTAGAATATGCCAATACCTTTTTCAAAGAATTGGATGACACAGCAACTGCCTTGGATATTCTGGAACAAATGCACCAGCAATTTCTAAACATGGAAGGGATGGTTAAGACTCGAGGATTCGGAAAAAAATCTGTTACAAAAAATGATTGGGGCCGATGGCAGAAAGCATTCCCGGAAATAGTTTCTTCTTTGGTTTATATTTATCGCAATAATGATCGCATGATGGATGCAGAGTTAGTTCTGTCCGATTGGGTGAATCGAAATCCTACCGATAAAAACGCCAAAAAGATCCTGGAAGAAATCCGCTCCGCAGGGTAACCTATAAAGGTCAACGTGGCCGAAACACAACCCATCGTTTCTATCATCATTCCCCACTGGAATGGTATTGGAATCCTTTCTGAGTGTCTGGATTCTTTGAAGCAATCCACCTATGATTCCTTTGAATTAATTGTAGCTGATAATGCATCAAGCGACGGGAGTCAAAATTGGGTTAAAACGCACTACGCCCATGTTAACTTATTGGAAAATGACCAGAATTATGGTTATGCAGGCGGATGTAATCGTGGTGCAGAAATTGCCAACGGGAAATATCTTTTATTTTTAAATAATGATACCATACAAGACCCCAATTGGCTCCAGCCATTGGTGGAGAGAATGGAAGAAAATGATACCATTGCTGCATTGCAGCCTAAAATTTTGAATTATTTTAAGCGTGAAATATTTGACTATGCCGGTGGTTCAGGCGGACATATGGATTTGTTTTGTTATCCATTTGCTAGAGGGAGAATTTTTTTAGAACAGGAAACTGATTCCGGTCAATATGATGATGCCCAACGTTGTTTTTGGGCTTCCGGCACAGCTATCATGGTTCGGAAAGATTTATTTTTCTCTGCGGGGAAATTTGATAAAACCTTTTTCGCTCATATGGAAGAGATTGATCTCTGTTGGCGATTGCAAGCTATGGGACATGAAGTTTGGGCAGAACCGAAATCTGTGGTATATCATAAAAATGCTGTTTCTTTGCCTATGCATTCCCAACGTAAATATTACCTGAATCATCGCAATTCTTTGTTGATGCTCTTTGGGAATTATTCTCTTCCTGTCACGCTCTATGTAGGATTTATCCGATTGATGCTTGAGTTTGTGGCATTGGGGTATGCGATGATTAAGTCGGATTGGAACCATATTACCGGGATTCTGAAATCCTTGGGCTGGATAATTCTCCACCCACTCGCAATTATAAAGAAAAGATCAAGATTTAAACAATTAAGACAGGTTCGAGATAAAGAAATTATGAGCAATATGGCAAAAACTTCCGTTGTGTTAGCCCATTACTTAGGCGGGAAAAAGACCTACTTGGACATAGAATCCAAAGCGTCTTGATATAGATCTCGCCGGTCCGGATCTAACTCCTTCATATCTTTTAATAATTCTTTCCGACCCAACATGGTCAATGTTTTGGCAATGGTTTCTGAATGGATTTTCAGAAAATATTGTGTGTGGTGATCTCGGCCAATGTCACGGAAGGATTGATCGATCCCATCCAACATATTGTTTATTTCTTCCAATGTGCCTTCGATGTCACCATCTTTAAAGAGATCCATGGCAATGTACCAGGCCAGCCGAGCTTTTCGTAATCCAATATTTCGATTGATATCATCTACAATCGTC
>CEOQ01093841.1_pt1 | contig 11186 bp, 9 predicted proteins | sample 361351 | NCBI WGS metagenome assembly CEOQ01 (sample SAMEA2619907, study PRJEB7988) | marine metagenome | biome: marine biome (ENVO:00000447); feature: deep chlorophyll maximum layer (ENVO:xxxxxxxx); material: "saline water (ENVO:00002010), including plankton (ENVO:xxxxxxxx)" | depth 60 m | reverse complement strand
CAACAAGATGACCAAGATGACAATTGCGATTTGCACCGCAATGGGGTTCACCACTGGGATCGACGACGAGGATCTCCCTCCTGAGGCAAAAGAGGAGATTGATAGAATAAACTCTGAAGCAAGTACCAAGGTTGACTCTGAACTAGACAAATTCGGCAAGGATGGCAGAAAATACGACCCAAGGCCGGGCAGGACTCCTCTTGAGACACTGGAGGAGAACATACTTACTATACTTGACGAGGCTAAAGCAGAAACTGGCAACGTAGCCAAATCATTACTGGGTGAAGATAACTCTGCCGTTCTAATGGCAACATCGGGTGCCAGAGGGTCAATGGATAACCTGGCAATGATGGCGGGATCAATAGGCCAACCCAAGGTAAGAGGTAAGAGGCTAGAAAGAGGATACCATGAGAGAGTACTCTCCCATTTCCCTAGAAAGGTAAAGGGTGCAAAAGAGAAGGGATTCGTCTCATCATCATTCAAGAGGGGTTTAGAGCCTACTGAATTCTTCATGCTTTCTGTCTCAGGTAGAGAATCACTGGTCGACACTGCAGTTAGAACAAGTAAATCGGGGTATATGCAACGAAGACTGATTAATGCCATGGACGATTTGAAGGTTGCCGATGATAGTATGTCATCTGTGAGAAACACCGCGAATAGAATAATTCAATTCGAGTACGGTGAAGATGGCACCGACCCTGCTAGGAGCCGCAAGGGCAGCCCGTTCGATGTCGATCAAGTCCTGAATGATGCTCTGGGAGGTGGTAAGTAATGGTTGTCAAGAGTGCGACAAAGAAGAAACTCATGGACCTGGGCATAGAAGAAGAGTATGCCCACAAACTTGCTGATGATCGTAAGTGGGATGATGTAAAGGGACTCTCCCCGGGACAAATTGCACAGATTTGCGGAATCGACTCTGGGACATCTCAAAGGATTCACGAAGTCATGGCTACCTCGATAAAATCTTCCAGAGCTTCTGCAACAAGCACAGAGAAGACTATCGTTCGAAGAAGGACTGCATCGAGGTCTAGAAGAATGAAGAGGTCACTTCCATTGGAGGACTATGATTACGATTCCAAGTTGGTTCAAATAATCCGTGACATCGACAATGAGGATGAAATGTATGTGCAACTTTCAAAGGCCGCTGAAGAAGCAGACTCAAAGTTGACACCTAGAATGTTGGGAGATCTTGTTAATGGCCTCCAGAAAAGAGGGGAAAAGAAGGTAACTCCTGCTAAGGCAAAGAAAATCATCGAGTCCGCGAACAATTTCTATGAAGAAGCAAGAGCCATCCCTCACGAAGCAGTAGGAATAACAACTGCCCAATCTATTGGAGAGCCCGGCACACAAATGACAATGCGCACTTTCCACTATGCCGGTGTCGCTACAGTTAACGTCACACAGGGTCTCCCTAGAATTATTGAGATTGTAGATGCTAGGAAGGTCCCCAAGACTCCAACGATGATTATCTATTTGGACGAGAAAAATTCCAAAGGGAAACCACTTCGAACCAATGAGAAGCCAGTAAGGGATATTGCTGCTGCCATTGAGGCAACTACTGCTATGGATATTGCTACTATTGATGTGGACGTCGCTCAAAGGAACATCAGCCTTCAACTAAACAATAGAAACATGAAACTGAAGAAGATGACAGGAGCAGAAGTAAGGGACAAACTCTCGAGAGCGCTTAGGCTATATGTTCAGGCTGACGACGAAGATCGGCCAAAATCACTCAGAATTATACCCGGGATTTCCAAAGAAGAGGATTTGGCAAATCTGTCCTCAGACCCGCCAACCTATACGGCACTATTGCAATTGGAGGACAAAATCAAGAAGTTGAGATTGAAGGGCTTGCCAGGAATCTCCAGGGCCACTGTGCAGGGTCCAATGTCCGATACTGGAGAGTACTTCATTTCCACCATAGGCTCCAATCTGGCCAAAGTCAGCGAATTTGCTGGTGTCGACCGGTCGAGGACCTATACAAACAACATTAACGAGATTCACGATTACTTGGGGATAGAAGCAGCTCGGCAGGCAATAATTAACGAGATGTGGGATACATTGGAAGGGGCAGGTTTGGATGTCGATGTTAGGCACTTGATCATGGTTTCCGATGTAATGACTTCTGGAGGGGAGGTCAGGGCCATCGGCAGGCACGGTGTCAGTGGAACCAAGCACTCAATTCTCGCAAGATCCGCTTTCGAGGTAACCGTGACTCATTTGCTTAAGGCAGGAGTGATAGGTGAAAGAGACAAGTTGTCAGGAGTTACTGAAAATATCATTGTAGGCCAACCCGTTGCTCTGGGTACAGGGAGTGTAGAGCTATACTATATTCCAGAGGAACACAGTTAGTGTGAGGGAGATTTATGGATATAGCTAGGCAATTGAAGCAAGGTATCAACACCGGAAGCATAGTCTTCGGTCAAAGGCAAACCCATTCTCATTGCGCCAAGGGACTTGCCAAGATGGTTTTAGTCGCAGCAAACTGCCCCGAAGAATACGTAAACAAAATTAGGACATCGCATCCGCAGGTCCCGATTCATCAAGTAAAACTGGTAAATAGACAACTAGGCGATGCATGTGGAATGGCATTCCCAATAAGTTCCCTATGCATATTAGATCCAGGTCAAAGTGATTTACTTCAATTGGAGAATAATCTCTGATAAAAATATGAAATTAAGTCGATTTTCTTGCGTGCTCTTCAAAGAGAGAGCCTCTTGCCTTATCCATGGAAGAGACCTTGAGGGACCTCTTGGAAATCCAATCGGTTAACCTACGGGCTTTCAATCCAGAAATTGAGACTCATGGTTTCACATGTCTTGGAACGGCGGACTCTATTCCTATTCTGGACGTGGTAAACAACTCTGTAATTATCTGGCACGCACAAAGAGGCATATTGCCACTGACAGGGCGTGAGATAGTCAGGTTGGCCGTAGACTACCCAGAATCATACCATTGGATATTGAGCGAGAGAGAAGTAAACGAGGATTGTTACGCCATCAGTTCAATGTCATACGAAATTTGGAATCCAAAAATGATTTCAAATTGGGTAGGCAAGGCCGTATTGAGTGGAGACCTAATTGCCAAGAAACACGAACACATGGATGATTCAGTAATTTCGTCACCGGCAACCACTATTTCTACTCTCGAGCCGGAAAGCAAATCCATGAGATCTCTATTGGACCCAAATTCTTGGCTGTCGCAAAGAGGAATGGATGGTTCTGGCTTCTCCCCTGTACTACTTCAAGCAAGATTGTGGTCCGTTTCTGGAAACCTAATTGGACCCAATAATGAATCAGAAATGGGTGAATGGTCGTTAATTGAGGATCCTTGGGTCGAGTCTCTGACTATCTTTGAAGAAATGGAAGGACTAGTAACATCACCAAATCTTCGAATTGCAAAACCAACTGCAGGGTCCTGGCTTTCGGAAAAAGCACTGTTAGAAAAAGCAACGACTCTTTTGGAGGTAAGGCGGAAGGGTGATTTCGTCAAATCGGACTCCTCCACCTCTGTTAGAAGCATGATTCTTCAGCGATGGTCTTTGGATGCTGACAAGGCATCAATAGCGAGTAAAAACATCGTAATTCCTGGATGGGAAATCCATCTTGAGAAGGGCAAATTATTGCATGGTAGAAATGGTCGATTGTTTGAGTATCAACTTCTTTGAAGAAGCATTAACTCCTCAGTGGATAATGTATCTCCTGACATAAGTTTCGACATCAGGTCTGTAACCTCCACTCTTTCTTCCGCCTCAGCATCTTTACCAGTACCAGAAAGTTTGAGTATGTCTTGCATGGAGTGGATGCACCTCAGTGAAATGATATATCTGTTATGTAGTTCGTCAGCCTTGTTTTTTGTTGTTGTAAGGCTGAGGTGTTCTGAATTTGCCATCCCCCTCAGTTTATCTACTTCGTTTGATAATTCCATCATCAACGAGTGGGCCTCCTCTGATTTCTCCGATGCATTAGTTACAGCGTCATGCGCTTTCTGCTGCAACTTCTCAGCATGTTTTACGTCTTTGAGGATTCCAGAGGCACTAGCTTCTTCCTCTGCCTTCAAACGACGAAAATCATTCTGCAGCTTCTTCATCTTTGAGAAGAATTCCTTTTCCTTGCTAGGTCCAATTTGCCCAGTTTGATGACGCCACTCAAGTTTATTCATTTGTTCTCTGATCTTCCGAGAACTCGCTCCGTTCTTTCCTCTATTTCCAGGAGATTTACTTCCCTTTTCGGCCGAATTTCGAAACTTTGTCCTTAAATTTTTGAGTTCCTTGGTCCTTTCTTGTCTAACTTTCCTCAGTTCTGCGACTTTGTTATTGGCCTCATTCCGTATAGTCTTCTGTTTCTGAACTTCGGTGATTAATTCCTTTACGTGCCGATTAATTTCATTCCTCTTGTCAAGTTTTGATCGGACTTGGGTATTCAATTCGTCCCTGCGATTCTTGAAATCTAATAACTTCTGATTCATGTCACTCGTCTTTTCTTCGAACATAGTACTAATATTCGATTGATTGAGTTCCATAAGCAATCCTCTGATGCCTCGAATTTGCGTCTCCATTTAAGTAATACCGAATATAATGCTATTCTTCCCTTCTACTTGCCATTCTTCCTTTTCTACTACCTCTTCTAGAAACTCCGAATTTCCTAACTTTCTTCCGAGAATTGGGAGCTGTTTTTCTAGGCCCGACTTCGACTTCATTGGGATCTGAAATAGAAGAAAATCCACCTGTCTTCAGCAAAGCTCCCATTTCTTCCGGACTCAGCGAACCTCCTCTTGCTGCAATCCCTCTGATTTCTGAGATACTCACCCTAGTGCCCCTTGCAGAAGAAATACGTGAGTACTCTTCAACATTGTGAAGGTCGCTCCTACCTCGTTTCAATTCACCTTTTATTTCATCTATCTGTATGTCAATTTGCGAGATCCTTTTGCTGATTCTGGATATTTCTTTCCTACTTATCCCATCATCATTAATGTCGGCCGTGCTCTTCAATTCTGACGTTACTGCCTTTGAGACTTCTTTGTTTTGATCCAGTTTGGATGATATATTCCTCATCTCACTAAGCTTTGAGATATAGTTGGAATGCGCTAATTCGGCTTCCCTCTTTTTGGTAATCGCCTCTTGAATTTCAAAAAATCTACTGAATGCTGCTAATTCTGGATTTAACATCGGAACAGATGTCAAGTCATTGTCGATTCTTGTTAACAATAAATACGTTTCACTCAACCACTCTTCAAGTATTTTTGAAGGTGGGGGAATTTGTTTGTTAATTGAATCTCTAACTTCACGCTGCTTTTGTGCATTTTTTCGAGATTTATGGAATTGGTCTAGGAAATTTCTGCGCTCCAAGTTTGATGATTCGAAGCCAGTGATTGCCGATCTAAGGGACCTGACAATGTGCACCTGTTCCTTTCTCTCTGATCTGAGGCTATTCATATTCTGCTCTAACGATTTAAGGCTCCTTTTCCTATCAGTAACTTCTCTCTTTATCTCATCGAGGCTGAGGTGTTCCAAATCTTTCCACTCCGTGGTAGATTTTTCGTCTTTCATTCCTCTTCCCTCTTTGTTCTTCGGACACGTTCTCGCCTCTTTCGGGTGCTCTTTGCGAAAGAGGATCTGCCACCTTTCTTTACCTTCTTACTAGCACTTAGCAAATCAGGAAATCCGTGTCCTAGATCGCCAAATCCTTCATTAATCCTCTTTTCCCAATAGTCTATTGCTCTATCACTCTGTGAGAGTAATTCCCTAGCTCTATCCAATTGTCTTCGAATTTCCTTCAACTCTTCTAGAACTCTGGTCTTTTTCGCATAAATAGGTTGGGCCTTTTCTACCGCATCTAGCATTTTTGTATGATTCCTGTCAGCCTTTTTGTATAGTTTAGACATTTTCCTGCTCTTCTGGAGGTATTCTAGCATTTCCGGATTGGACTCCTTCCTGTCCTTCAGCCATTGGTCATTTTCACTAATCAGCACTCTTCTTTGGTCTAGCAACTTCCTCTCAGATTTATGATCCAATGCCGATGTCTGAATCTTGTGCTCAATCTCTTCGATTTTTTCTATTAACTTCTTCTTCTTCCACCTCGGATCGAGATTCACCATCCCTCCGGATTCGGTCAGTTTTGAGCGTACCATCTTCACCTCGGAAATCAATTGGCCCGCTTCTCTCTGATCATTGTCTCTGATTCTTTTCAGATCAGCAACTTTCAAATTCGCCTCTTCAAATGAATTTTCCAAACGTTTTGCTTTGGGTGAAATAGACTCTTCCTCTGCTTCTAAATTCCGAATTACCCCCGGCAGGCTTTCCTTGAGCATTACCCTTCGGGCCAAAAGGGAGGCCGCCAATTCTTCAGGAGCCACATTCATCAGAGTTTCTGCGTCCATTTCGTTCTCGTTCGCGGCAATGCATCCATTATAGCCCTATGCGGGCAAAAATTTAGGGTTTGATTGATAGGATATCCATCTGAGGATTGTATATGGACAGTGGCGTGCCGATTTCCATCGTCTCTGCGTTCGTTCTAATCATCGCGCCTTGCCTTTGTCATTATTCGTTCAATTCAGAGGATTTGGACAACTCATTTCTTGAAAAAAGATTCACTGAAGATTCAAACGGCATTGCAAATTTCAGCTCTTCTGGAGAATCAGGAATTGCTATTTCCGGTGAACCAGCCCACGTAGGAGATATATTGCTTGCAACAGTAATCGTAAGTAACTCCGGAAACTCTACAGGGACAGTTTCACTAAACTTAGAGAATCTAAATGGGAGTGAAATATTCCAAGGCGACGCCATCGATATTCTTCCAGGATCTACCAGGGAGGTGTCTGCGCTATTCTCATCAGTTTTGATTGGTCAAAATAGCTTCAGATGGTGGGTTTCTAGTTTCGATGGGGCCTATAATGAAACATTGCACGGGCAATTTATTTTGGAAATCTCACCTCCACAGATTCTCATTGCAGAGATCACCTCTCTCGATTGGGAAGATCCTACTAGCCTAAGAATGTCGGCAACTGTATTCCTTTCTCAAGGAAGCCATAGGGATCTTGAGATCAAAGTATCAGTCGGTTACTCCGGTTCTTTTACACTTCTACAAACAATCCTAGTTTCAGCTGATCCGGGCCGCAGATCTATCGATTTCTCCCTTGGCAGCCCTCAATCTGATAGTGTCCAGGTGGAAGTAATCCCAATTGGCTGGACACCATCAATAAACTCAGAAAATACCTCCATTGTTTCAGTTGATATGCCGATTTTAGAGCCTTCAGATTTGATTGTAAATTGTGTTTTCAAACCAACCTCTCCCGCATCAGGAAGCAACGTTATTGCAACCGTAACCTTAGAAAATGAGGGAATTTTTCAAACCGAAGCCGGGAAAGTCAGAATAATCCTGTCTTCCGACAAGTCGATTCTCGCTGAATCAAACGTTCAGTCAATAAATTCCGGAGCTACTATTTCTACCGATTTATCAATCCTGTCATGGCCAGATGAAGACGTAGTGGGCCTGGAAATTCAATGGTCTACTGGTAATGTTGTTTCAGCAAGTTATCGAAGTGTCGATTCGGCAATCACAGAAGAAGCCATCAATTTTCCATTCGACATTGTTTCCGCTGGATTGGGGGCACTTGGCGGTGTTGTTGTAATTCTAGTCGGCACTATAGTCTGGAGGGGCGTTTCTACTAGGACTCCAAAAACTTCCAAAATGAGTCTTAGGGAGACAAAGGAAAGATCTGAGACAATAGCGAGAAAGGAGAAATTGGAGATCTCATGTATTTTCTGTGAACAAAGATTGAAGGTTCCCGTAGAGCATAAGGGGGGAGTAAGGTGCCCCTCTTGCTCAATGGAATTTGCTGTCGGCGAGGAGTAACAATCTGAACACCCAATTGACGAAAAACAATCTGATCACCCAATTGTACAATCTAATGAAGATAATCTGCACTGCCCTGAATGCGAGCAAACATTACGCGTGCCCCTAGAGAGAAGACCAGTCGTATCTCGATGCCCGGTATGTAAAACGGAATTCTTGGCAGAGGGTCCAGAGGGGTGATATTTTGGATTTCAGCGAAGTAGAGCAGATGTATTTGAAGAGGATTTTCGAGGTTCACAGCGAAACCCCTGAGGCCATTGTCAAGACAACACAACTTGCAGAAATCTTGGATGTTAGTCCTGCTTCAGTTACGGAAATGATTCAGAGGCTCTCTGATCGTGAGATGGTTACTCACATCCCTTACAAGGGTTGTAGACTTACTCCTAAAGGTTTCCAACTTGCTGCGAGAATTAAAAGAAGAGAATGCCTTTTAGAACTACTCTTCACTGACATTATCGGATTCCAAGGGGACGTTTCATCTATCACTAGAAAGATGGAGCATGCTGTGGGGGAAGAGCTTGAAGCATCATTGGACGCTCTTCTAGGGTTTCCAGAAAAAACGTCTGGAGGAACAAGAATTCCCAGCATTGAGAGGTCGCCAAATATAGTTGGCAAAGGCACTCTGCTCCCCTTAAACAGTATCCCTATTGGGTACTCGGCCAATATCGAGGCCTTTTTAGTTAGCAAGGTGGAGGAGAAAACAATCGAAGAATTGGGAATTAGAATTGGCTCGACGATTACTAATACTAATGGAACCTTGTTCTTTGAAGGAAATCGGCTCGATCTATCATCATCATTTTCACTAAGAATACTAGCGCGAGTTTGCAACATTGGAAGTTGAAGATATGGACGAAAAAACAAATCCCAGTTTTTTGGTTGATACAGAAACTGACATTGATTCGATGGTAGCCGTTTTGGAATCCGACACCCCTCCTGCTCCAAATCTCAAAAATCTGACAAAGGAACATACAGTAATTGAAACCAACTCTTACAAAAATACTCTGAAGACAAGAGAGGCCACACTTTCCGGAGTAGATGACCTACTCATCAGCAGAGGTGCCAGATTAGTAGTATTTCTTCCAATAATTGTTGTTTTCCTATACGGGCTTGCTCAATCTTATCGAGGGGCAGATCCAGATTGGTGGGACGGAAGTGTTAGGCAATTATTCTTTGAGCTATCATTCTCGAAGTCAGTCTACCTACTTTCTTTGGTAATCATGGTCGCGGATTTACTTCTGCTATTCGTTCTTCACTACCTCCTCTGGGTTACTAGGAGAATTTTTCAGATTGAGACTAACGAGATTACATCTACTGGTGTGGCGTTCGAAAGCGCTCATGGATATAGTGAGATGCGTGCAGTAATAGAGGGGGCTTCTAACCAATTAAATTTAACAACGTCGCTCATGGTATTGGCTACCTTTCTCTTGGGTATAGCCCTAAATTTCTCAATTGATACAGAGGGAGTCCCTGTACTAATCGCTCTATCTACCGGTGCTCTACTTTCAGGACACGGTGTCTATTTGGTTTCAGAGAGGCCGAGATTTAACACAGTAAAGCCATGGGGGATGTTGGACTCGTTTTCTCCTCCAATTCATCCTGCATTGCTAAATAAACCATTTACGGATGTAATTAGGGCCCATGTAGATCCAATGCTTGCAGTACGTTTTTCCAAATACGTTTCCTCTTTCAACAATGATCTGCAGAAGGGAGTCAACCTCTCGGATCTGCAGGAGTATCTTCTTCAGATGCTTGACATGTTTAGATCAGGCGTTATCGACGAAGATGATTTCCACAATGCTCTCACTTCAGTGGTAGATTCCAAAACAATAGATCAGATAATCAATCATCCAGAATTAGGTGAGGAGACCCTTGATCGCCTTTTGATGCATGCCAGAAACCAATGCGCACCATTTTTTAGACTAAATGACCGATTGCGAATGCATCTCGGCAACCCTTCTAACTCTGGGGTTTGGTTCGATGTTGATATGGAGAATCTTACACTTGGGCAGGCAAATTTGTTTGCCTTTGTCCTAAACCAATCTGATGAAAGACAAGATCTGATTCTCAGGGTACAAACACCCGATTTTAAGCCAAATGAGTGCGTTTACCGCCTCCGAGCTGATCCCCTTGAGATTGCTTCTCTGGGAGACGTCCCCGAGTATGAGAAGTTAGCCAAGTCTATGATCGGATCCAGAATTGTCTGGCAGACCCTGATTCCTTCATCCATGGGCGATGCCACAGTCACTGTTAGGCTAGAAGACTCTTTGGGGAACCTAATTTCTGGAAAAGTACTCACAGCTCAAGTAAGGCCTGACCTATTCACAAGACTCAGAATGACTACGGGAGCAATATTCATGATTGGTGCCGCTCTTGCAATAATTTCACCCTTAATTCCATTCGTAGGTCGATTACTAGGTCTTTAGTTCTCTTCAATAAGGGGATTCTTTTCGCAACGGTGTGGAGCGGGTCGATGAGGATAGGGACGACCTTCGAACTAGGCTCCATGCCATGGAATCAAAATTAAGACGAATGAGGGATCAGCGCGACTCTCACAGTGATTTGGCCAAGAGCGCCGCCGACTCCAGAAACTCCGTAAACAATCAAGGCTCCGAACTAAGGGAATCCATCAAGTCTAGAATGGAAGAACAGAAGGAAATCAGAGCCAAGGCAAAGGTCCATCAAGCTCGAAGAGACGAGGTTCAGAAAGGCATTAGAGAACTTCTTTCGATGAAGAAGAACCGAAGAGGGGAAGGGCCCGGAAAATCAGTAGTAATTCAGCTATCTGAGACGCTAGGAGAGATTGATAGAATAGAAAACAGAATTATGACCGACGGTGCGCTATCTTTGGAAAAAGAAAACTCGTTGCTAAAAAAACTCAGGTCGCTGATGTCCAGGAGGGACGAATTAATTCCTGAAGTCGAGGAACAGCATATTATTTCGATAGATCTTGGTGACATGGACGAATCCATTCAGAAGTTAAGAGCCGAAGCCGATAATGAGCACAAGATGATGATTGAACAAAATGAGCTTGCTGACAAGATTTGGGAAGAAATAAAACCAATGCTGGAGGAAAGAGACTTTCTCAGGGGAGAAAGCGATAGATTGCATTCAATATTTATCGATGAAAGAAAAAAGGCTGATGATGTGCACAGCAATATTGTTGAGATGCTGTCAAAGGTTAACGCAATTAGGGATGAGCTGCGTTCAGAGCAAGAACAAAGAAAAAAGGCAATAAGAGATCACAATGAATCTGTCCGCCAGGCTCTAAGGGGCCCCGATAAAGACGAGAGGCTCGCTGAAACCCTGTCTAAGAAGCTCTTCGATGGGGGGTCA
>CEOQ01201827.1_pt1 | contig 11188 bp, 11 predicted proteins | sample 361351 | NCBI WGS metagenome assembly CEOQ01 (sample SAMEA2619907, study PRJEB7988) | marine metagenome | biome: marine biome (ENVO:00000447); feature: deep chlorophyll maximum layer (ENVO:xxxxxxxx); material: "saline water (ENVO:00002010), including plankton (ENVO:xxxxxxxx)" | depth 60 m | reverse complement strand
CAGTGGGGGGTTATAGGCGTAGTTGAAGTCCACCAGGGACTTGGTGCGCCAGGCGTGTATAATAGGGCCCTGCTCCAGACCAGATATCCCGAGCTGGGTCAAACATGAACCAAAGCGGCCCGTGGCCGTCAGAACCGGAGGCCCCATGCCAATCATCCAGCGCCCTTACGTTCCCCCGGAAGACCAGGTTCCCCAGGAAGACTCCTACGTGAACCCGGGAGAAAGCGCCGGCCCCAGCCCCAACGCCGAGGATGCGTCCCTGGACCCCATCACGTTCTACAGCGACTCCATGCACATCTTCAGCAGTCTGTATTCCGCCGTGCTGTTCTTCGGTGAACAGATGGAGGAGCGGGAGCCCATCCTGCGGGCCCGCATCAAGGTAAGCCCCCAGATGCTGAAGGCCATCGCCCTTCTGACCGCCAAGCACGTGAAGGAATACGAGGACGCCGTCGGCCCCATCACCCTGCCCGACCAGGTCTACGCCGCCTGGGAGTTGGACGGGACGGAAGAGGGCGAACACGCCCATGGCTGAGGAAGACCGCACCCTGGCCGAGGACTTCACCACCCCGGTGGAGATTCAGCCGGGCATGGACCGGGCCACCCCGGAAGACTGGACTTGGCGAAATGTCTCCTCCAGCCAGCCCAACGCGGCCATCTTCCACATCAGCCACTCCGAATCAACGCGGGTGCTGATAGATAGCTTGGGTCCCAAAGACAGCACTCCGGAAGCCTATTTCAGGCTGAAGAAGGAGATTCCCATCGTGGTCCTGGACAGCCTGGACAGCTACTGGGCGGGGGAATCCAAGGTACAGCTTCCGCTGGCGGGTATCCGGGTGCCGGTGGAGGGTAAGACCGTGAGGGAAGCCAAGGAGGGGTTGGCGACGGACCTGGCCGCCCAATTACGGCTATTACTGCTGCTGTCCAGTTCTCACCAGGGGAAGATAGCCCCGGAACTGCTGAAGAACATGGAGTATCTCTCCAGCATTATGGAGCCCCACCCGGACTCCGACCAGTAACCGGCTATTCGCCGCCGTCGGCCAGGCGCTTGGCAACCTCTGCCAGGACATCGTCCAAGGGGATACTGCCGGCCTCGGTCTCGCTGCGGCCCTTCACCTCAACCATCCCGTTCTTCAGATTCCGCGGGCTGACGACCAGCCTCAGGGGCAGGCCCATCAGATCAGCGTCGTTGAACTTCACACCCGCCGCCGCGTCTTCCCGGTCGTCGTAAAGGACCTCGACACCTGTTGATTCAAGCTCCTGGTACAGCTTCTCGGCCGCCGTCGAGACCTCGGCATCGGTCAGGTTCAGCCCCACCATATGCACCTGGTATGGGGCCACTGGGGCGGGAAAAACGATGCCCTTTTCGTCATTGTTCTGCTCCACCGCCGCCGCCAAGAGGCGTCCCACGCCGATGCCGTAACAGCCCATTATGATGGGGTGCTGCTGACCCTCGCTGTCGAGGTACATGGCGCCCAGGCTCTCGCTGAAGAAAGTCCCCAGCTTGAAGATGTGCCCCACCTCGACACCTCGGGTGGACTCCAACTCATGACCGCAGCGCACACAGAGTTGACCGGGCTGGGCCAGGGCGATGTCCGCAATGATGTCCGCCTCGAAATCACGAGGATAGTTGGCGCCCTTGAAGTGGGTGTCGTCCTTGTTGGCCCCCACCACGAAGTTGTTGCCCTTGGTGATGGACACGTCGGCCACCCGTTTGATTCCGTTCAGTCCAACGGCCGACGCCGACCCGGCCACCAGCCCGGCGGCGCGAACCTCATGGTCCTCGGCCAGGCGCAGGTCATGGGACTGGATGGCGTTCTTGAGCTTGACTTCGTTCACATCCAGGTCGCCGCGGATGGTCACAAACAGGGGTTCGCCGTCGGACATGTAGAAAACGGCCTTCAGGGTCTTGGACTCGGGGATATTCAAGAACTCGGCCAGGCCGGCGATGGTCTTCAGCCCGGGGGTGTCGATTTCCTCCAGGGACTCCTCGGGCTCAAGGATGACCTCGGGATAGCTGGACTCCGCCTTCTCGGCATTGGCGGTGTAGTCGCATGAGGAGCAGGTGATGACCGTATCCTCGCCGGTCTCGGTGGCCAAGAGGAACTCGTGGGAGTCTTTGCCGCCGATGGCGCCGCTGTCGGCTTCGGCCATCAGCACGGGCAGGCCACAGCGGCGGAAGATGTTGCGGTACGCCTGGGCCATGGCCTGGTAGCTTTCGTCCAGGCTTTCGTCGTCGGCGTTGAAGCTGTAGGCGTCCTTCATATCGAACTCGCGGACCCGGACCAGTCCGGCCCGGGGACGGGGTTCGTCGCGGAACTTGGTCTGTATCTGGTACAAGATTAGCGGCAGGTCGCGGTAGCTCTGCACATTGGCTTTGACCACGTTGGTGACCACCTCTTCGTGGGTGGGGGCCAACACCATGGGGCGTCCTCTGCGGTCCTCGAAGGAGAAAAGGTTATCGCCAAATGCCTCTTTGCGCCCGGTCTGATCCCATAGCTCCTGAGGCTGCAGGGCGGGCATCATCATTTCCTGCCCACCCGCGGCGTCTATCTCTTCCCGGATGATGTTCTCGATCTTGCGCAGGGAGCGCAGGGCCAGGGGCAGGTAGGAATAGACGCCGGCGGCCACCTGGTGGATCAGTCCGGCGCGGAGCATCAGCCTATGGCTGGCGGTTTCCGCCTCGGGCGGATCATCCCGCAGCGTCTTGGATACCATCCGGGAAAATCTCATTGTTGGGCGTGCCTCTCTTGGGAGTGTATGGGGCGTGTTTCTACCCGGACAGCCGGGGCCAGTCCATTATACCGACAGTTGGGAGCGGTCCAATAGCCGAAAGGTAGTCGGGAAGGAGTTAGTCGCCCGCGGGGACCGGGGTGTTCTCTACCTCTTCCATCAGCGCGCCCAGCATCTCGGCTTCGGGCACCACGCGGACCTTCTCACCCTTGCGGAAGATCACAGCCCGGCCGGCTCCGGCGGCGATGCCCACATCGGCGTCCTTGGCTTCGCCGGGGCCATTCACCTCGCAGCCCATGACGGCCACGGTGATCTCCTTGTTGCCCTTCTTGAGCAGGGCGTCCACTTCGTTGGCCAGCTTGACCACGTCCACGTCGGCCCGGCCACAGCTGGGGCAGGCCACCAATACGGCGCCCTTCTTCCGCATGTTCAGGGACTTGAGAATCTCGAACCCGGCGGTGACCTCGTCAACGGACGGACCGCTCAGCGAAACCCTGATGGTGTCTCCGATGCCGTTGTAGAGCAGTACTCCCAGTCCCACCGACGTCCTGATGGAACCGGCCAGTGGTGTACCGGCCTCGGTGATGCCCAGATGCAGGGGATAGGGGACCATCTCGGCCAGGCGGGTGTAGGCTTCCACGGTGGTGGGCACGTCGAAGGCTTTCATGGAAATCTTGATCTGGTCGAAGTCCTGGTCTTCCAGCAGGCTGATCTCCCAGAGCGCGGTGGCCACCATGTGATCGACCACGCTGTAATCGCCCTCCTGGACCTCTCCGGCCTTGGGCAGGCGGTTCACCAGGTCCATGTGCCTGGAGAAGCCCCTGGTGCGGCCGATGCCGCCCACCGGGGGCAGGCTGCCAAAGTTGACGCCGATGCGGATGGGCACGTTTCGGGCCTTGGCCGCGCGCACAACTTCCTTTACCTGTTCTTCGTTGCGCAGGTTGCCGGGGTTGAGCCGGAGGCAGTCCACGCCGCCTTCCAGGCATTTCAGGGCCAGTTGATAGTGGAAGTGGATGTCCGCGATCAACGGGATATTAATCTGCTTCTTGATCTCACCCATCGCCTCGGCTGCGTCGGCGTCGGGCACGGCGCTGCGGATGAGTTCGCAGCCGGCTTCTTCCAGTTCGTGGATCTGTTTGACGGTGGCGGCCACGTCCCGGGTGTCGGTCTTGGTCATGGACTGGACGGTGACATCGGCGCCGCCGCCTATCTTTACACCGCCCACATAGACGGGTTTGGTAACTCTACGCTTGCTCATTGCGCCCTCTCCCAGCAATCGCTCCCAAAATAACCGGGGCGATATTGTTTGGAATTTCACGCCTGGTTAGGCATACCTCGACATCCAATGCCGAAGCAGGCTAATGGTACACGAACGGGATGAGGGATGCCAGAGGATGGAAACCGCGTTGGGCGTGCCTATCCCGTACTTATCCCAGGAAGCTGCGCCCGTCAATCAGGCGTCCGATGTCGTTAACACTGACCAGCACGATCCCGCCTATGAGCAGGGCGAAGCCGATGAGGTGCACCATTCCCTCTTTCTCAGCTGGAATCTTCTGGCCCCTTCGCACCCATTCCAGGGCGACAAAGAACATGCGTCCGCCGTCCAGCATGGGTATGGGCAGTACGTTCAGAATGGCCAGGTTTATGCTGAGGAGTATGCCCACGCCCAACCAGCCGTAGAAGCCGCCGTCGCGGGTTATCTCACCGGTGACCTGGGCAATGCCGATGGGCCCGGAAAACTCGGGCGAGGACCCTTCGCCGAAGGCGCCGCCCAAAGCCTGTTTCACCAGCACCAACATCTCCCAGGTGTTCACAAAGCTGTTGGGGATGGCTTTGTAGATGGGCTGGGACTGGCTTTCCATACGGGTGTCCACCAGCTGGGGTATGACACCCACCAGCCAGCGGGCCGCATCGGTGTCGAACCTGGGGCGCACATATAACTGGACCTGCTGGCCCTCGCGCTCTACCAGCATCTCCATGTTGGAGCCGCCGTTCAGGTTGATCTGGCGGGTGAACTCCAGCCGGTTTTCGATCTTGGTCCCGTTGGCCCTGAGGACGATATCACCGGGCATGACTTGGGCTTCCGCCGCCGCCGTGCCCTCGCCGACCTCGGCGATCTGCAGGCGCCCCACCAGCACGTCTTGGGGAATCATCAAAAGGGCGGTGAAGATGAACAGGGGCAGAATGGCGTTCATGAAGGGGCCAGCGATCAGCACCAGGAAACGGGTGCCCGGACCCTTGCTGGCCAGGGAGCGGGGGACGCTGGGATTCGCCTCGCCTGCCAGCCGGACGAACCCACCGATGGGCGCCCAGTTCACCGAGTAGAGCATGTCGGCCAGTGTGAACCCATCGTTGCTGACGTTGCGCACCTTGCCTTCGTGCTTGAGCAGGTCCTTCTCGCCGGGACGCGCTTCTTCTTCGGGCTCGCCTTTGACCTTCTTTCGGCCCAGTTCTATCACCCGAGCGACTAGGTTGCCGTCGGAATCCTCGGTGGAACTCACCATGACCTTTTGGCCTCGGTTCAGTTCACCAACGCCGGACAACCCGACAAAGCGGGTTGCGCCGTCGATACGGACGGGAGTGTTGCCGGTGTAGACGCCGAAGGCGCGGGGCGGGAACCCAACGCCGAACTCCAAAACCTTGACGCCCATGGCACGGGCCGTGGCGAAATGGCCAAGTTCGTGTATGACCACCAGGATAACGAGGAGTGGCACCAGGGAGCCGATGGCTATGAGGGCAGTTTCCATGATGTTCTATTGGTTATACGGCCCGCGGGCCGTATGGGTTTTCTATTTGCTGGTCAGCTCGACCGTCCGCTGGGTGGCCCAACTGTCGGCTTCCAAGAAGTCTTCCGGTTTGTCCGCCGGCAGGGAAGTGTGCTCGGAAAGGACCCGGTCGATGACCCTGGGTATGTCCATGAAGCCGATCTTGGCGTCCAAGAACGCCTGCACCGCCACCTCGTCCGCCGCGCTGAGCACTGCGGGGTAGGTACCTCCCTTCTTGCCGGCCGAGATGGCCAGGTCGAAACAGGGATAGCGGTCCGGCTCCAAGGGGTCGAAGGTCAGAGCATGGGATTTGGTGGTATCCAGTCTGGGAATCATGGAATTGGGCAGCCGCTTCGGATAAAACAAAGCATATTGGATGGGCAGCCGCATGTCCGGCGGGCCCATCTGGGCCTTCACCGAACCGTCTTCAAACTCGACCATCGAATGTATGGTGCTTTGCGGGTGGACCACCACTTCTATCCTTTCCCAGGGCACGCGGAACAACCAGTGCGTCTCTATAACTTCAAACGCCTTATTCATTAGCGTAGCAGAGTCTATCGTTATCTTCCTGCCCATCTGCCATGTTGGGTGCTGCAGTGCCCTCTCCGGCGTGACATTCTCCATCTCTTCCAGGGGCGCCGTGCGGAACGGACCACCCGATGCTGTGATCAGGAGCCGAAGAATCTCGTTGTCCTCACCCCGCAGGCACTGCCAGATGGCGCTGGGTTCGCTGTCCACCGGCAATACCTCACCTCCGTAGCGGGAGGCGTAGTCCTGAATCAGCCCCCCCGCCATGACGATGGGCTCTTTGTTCGACAGGGCGACCGACTTTCCGGACTTGAGGGCGTTCAGGGTAGGAACTAATCCGACGCTGCCCATGAGGGCGACCATCACCTGGTCCACGTTGTCCAACGCCACCATGTCCGCCATGGGAGTGAATTCCGTGCCCGTGAAGTCCTGGCCGGCCGGATCGATGCAATAGACGTGCTTGGGGCTGAATTCCTTCACCTGTTCCCGGAACAGGTCCAAGTTGTTGCCCGCGGCCAGGCCAACCACCTCGAACTCGTCTGGGAATGAACGGACGATATCCAATGTTTGACGCCCGATTGACCCGGTGGAACCAAGCACCACGATTCTTTTCATGCTGAGTAATCACCCATTTAAGACTGACCGGCTAGGGCACGAACACGGTGGTCAGCAGATAGTAGACCGCCGGCAGGGCGAATAACAGGCTGTCCAAGCGGTCAAGGAGCCCGCCGTGCCCCGGAATTATACTACCTGCGTCCTTCACGTCCGCCACCCGTTTCAGTTTGGACTCCAGCAGGTCTCCCCACTGGGTGACCACTCCAAGGACGGCTCCAGCCACCGCCTGCTGCCATACGGCTATCTGTAGGTCGATCACCACACCCAGGAGCAGAGCAGCCCCTACCGCCGCAGCGAAACCGCCCACACTGCCCTCCCAGGTCTTGTTGGGGCTGAGCACTGGGGCCAAAGGCCGGGAGCCGATGGAGCGGCCGACCAGGAAAGCACCGGTATCTGTGGCGAAGGTCACCAGGACCGCGAACAACAGCCAGGCAAGGCCCAGTTCCACCCGCACTTCGGTATCGGGGCCGGTCATATCGCGGAGAATAAGACCGTGGGCTAGCAGGAATCCCACGTACAGGGGGCCAAGCGCCAGATAGAGCAGCCCGGCGAAGAAGTCCTTTCCCTTGTAGAACGCGATGGACCAAAGGATGGCGGCAAAGGCCCCCACAGCGGAGATTCCGGCGGAGATAATCAGGAAATTGTCCCGGCCTGACGCCACCTGGCCTCCGAATATGAGGGCCAGGACCCATGCTCCGCCAAGAACCACCGGCAGCGGTCCGACGCTGGTGGGGGTCATGCGGTAGAGCTCACAGATGGCGACGACGCCCGCAAGGGCAGCCAATATCGTCAGCCACGGTGCGCCCAGCCAGATTGCGCCGATGAGGACTGGGATAGCAACCAACGCCGTGAGCGACCGTTGGAGCAAGAAGGCTTTCCTTGTTCCTACTCTTGGGAGGTCTGGGAGTCGGAGGATTCGTCTTCGGGGTTCAACCCGCCGTAGCGGCGGCGGCGGTTGGCGAAGGTATCCAGCACCTGGAGCAGCTCCTCGGAATCGAGGTCCGGCCACAGGGTGGGCGTGTGGTAGTACTCGCTGTAGGCCGATTGCCAGAGCAGGAAGTTGCTGATGCGCAGCTCTCCGCCGGTGCGGATGATCAGGTCCGGGTCGGGGCTGTGGGCGGTGAAGAGGTACCGGCTGAACAGGTCTTCGTCGATGGAATCGGGGTCTACGCCGTCGCGGATGATTCTGCGCACGGCTTCCAGAATTTCGGCCCGGCCGCCGTAGTCGAAGGCCACGTTCAGCGTGATGCCCGTATTATTTGCGGTCAGACTTTGGGCCTCGGATACCGCCTTGCTGAGGTCTGTGCCCAGGTTTTCGGTCTTGCCCACATGGACGATGCGGACGTTCTTCTCATGGAGTGCTTGGGTCTGACTGGCCACAGCCTCGGAGAAGATGTCCATGATGCCGTCTACCTCGTCCTGGGGCCGGCCCCAGTTCTCGGTGGAGAAGGCATAGAGGGTGACGAACTTCACCCCCTTTGGCCCCAGGGTCTCCAATACACCCTGGATACGTTGCACTCCGACCTCGTGCCCGGAAATGCGCGGCAGGCCCTGCTTTTGGGCCCAGCGGCCGTTGCCGTCCATGATGAAAGCCACATGGACTGGAACATTGGCGCCTGCCGGAGGTTGTGGCGGCGGGGCTTCGACCTGCACGGCGTTAGACCTGCAGAATCTCCGCCTCTTTGGCGGTCCCCGTCTCGTCGATCTCTTTGGTGTGACCGTCGGTGGTCTTCTGCAGTTGGTCCTGGGCCCGGCGGTTCTCGTCCTGGGAGATGGACTTGTCCTTCTCCATCTTGCGCAGGGTGTCCTGGCCGTCCCTTCTGGCGTTCCGCACCGAGACCTTGCCATCCTCAACCTTTCGCTTGAGGAGCTTGACCAGCTCCTGCCGGCGGTCGTTGGTGAGTTGGGGGATGGGCACGGTTATGGTGGCGCCGTCATTGGACGGGTTAAAGCCCATATCGGACGACTGGAGGCTCTTTTCAATGTCCCGGAGAGACCCGGTATCCCAGGGCTGAATCATGATGGCCCTGGCGTCGGGGACGGATATGGACGCGATCTGTTTCAGGGGAGTCATGGTGCCGTAGTAATCGACCTCCACGTTCTCCACAAGGGCGGGGGTGGCGCGGCCGGTCCGCAGCTGCTGCAGGTCGCGCTTGAAGGCCTCCACGGCCCGGTCCATCTTGGTGGAAACTTCAGCCAACACGTCTTCAGGTGTCAGGTCGTCGCTACCCTTTGGAGCCATAATCAGTCCCTCCCTGCGATTAGTGTGCCAACGGTTTCTCCGGTGAGTATGTTCTTGATCGTCCCAGGTTCGAAGATGTTGAAAACGACAATCGGCAGTTGGTTATCCATGCACAGAGAAACGGCGGTGGAGTCCATCACTGCCAATCGCATGTTCAAGGCGTCCATATAGTCCAGGTTGCCAAACCTTTTGGCATCAGGGTTCTGGTTGGGGTCTGAATCGTAGACCCCATCCACGTTGTTCTTGGCCATCAAGAGCACGTCTGCGCTTATTTCCAGGGCCCTCAGGGCAGCCGCGGTGTCTGTGGTCATATAGGGGTTACCCGTGCCGGCGGCAAAGAGGACGACCCTGCCTTTTTCCAGATGGCGGATGGCCCGGCGGCGGATATAGGGTTCGGCAACCGCCTGCATCTGCAACGCGCTCTGGGTCCGGACGTCAATGTCCTCCTGTTCCAGTCCATCTTGGAGGGCCAGGGCATTGATGATAGTGGCCAGCATACCGGCGTAGTCGGCGGTCGCCCGGTCCATGCCGCGGGACTCGGCGGCCTCGCCCCTCCAGATGTTGCCCCCTCCCATCACGACGGCGATCTCGACACCCAATTTGGCTGCTTCGCCGATCTGTTGGGAAAGGTAGTTTACGGCACCAGGGTCAATACCGAATGGAGTCTCTCCCTTGAGAGACTCGCCGCTGATCTTAAGCATTACGCGTCGGTATTTGGTTTCGGCCATACTCTCGGTTGAGGCTACTCTCCGACTTCCAATCGGGTGAAGCGCACCACCCGGACGTTCTCGCCGACCTTTGAGGCCAGTTCCTTGATCATTTCCCCTACGGAGGAGGAGTTGTTCTTGATAAAGGGCTGGTGGTTGAGGCAGATTTGGGCCGGCGGGCGGGACTCTCCGTCCTCGATCTCGTCTTCATCGACATAGATGGGGCCCATGGCCGCGACCTGCATAGCAATGTCGTGGGCCAGCTTCTGGAACTCCTCGGTGCGGGCGACAAAGTCGGTTTCGCAGCCCAGTTCCACCATCGCGCCGACCCTGCCTCCGGTGTGGAGGTAGGTCTCAATGACACCCTCACGGGTCTCTCTACCAACGCGCTTGGCCACCGAGGCCAGGCCTTTTTCCCGCAGGGATGCGGCGGCCTTTTCCAGGTCGCCGTCCACTGCTTCCAGGGCTTCTTTGCATTCCATGATCCCGGCGCCGGTCTGGTCGCGCAGGGTCCGTACTAATTCAACACTGACCGCCAATTACTTGCTCCTATAGCCGGCCAATGCTGGCCGTTGATGGGGAGTCGGAGGGTGTTACTCCGACTGTTCCTCATTGGATTCTTCTGCCGCTGCCGGTGCCGGCTCCGGTTCCGGAGCTGCTTCGGCCACTGGCTCTTCGACCACAGCCTGAGCCACCGGCTCAGCCTCGGCCACCGGCGCGGACTCCGTCTCGGCGTCAGGATCGACTGCAACGGGCGAAGGGACCATATCCGGCGCCACTTCGGCGACGGTGGTGGTGTCCAGGCCTTCCATCTCGGGGAGGCCCTCTTCTTCCTCGTCATCGTCGGGGGTGACGTAGGCAGTGAGGAACTGGGACTGGTCCATGTTGGCCAGTTCTTCCATCTGGGCCTGTTTGATGGCCTCGCGCTGGGCCAAGCCCTCAAGGACGGCGGTGGCCATGCGGTTGGTTATCAGGCGGATGGAACGGACGGCGTCGTCGTTGCCCGGGATGATGTGATCGACCTTGTGGGGGTCACAGTCCGAATCGACGATAGCGAAGACTTCGACACCCAGGCGCTGGGCCTCGGCGATACAGATGTCTTCCCGGCCGATATCAATCACAAAGATGGCCTTGGGGACTTTGGTCATGTCCCGCATGCCGGTGAAATACTTTTCCAGCCTGTTCAGGGTGTCGCGAAGCTTGACTCCCTCTTTCTTGGGGAGGACGCGGAAATAACCCTGGTCCCGCTTCTGCTGCAGTTCCAGCATGTAGTTGATGCGGGTGCGGATGGTCTGGAAGTTGGTCATGGTGCCGCCCAGCCAGCGCTGGTTGACGTAGCTCATGCCGCAGCGGTCGGCCTCGCTCTGGATCACTTCCTGGGCCTGCCGCTTGGTGCCCACGAACATCACATCGCCGCCGTTGGCGACCAGGTCCACCATCTCCTGGTAGACGTTGTTGATCATGCCCAACGTCTGCTGCAGGTCAATGATGTGGATGCCGTTTCTCTGGGTGAAGATATACCGCTTCATCAGGGGGTTCCAGCGCCGGGTCTGATGCCCGAAGTGGACGCCCGCCTCAAGAAGGGCTTTCATCGTCAGGGG
>CEOQ01093903.1_pt1 | contig 11198 bp, 13 predicted proteins | sample 361351 | NCBI WGS metagenome assembly CEOQ01 (sample SAMEA2619907, study PRJEB7988) | marine metagenome | biome: marine biome (ENVO:00000447); feature: deep chlorophyll maximum layer (ENVO:xxxxxxxx); material: "saline water (ENVO:00002010), including plankton (ENVO:xxxxxxxx)" | depth 60 m | reverse complement strand
AGATCTACTTCTCAAAATTATTCAAGTATTTCGGAGAATTTATCTTTATTTCACAAAGGTCATAATATCCCGGCGCTTCCCAGTATTTGGCAGCCAGATGATTTATCAGGTTTATTTGAACTATCGGGGGAGATAATTCGTCAGGCGTCTATGATCGGTTACATAAACTCTTTCCATTTAATGGCTTACGCAGCATTGCTGGCAGCGCCATTGGCAATGTTTATGCGGGTGCCACAAAAGGAAATGAAAGTTTGAGGGTTGCCGAAGTAATCTACACTACGGCAACAGCTCGGATAGGGCTCCCGGTGCCTCCCTTAATTTTTAAAGGGAAGCCGATAAATTGAAAACGGCCTTTATCAATTAGTTTGTCGAGGTTCATCAAGCCCTCCATGTGAGTTATTCCTCTTTCGGCACATGCCATATGTGCTTTAAAATTAGGCTCTCCCTCTGGAGCAGGACTTATCGCCTCAACGCCAAACATGAGAATTCCTTTGTCTGCTAGCCAATGTACAGCGTCGACGTGCAGCCCAGGGAAATCGTGCAAATATTCAGGTTTTCCAAACAATCTTTCGTTGACGCCCATATATATTAAAACCGTATCTCGAGGTTTGATTTCCTCACCCGAGATTTCTAACGCGTTTTGCATTTCGGCGACAGATATTTGGTGTTTCAATGGAACACTTGAAAGATTAAGGCAAATGGCCTCTGTATAAAAGTTTTCTAGAGGCACCTGATCAATAGAAGGGGCGTCTTTTGCTGGGTTAAAGTGACAGGGTGCGTCTACGTGTGTGGTGGAATGGTCACTCAATGACAAACTTAAAGATTTCGAGGTGAATGAGGTTTCACCGGCTTTTTTAATTTCGTCGTGATCATTCCAAACTGTCATAATAACGGGTGGATGCGATGGATGAGCCGGTGTTCGATGCTCTATTGTGCGGCTTAAATCTATCAGAGGCATAACGAGGGTCCCCAGTAAAATTATCTTTAAGTTATATTTTCAACAACTGTTAACGTAACAGGGTTTTGGGAGTAAGTTAAGGTGATAACTAATCAACGTAAGACGCCTTGACGCTGTTTTAAAAAAGTTTGAACGATTAAATAAGGTTAGGTACACTTAATAAATGATTACTCGCTACACCAGTCCGAAAGTGGCAGAACCATCGCCCGAACTTTGGTCGAACTGCATCGTGTGCGACGGCATTGCATATATCGCCGGCTTGACGTCGCGAAATGCGGATGGCGTGACAATCGACGGGACCAACGAATACGAGCAAACCAAAATTATTTTCGAGAAACACAAGGCATTGATTGAGGCGGCTGGCGGCAAGATGGCGGACTTTACCAAGCTCACCATTTTTGTCACTCGTATCGAAAATAACAAACAGGTGTGGAGGGCCAGGGCTGAGTTTTTTAAAGGAGATTTTCCTGCCTGTTCTTTAGTCGAAGTTTCAAAACTTGCCGGGCCGGATATCTACGTGGAGATTGAAGGAATCGCTCACATCGGAAAAGGCGCGCGTTAAGGAGGGGCACACGGCAAAAAGACCAAGAAAGGGTGGTTTATACTCCTGTTGGCTATGCCTTAGAAATTTAATTTCTCGATCTTTAGATGCAGTTTCATTGTCTCGGCAAATGACAGCTTAAGAAGAACATAAGTAAGATAAAACTTTCAAAAAGTCATGCTATGGAATTCTACTGCATACCGTGACATTCTAGCTTATGTAACCAAATAGGCGTTTTGTGACGAGATTTTAGCTCTTAGTCCTTTCAAGAGTAAAGAAAATGAGTTAGTTCAAATAACGTTATAATAATTAACCAGATAATAAATTTTATAAGTTAGATTACATTCTTTTTTTGAAATAAATAAGGATGTTTTCTTTTTTTGTGGAGTGATTTATGTCAATCAAGTGCACCCAAATAGAATTAGCTTCGCGGCCAATTGGTGAGCCAAAGTCCAGTGATTTTCGAATTGTAACAGTTGATTTGCCAGCGGTTGGCGACGGAGAAATGCTTTGCCGTATTATTTATCAGTCTCTCGATCCGTATATGAGGGGGCGAATGGATGATGCTAAATCTTATGCTGCACCTGTAGCGATAGGAGACGTGATGGGGGCAGGTACCGTCGCAGAGGTTATGGAAAGTAAAAATTCCCGTTTTAAAGAGGGTGATATTGTAACCGGCATGTTCGGTTGGAGGACCCACATCATAACCGATGGTGCCGGCGTAAGAAAAATCGATAAAACAATTGCGCCAATTTCAACTGCCATTGGAATTCTTGGAATGCCTGGGATGACAGCATACGTTGGGCTCTTAGATATTGGTGAACCTAAAACAGGTGAAACACTGGTGGTTTCTGCTGCTTCGGGTGCTGTAGGCGCCGTAGTTGGTCAGATAGGAAAATTAAAAGGGTGCAAGGTTATAGGTGTGGCAGGGTCGCAAGAAAAGTGTGATTATGTAGTCAATGAACTAGGTTTTGATTATTGTTTAAGTCACTTAAGCGATGATTTAGAAAATGAATTAGCGTCAGTTTGTAAAGACGGGGTGGACGTATATTTTGAAAACGTTGGTGGTAAAGTCTTCGACGCGGTGTTGCCTCTGGTAAATTCGTTTGCGCGTATCCCGGTCTGTGGCCTTATCTCCAGATATAGCCACGTTGGCGATTTTCCTGGGCCCAATCTGCTTCCAAAACTTACACGTTCCATACTTACAAACCGCTTGAAGTTACAGGGATTTATAATTACGGAACGCTGGAATAGGTTTTCCGAATTTGAAAAAGACATGAGTTCCTGGATAAAGTCAGGGCAAATTGTTTATAAAGAGGATTTTGTCGACGGCTTGGAAAATGCACCGGAAGCATTTATGGGCCTTTTAAAAGGCAAGAATTTTGGGAAATTAATAGTTAGAACCTCGGAGGACCCAACACTATGATCGAAAATTCAGAACGTCGTAAATTTGAAACGTTTGAAGCGCTGAAAAGTGAAATAGGAAATGAGCTTGGCATTAGCCCGTGGCATACTGTGGATCAAGAACAAATTAATACGTTTGCGGAAGCAACCGGTGATCATCAATGGATCCATGTCGACGTCGATCGTGCAATAAAAGAGTCCCCTTATGGGGCGCCAATTGCCCACGGCCATTTAACGCTATCGCTGGTACCTATGCTTATCTCCAATACAATCGAATATCTCCCGCGCACGGCGGGCATAAACTATGGGCTTGATAAGGTAAGATTCATGGCCCCTGTTAAGGCCGGTAAAAGAGTTCGAGGCAGGGTGAGTTTGCGCAGTGCTGAGCGAACGAATGAGACTACGGTAAAAGTTTTATATAGCACTGTCGTTGAGATAGAAGGGGAAGAGAAGCCGGCCTGCGTGGCGGAGTCTATCGCATTATACTTAAATTGAATAATAGCTTTAAAATTCTGCTAAGAGACGACCGTACTTTTTATACCGCGCATTAATATTTTTTAGGCGCAGCGTATGCCAGTAGCTAGCAGAGTTTATTGCGATAACAGGTTTTTGTCGTTTTTCTTCTTCGACAGCCGCCTGTTCCATGAAATGGAGATTAGTTCCAAACTGTACCAGCGCATCGATGCCGGTTCCGTCTACCTGGTCGAGCGCTTCAGAAAGTTCATCTGCTGTGACATGAGCTATCTCAACAGGGCTTGGGCATTGCAAGCCAATAAAACTTTCAACACTAAAACCTACGTCAGTAAAAAACTGGGTGATGTGTTTGTTAGCAATAGGCATGTATGGCGATATTATGCCAATCGTCTTAGCACCAAAATTTTTTAGCGCCTCCGCTACGGCGAACGACCCACCGGTAACTGGTAAGTTAGTCCTTTTCTCTAACATAGCCCTTCGCTGGCACGAGGCCTCGTAACCGTCCCATACGATTAGTGACGACATTCCTACGACAATAATCTCTGGTGCGGCCGTTAAAACACGGTCTACCGCTGAAACTAGATCTGCTTCACTTAACCGCACTAATTTATCAAAATCGTCATCGGTCTTTATATCTATATTTGGGATACCAATTCTTGCGACATGGTTAGTGATCCCATCTAACCTAAGGTCATCAAAGTCGGGTTGCACGATGGTATTAGTAGAAGGCACTACTGCACCGACTCTAAGTTTCCAGCCTCGTTGATCTACCATAATAATTTCCTTGTCCGGGCTAATGTTTTCCGATTTGGTTTAAATTTGACAATTATAATTTTATTGTGCGTCAATTTGAAAATCTTCCGAACCAATATCCCAAAACAAACCCGCCATTATTTGTAGACCCTCTCTAGCGATATTTGGAAGCATATGTTCGTTCGGCGCGTGTTGAGAGCAGGAGGCGTAGCTATGTGGAACCCAGAGTGTGGGTAATCCTAGTATTTCACTAAACACATCGTTTGGTAAACCGCCGCCTAAGTTAGGAAGAATGGCAGGCTTTTTATTCGTAGTTTCTTTTATTGAATTTGCAGCCCATTTGACCCAAGGATTATCTGGATCAAGCCTTGTAGCCTGCATAATGCCACGATCGGCTGGTGTAACCGTAACATTAGAAAAACCCTCCCTTTCAAGGTGTCTAATTAGGGCAGGAAGGATATCATCTACTTGTGTTCCAACGACAAATCGTAATTGACATCGAGCCTTGGCATTTCCTGGTATCGCGTTGACGGGGCGTTCGGGAATCCCAGCTGTGAATGCTAAGATTTCAAAACTATTCCATCCAAACACTCGTTCGGCAGGAGTAAGGTCTTGTTCACCCCAGTTATGTTCGATTTCGGGTCCGTCCTCGCCACCGTCTACCTCACAGTCGGCAAGTGCCATTCTAACAGAGTTTGTCAGCGTTTTTGGTCGCCACTCGGGAATTTGTATTTGACCGCGTTTATCAGCAATACTGCCTAAAGCATTAGATAAAATTAAGGCAGGATTGGCTATTAGCCCTCCCCAATTTCCTGAATGATGTGCTCCACTTCTTAAGTTTACTTCTATATCAAATACGATACTTCCTCTTGATCCCATAAATAATGTTGGCCGGTCCGGCTGCAATCGGGGGCCGTCGGATGCTATTAAGACATCAGCAGATAAAAAATCCTTTTGTTCCCTTGCGAAATCGGCTAGCCCAGGGGATCCGGACTCCTCGCCGGTTTCAATTAAAACCTTCGAATTAAATCCTAGACACCCTTTAGTCTCTAATATGCTTTTCAACGCACCAATATTGACGCTGTGCTGGCCTTTGTTATCGGCGGTGCCCCGGCCATAGATTTTGTTGTTTTTTACCGTTAGCTCCCAGGGAACCAAGTCTGGCTCCCAGCGTTCCTCTTGGCCTCGAATGACATCACCATGACCATAAGTTAGAACAGTTTTATTACTCGAACTTTCGTGTCTGTGTCCAAAAAAAATTGGGCCAGCTTTGTCGCTGGGGTTTTCAAACACTTCTGTCTCGTAACCTAGCTCCTCGAAGGATTTTACCATTTCATCCATATAATTAGTCATGTCAATCTTACGGCATTCATATATTTGACTTTCCGTTTTTATGGCAACTCGTCTTTTAAGGTCTTCAAGAAAGTGTCCATCATCGAAGTACGCTTCAGCGCTTTTAAGAGCTTGTTCTCGGGTCATCTATTTCAATCCTATAAAATTTTCCTTTTCGATTTTTATGAAATAATTAAACCAAATTTAAATCAGGCAGTGGCTGAAACTTTACCCCTTCGCCTTCGAGCATTTTCCTTACAGCTTGCGCGACTGCTGGGCCGGTTGGTTCGTCTCCATGAATACAAATTGTATCAGCTTTCACAGGGATTTTTTTGCCACTATTTGCAACTATGTATCGGTCAATAACGATATTACGGACTTGGTCTGCAGCTTTTTCAGGGTCCCTAATCATTGCGTGCTCGTATTTACGGCTCGTCATATTTCCATCGTCCTCATAGCTGCGATCGGCGTAAGCCTCAGCAGCGACAGTTAAACCGAGTGAGTGCCCCGCGGAAAAAAGAAAAGAACCAGAAACCGCAACTAATATTAAGTTAGAATCAACCGAGTTAATCCCTCCAGCAATAGCAGCTGCTATCTCAGGTTCGACGCTAGACATATTATTGAGTGCTCCATGCGGTTTGACGTGAGTAACGCGTGTATTATTTATCGCACAAATAGCTTGCAGGGATCCAATTTGATACGCGACCGCGGCCTCTATTTCCTCCGGCGGCATGTAGATCTGTCTTCTCCCAAACCCCCACAAATCGTTGAAACCAGGATGGGCCCCTATACTTACACCATTTCTTATTGATTCCTTAACTACGCGATCCATAACATTTGGATCCCCGGCATGAAAACCACAAGCAATATTCGCGGAGTTTACAATTTTGAGCATTTCGTTATCGTTCCCAATATCGTAGACTCCAAATCCCTCGCCGATGTCTGAATTTAAATTAATACTTTTCATTTGCTTAGACTCTAATATTAAGATTTATAAAGAGGTTCTGGGTTGATCGATATAATTATAACACTTTAGCTCCTGAGGACCAGCCAAGGATATGAATACGCCTTCAAAAAATAATAGCCGGTTCTTATTGGCGGGCGACAGCGCATTAGTTATCCAGTTTGGGGAGATGGTTGATGCCAGGATCAATCAGCATGTGAGGAAACTAGCTGCAATTGTAAAACATGAAAATATTACCGGCATAGTGGATCTTGTGCCAACGATGCGATCTTTAATGGTTCATTACGATCCTTTATACATTTCACAGTCAGAATTAAAAACGCGTATTGCGCCATTACTTGAAAAGGAGATCACTCTGGATGACGACATTAATCGGTGGCGAATTCCGGTTTGCTATGAAAATGAGTATGCGCCAGACATTGAAGACCTGAGTAAGTCTCTTGGTGTTTCAGCTTCGGAAATCATAAAGCAGCATACATCCGTGGAATTAGAAGTTTTTATGATGGGCTTTTTGCCGGGTTTCCCTTATTTGGGTTTATTGCCTGAAATATTTGACCTGCCTCGCCGAGTGGAGCCAAGGGTGCATGTACCGCCTAGATCTATCTCTGTCGCTGCGCGTCAAACGACGATTTATACTATTGATAGCCCGGGTGGATGGCATTTGATAGGCCAGACGCCGGTAGATTTTTATGACCGGGATAGAAGAAATCCAGTACTGGTAAAAGCGGGCGATAAAGTAACGTTTTTTGCTATTAATAGTGAAGAATATCGAGCAGTTCGACGCGCCTTAATGGCCGATGAATATCCATTAATGATGGATTGCTAAAATGTCTATAAAAATACTGGAGCCTGGTTTCAATGTAACCGTTCAGGATTACGGCAGGCCAAAATTTCAACATTTGGGAGTTCCTGTATCAGGAGCGATATCCCCCATACTGCTCCGATTAGGAAATTCACTAGTTTCTAACAGTGAGTATGAGGGCGGGCTCGAAATGCGGTTGATGGGACCGACCTTCGAGGTCCTATGTGATAGTGCGCGAATAGCATTAGTGGGAACGTCGAACCCCATCGAAATTATTGACGGCGATGTGATAGTCCGGCCAGCAAACCAAAGTATTACTGTGAAAAAAGGTCAGATCGTCAGAATTGGTAATATCTCGGATGCTGGAACCGCATATCTGGCTATTGAGGGAGGATTTAATTTACCGAAAGTTTACGATAGCCTTTCGACGTACGTAAGAGCTGGCATTGGGGGCTATGAGGGACGTGCACTGCTTGCTGGTGACGTGTTATCGTTAAATATTAGCAGTGTCTCAGTTCGGAGAGAATTAAAGCTCAATGACACGTGGTTCATGGAAGAGAAGGGACCAATAAGAATTATTCTTGGACCTCAGGATGATTACTTTTCGTCGAGTAGTATTGAGACGTTTTTAACTGCAAAATATACTGTTACGACCGAAACTGATAGAATGGGTATTCGGTTAGATGGCCCTAAATTAGAGCATTCTAGGGGATATAACATCGTTTCTGATGGAATTGTAACGGGAGCAATACAAGTTCCTGGAACGGGCCAGCCGATTTTGCTGCTAGCAGACCATCAAACTACTGGAGGATATCCAAAGTTAGGAACGGTTATTTCTGGCGATATATCAAGGCTTGGATTGCTGTGTCCAGGTGAAGAAATAACATTTTTGCAAATCACCGTTGGTGAGGCTGAACAAATACTTGCCGAACAGGAACTGAAAATAAAAACCGCAATCGAAAACTTCAAGCCGGCTGACCCCTGGTTAGATTGTCAAGCACTTTACAATGAAAACCTGATTTCTGGCTTTATGTAAATTATTGGGCTAACTTATTTTTTTTGATATAAATAGCTATGATCTTGGGATAGATGCCTGCTTATTTCTTTTTTGTGTAAGAGATAATTTATATGGGCGATAGTTTCGCCTATTGCAAAGCGGGTTTGAAACGCATCTAGATCTCTCCTGAAAAGTGCTTTCATTATACAGCTAGCTGTAACAGTTTCGCTGCAACACTCAAAAGTTATTTCTAGGCGATTTTGATGATGTTGAATGAGATCCTTAATGCGTGTTAAAAGGCCTTTGTAGGGTAGATCATGTGCCGGCAATACGATTGTTTCTTCGGTAGCGACTTCTATGCCCTCCAAAAATTTAAGATAACCGTCCAATGGATTTCCGTCCGGCTCCTGCCACCAGACCGCAATTATAGGGGTAATCCGAGGTAAAAGCATATCTCCGCCCAAAACTATTTGATCCTTTTTGTTGTAGAGCGTGACATGATCAGGAGAGTGCCCCGATCCAAAAATTGGCTGCCATGTTCTACCTCCAATTAAAAAAATTGTTTCCTTTTCTATGCGTTTGTAGACCGATGGTATCGGGGATACCATCTCTCGATAGTCGTTGCCGATCTCATAGTAAAGATTTTTTTCAGAGGTACCGAGGCCAGCTAGGTCATAGAATTTTTGCATATTGACGAGAGATACTTCCTCCGCATCTAAATAGGCTTGTCGAGCACTTAGCCATTCTATCTGCGACATCCAGAATTCAGCGTCTATTCGGTCAAGCAGCCAACCGGCTAAGCCAACGTGATCGGGATGAAAATGGGTTCCTATAATCCTTATTATTGGTCGTTTAGCTGTATATTTTTTAAGAATTATTTCCCATGTTTCAATGGATACGGGGTCGGCCATGCCAGTGTCTATTAAGACCCAGCCATCGTTATCTTCCAGAAGGTAGATATTAATATGATCGAGAGCGATTGGCATAGGAAACCGAAACCACAATATACCTTCCGATATTTCAATCGGCGTCGTAGCGCTCGGCAATTCGTCGCCTTTGATATAATTTACCAAACTTTGCATGTGGGGAACATAATTGGGAGTTGTATAAATAGGAAGCAGCAATTTAAATAAGTTGATAAATAGTGAATTGAAGGATTGGAATGAACAGAAAAATTAGCAAGATGGGTGGTTTAATCCTTGTTGTTGGTCCGTCTGGGTCTGGAAAGGACACGCTTATCGATGGCGCTAAAGAGCTCCTAAGCGACGAAAAATTTACTTTTATAAAAAGAGAAATAACGCGCCCTGCTACCGCGGGTGGAGAGGATCATATTTCAATATCCAAGGAGAAGTTTGATAAAAAGGTAAAGGCTGAACAATATGCATTACACTGGCAGGCAAATGGCCATTGTTATGGCATTTCGAAAGAGTTAAATCAGCATATAGCCATGGGGAGAACTGCCGTTTTAAACGGCTCTCGTGCAGCGATTTCAACTACAAGAGAATTATATCCCGACCTTCAAATTATACAGATAACTGTTCCGATAGAGATTTTAAGAAACCGATTAAACAATAGAAGACGGGAAACAGAGCAAGAAATTGAGTCACGTTTGTCTAGGGCAACGGAATGGAAGTTGGAAGGGGACGGTCTTCATCATTTTTTAAACGATCAGCCAATTGATTTCAGCATAAAATCCTTTGTTTCACTATTAAATCGTATAAGTTAAGAACGTAGTCTACTAGGAGATAGGAGTTTTGAAATGTCAGAGGAAAAGTATTTATTTATTGTTAATATGGATGTTGAGCCTGAGAAAGAGGCTTTGTTTAATGAAGTTTACGACGAAGAGCATGTCCCGTATTTATCTAATGTGCCAGGTGTTATTTCCGTTAAGAGAATGGTGAAACAAGAAACAAAAATCACTTTAGGTGGTAAAATCGAGACAATGGATGTCAGTTCGCAGGCTAAGTATACTGCAATCTATGAAGTAACAAGTCCTGATGTCCTAACCAGTGACGCTTGGGCGGAAGCCGGGGAAAAGGGAAGGTGGGCGGCAGAAGTGAGGCCCTTTACTACAAACCGGTCTCATGTTCTCAGAAAAATTATTAGTTAATCTTTTTTTATTAACAGAATTATTTTAAGGAAAAAATAATTTAGATCTGAGCTTGTCTGACAAAATTCAGAAAATGATCAAAAGACGGAGTAGCCATCGAAGTGGATTTGGAGGCCTCATCCCAGCGTCTTAACTGAACCGCTTCTCTGTAGTATGGTTGACTTTCAAAATTGGCTACTTCGTCTCCGTTGAATGGACCTCCCTGTACTTCAAGACTCCGCACTGATCCCCGTGATAGTTTTGAATAATATGTATTATCCGTCGCGCAAAGATACCGTTTTGCGTCTACATGCCAACGTATTGGAGAAGTTACAGCAGGACCGAACCACGACCGTAAATAATCCACGGCTATCTGTTCATGCTCTGCGTCCTCGCCGTTTCTGATTGCTTGTCGAGCATCATTATTGAGAAGATGTCCAATATCATGGAGGAGGCAGGCCGTGATCATTTCTGCCGATGAATTAGCTATCTCAGCATGTTGTGCGCATTGAAGAGCGTGAGATAACTGTGTTACCGAACCTTCATCAAAGTGATTTTCGCCTTTTTCAAGAAAGACTGACTTAATTTCATCTGTTATTTGCATACTGCCCTTATCCTTTAGTTATATGACACGTTTGCCTTTAGAGAATGCACGATGAACGATTGGAATGTGGTCTTTAGTCAATTCAACCTCCAAAAGATCTGCCCGAAACCCGTTTCGGAGGGCTCCTCGATCAGAAAGGCCCACCATTTTGGCTGGGACTTCGGTTACTTTAGAGATTGCTTTCGGTAGTTGAATTCCGTGTTTCAAATTGAGGATAAAAGCTGAATGAAGCAAGCTTGAGGGCGCATAGTCTGAAGACAGCGCGTCTAAAAGATCCAAC
>CEOQ01026170.1_pt1 | contig 11199 bp, 6 predicted proteins | sample 361351 | NCBI WGS metagenome assembly CEOQ01 (sample SAMEA2619907, study PRJEB7988) | marine metagenome | biome: marine biome (ENVO:00000447); feature: deep chlorophyll maximum layer (ENVO:xxxxxxxx); material: "saline water (ENVO:00002010), including plankton (ENVO:xxxxxxxx)" | depth 60 m | reverse complement strand
ACCTTCATTTCCAATCGATTGCAACTTGTCTTTGTCCATTTCAATGACATTATTTAGATATTCAGCTAGAGACTCTGGACTGCCGTTTTTGAACAAAAAACCTGTTTTGCCATCTATAATTGTCTCTTTTGATCCCCCAAAATTACTTGCTAAAATTGGTTTTTGCATAGCTTGCGCTTCTACAGCAACTCTGCCGAAAGCCTCAGGCTCAATCGATGCTGAAACAACTGTGTCGGAAATATAATATATTATCGGCATTTCTTTAAAATTAGATAGAAAAGAAACATTTTTTTTTAATTTATACTTTTCCACCATCGAAAGTAATTTCTTAAAATATACTTTTCTTCCCTGGTGATCACCAACAATAATTCCGTGAAAATTATTTTTACCGTATTTTGTTTTTAACAAATTTAATGATTCTAAAAACATTTCTTGGCCTTTCCATCTTGTTAGCCTTCCTGGCAAAAGGATTTTAAAATCCCCCGTATTTAAATTTAAATCAGAATTGAGTTTACTAATTTTTTCATTAGTAACTGTTGCATTACTGTAGTATTCAGTATTGATTCCTCTAAAAATAACGAGTACACGTTTTCCTTTTTGAATAAGATCGTTATAATTTTTATGGATATGGTCAAAAATAAAATTTGATCCAGCTATTGTTAGGTCTGATCGAACCATAACAGAATTATAAAACTTTTTAATCTTATTGCTAAAATTATATGTGCCATGAAAAGTTGTGACAAATTTTCTTCCAGTTATAAAAGAGGAAAATAGACACGACCATGCGGGTGCTCTGCTTCTGGCATGCACTATATTTACTTTAAGAAATAATATAATTAGAGATAATAAAAGAGTATTAATTAAAATTAAAATTGGGTTTTTAGACTGCACAGGTAATCTAATTACTTTTACTTTATTTTTCCTTACAAACTTTAAAAGAGGTCCTCCACTAGTTACAATATAAGATTTGCAATTTTTTTCAGATAGAAAATGTGCAAGATCATAACACCCAGTTTCTGCCCCTCCATATCCTAATTTTGGTATAACTTGTAAAACTTTAATTTTAGATGACATATGGTAAACATATATAATAACAGATTAGTTTGATAAACTTTACATGAAAAAATTCAAATATTTTGAAATCTCAAAGACCAAAAAACTTAGATATATAGACAATTATTACAAAAAAAAACTGTATATAATTTTTCTTCCAGGTTTTATGTCGGATATTGATGGCCAAAAACCTACTGCGTTTAAAAAATATGCGGTTAGAAAAAAGTTGGGTTTTCTTGCTTTAGAATATTCTGGTCATGGCAAATCATCGGGGGAATTTACCAAAGGAAACATAAGTGAGTGGTCTAGTGATGCAAAAAAAATAATAAAAAAGATTGTTAAAAAAAATAATTTTATTTTAATTGGCTCAAGTATGGGGGCGTGGATTTCTTTAAAACAATTTAAATTTTTCAAAAAACAAATCAAGGGTTTTATTGGAATTGGTTCCGCGCCAGAATTTCTTGAAAGATTAATGTGGAATAAATTTCCAAAAAAAATAAAGAATGAAATAAAAGAGAAAGGCATTAGTATAATTAAGCATGGAGATTCAAAATTTAAACAAAAACAATATGAATATCCTGTAACTTATCAATTAATAAAAGATGGTAGGAAAAATAAAGTCTTATCAAAAAAAATAAATCTTAAAATAAATGTGACCATGTTTCATGGTCAAAAGGATGAGGTAGTTCCAGTTTCATTTTCAAAAAAAGTTTTGTCTTTGTTCACAAAAGCAAACAAAAGAATGGTTATTATTAAAAATGGCGATCATAGCTTGTCGCAAAAGAAAAATTTAAATAGAATTCTTAGAGAATTAGATAGCTTTAGAAACTCTGGTTTTTAAACTTACTGGGTTTTCTAGCTTGTCCAACATCTCTATTGGACATACTTGTTTAAAATTTTTAATTTCTTTTGAAAAGTTGTCTAAAATGGATCTTGATATTTTCGATTCTGTTTCAGATGTATATTCCTCTAATAATTTTTTTAATTTACCTTTCCAAAAATCAGTTTCTGGTTTTTGCCAAATAATAGTAGTAGAATTTACATAATTTTCAAAAGTATTTTCTGGATCGTAAATAAAAGCCATTCCACCAGTCATCCCAGCACCAAAATTATCTCCGACTTTGCCTAATATTACAATCTCTCCACCGGTCATATATTCACAACCATTAGCATCACATCCCTCAATAACTGAAATTCCTCCTGAGTTTCTGACTGCAAATCTCTCTCCCGCTTTTCCTGCAGCAAATAATTTTCCAGATGTAGCGCCATATAGCACAGTATTTCCGACTATAGTATTTTCATTTGTTTTAAATTTATTATCTTTTGATGGTTTTACAATTATTGTTCCTCCTGACAGCCCCTTTGCAACATAATCGTTAGCATCACCAGATAGTTTAATCTTTATACTTTTTGAGATAAATGCACCTAAAGACTGTCCTGCTGAACCAGTCAAGTTTAGATTCAAAATATTATATGGTGAATTTTCTTCAAACTTTTTAAATATATAATGGGATAATTTAGTTCCTACTGTTCGATCAGTATTTTTTACCTTATAATCAAGAGAAATTTTTTCATTTTCTTTTAATTTGTCCTTTATTTGAGTCCATACTTTTTCATCTACATTATTATCAGGAACTTCGTTTATAAGGTCATTTTTTGAATAGCGTTTATTTTCACCAGGATCTGCCTGAACTAAAAGAGGGTTAAGATCTAAATCATCAAGATTTGGTGATCCTCTGCTAACTTGATGAAGCAAATCTGTTCTCCCAATTACTTCTTCTAATGATTTGAAGCCAAGTGAAGCTAAGATTTCTCTAACCTCCATTGCAACGAAAGTAAAAAAGTTAACTACTTTTTCAGGTGTACCTGAAAATTTTTCTCTTAATTTTTCATCCTGGGTGCAAACTCCTACTGGACAAGTATTGGAATGACACTGTCTCACCATTATACATCCCATTGCAATTAAGGATGACGTTCCCATACCAAACTCCTCAGCTCCCATCATTGCTGCAATAACAACATCTCTTCCTGTTTTAATTCCTCCGTCTGTTCTAAGTGTTACTTTATGTCTTAATTGGTTCAGCGTTAAAATCTGATTGGCCTCTGTTAAACCCATCTCCCATGGAATTCCTGCGTATTTGACGCTTGTTTGTGGGCTCGCTCCAGTACCTCCGGAGTGTCCTGAAATTAGTATTACATCTGCTTTTGCTTTTGCAACACCTGCTGCAATTGTTCCTATACCAGTTGATGCTACGAGCTTAACTCCAATTCTGGCTTTTGGATTAACTTGTTTTAAATCATAAATTAATTGAGCCAAGTCTTCAATTGAGTAAATGTCGTGATGTGGCGGAGGTGATATTAAAGTTACCCCAGGTGTAGAGTATCTTAGTTTTGCAATTTCTTTTGTCACTTTAAATCCAGGTAACTGGCCACCTTCTCCAGGTTTTGCTCCTTGAGCAATTTTTATTTCAATTTCACTACAATTATTTAAATATTTTACAGTCACCCCAAACCTAGCTGAAGCAACTTGTTTTACTCTTGAATTAGATGTGTCACCATTTTTTGAAATTTTAAATCTTTTTTCGTCTTCTCCTCCTTCCCCACTACATGAAGAACCTTTAATTCTGTTCATGCCTACTGCTAGTGTTTCGTGTGCTTCAGCGGATAGAGCTCCATGAGACATGCTTCCGCTACCAAACCTCGGAGTAATTTTTTCAACTGGCTCGACATCGTCGATTTTTATAGGTTTATTTATTTTTCTGAATTCAAGGAGATCTCTAAGGTTGGTTGGATTTAAATCATTAATTCCTTTTGTATATTTTTTAAAAATTTCATAAGAGTTTCTTCCAACTGAAGATTGTAAAAGGTGAATCAAGTTCCCCTGAAACTGATGTTCTTCACCAGATTTTCTATATTTATATAAACCTCCAATTGGCAACATTACAACATTTTTTTGGTATGTTTTAAAATGTATCTGTCTAATTTTTTTTTCAATTCCTGAAACACCAATCCCTGATATTCTAGATATCATTCCAGGAAAATAATCTGCTACCAAACCCCTGCTTAATCCGACCGCTTCAAAATTACATCCGCCTCTATAAGAACTTAAAACAGAAATGCCCATTTTCGACATTATTTTAAGCAAGCCATCATTAATTGATTTTTTAAATCTCTCAACGCATGATGCAAAATCTAATTCTCCAAATAGTTTTTTTTCATGTCTTTGAAAAATGCTGTCTATTGCTAAATATGGATTTACAGTTGTTGCACCGACCCCAATTAGTACAGCAAAAGAGTGTGTATCCATTGCCTCTGATGTTTGAACATTTATTGAAGCATAACCCCTTAAGCTCAATTTAACTAAATGAGAGTGAATAGCACCAACAGCTAAAATCATTGGTACGATTGCTCTTTCTTCTGAAATATTCTGATCTGACAAAATTAGGTGGCTAGCACCTCCTCTGACAGATATTTCTGCATCTTCTCTTATTTGTTCAATTCTGTTACGCAGATTATCTTTTGTGTCAAATGTACAGTCCACAATTTTTACTTTTTTTGAAAACATTGTTTTAAATTTCTTAAGTTGTGAATTTGTTAATATTGGACTATCTAAAACATAAATATTCTCTTTCGTTAAATTTTCAAAATCTAAAATGTTTCCAAGATTTCCAAATCTTGTCTTAAGACTCATGACTTTATTTTCTCGTAAAGAATCTATTGGCGGGTTAGTAACTTGACTAAAATTTTGCCTAAAATAGTGTGAAATGGGTCTGTAATGATTAGATAATACAGCAACAGGCGTATCATCTCCCATTGATCCTGTCGCCTCTTTTGCGTCTTCTACCATTGGGTGGAGAATTAATTCTAAATCTTCAATACTGTATCCAGAAAGATACTGCCTTCTTCTTAAATCCTCCTTTGAAAAGTTTACAAATTCTTTTTCAGTTGTAATTTTTTTATCTAAATGAACAATTTGTTTATGAAATTTTTTATAGTCTTTAGACAAATAATCTTTTATTTCTTTATCTTTATAAATTTTACCCTTCTTTAAATTAACAGCAATAAGTTGGCCTGGACCAAGTCTACCTTTTGAAATTATTTTATTTTCTGGAATTTCAACCATACCAGTTTCAGACCCGGCACAAAATATGTTGTCAGAGGTAACTGAATATCTTAGTGGTCTTAGTCCATTTCTATCAGTCGCTGCAATGGCCCATTTGCTATCAGTAGCGCAAATTGCTGCTGGACCATCCCAAGGTTCGATTGTGCTATTTAATACATCAAAAAGCTGTTGATGAGCTCTAGGTAAAACTTTATTTCTTTTGGACCAGGCATCTGGCATCATCATAAGTTTTATTAACGGTACGGGTTTGCCAGAATGAATTAAAAGTTCAAAAACATTGTCTAAAGCTGCTGAGTCAGAATTTCCTGGAGTTATGACAGGTTTTAGATGCTCAACATTTTCAAATAATTCACTGGACATATCTTGTTCATGAATTTTCATCCAATTAATATTTCCTTTTAAGGTATTTATTTCACCATTATGAGCCAAACATCTAAACGGTTGCGCAAGTTTCCAACTTGGGAATGTATTTGTTGAAAATCTTTGATGAAAAATTGCAAATCTAGATACAAACCTATTATCATTTAAATCAGGATAAAAATCTGATAGCGCTTCAGCTAAAAACATACCTTTATAGATAATGGACCTTGAGCTTAGAGAGCAAATATAAAAATCATTTATTTGTTGGCTTCTAGTAATTTTTAATATTTTTTTTCTTGCTACAAAAAGTAATCTTTCTAATTCATTACGTTCTAATAACTTGTTGCTCTTAAATATTACTTGAGTAATTTCTGGTCTATTTGATTCTGCTGTTGTTCCTAAAACTGAGGGATTAACTGGAACTTGTCTCCAACCATATATGTAGAAATTGTTTTCTAATAAGACTTGTTCAACAATCGTTTTAGACTTTTCCTGATCAGTGTACTCTGTTCTAGGAAGAAAAATCATACCTACACAGATTTCTTCGTCTCCCTTATGTTCGTGACCAGTATCTTTTATTTTTTCTAGAAAAAACTCTCTAGAAATTTCAACACAAATTCCTGCACCATCCCCTGATTTTCCATCCGCATCAACTGCACCTCGATGCCAAACGGCTTTTAATGATTGGATTCCATATTCAACTACTTCTCGTCTTTTTTTTCCATCTAAAGATGCTATCAGACCAACACCGCAAGCATCATGTTCTAAGGATTGATAATATGAATGATTTTTTTCTAATATTTTTTTATTTTTTAAATACAGGCTCATGCTGCCTCTTCTTTTTTTGACTCTTTAGTATTTAAATATTTTTCAATTTGTACTGCCGCATCTCTTCCATCTCTAATTGCCCAAACCACTAAAGATGCACCCCTTACAATGTCACCTGCTGCAAACACTCCACTTAAGTTCGTTTCCATAGTTTTTAAATTGATTTTGATCGTCCCCCATTTGGACACAGATAATTTTTCGGAATTGAATAATTTAGGTATATTTTCAGGATCAAAACCTAATGCCTCAATCACCATGTCTGCATCTAGCTTATAAATTGAATTCTCTATATTAATTGGTTTTTTTCTACCTGAGGCATCTGGTTCACCTAATCTCATTTTTTGTACCTCAACGCCTTCTACTTTATTTTTTCCTAAAAACTTATTGGGTGTAGAAAGCCATAAAAATTCTACCCCTTCTTCGATTGCGTTGGAAACTTCTCTTGCTGATCCAGGCATATTCTCTTTATCTCGCCTATACAAACATTTTACTGAAACAGCTTTCTGTCTAACCGCGGTTCGAACACAATCCATTGCTGTATCCCCACCTCCTATAACTACTATTTTTTTATTTTCTGCATTTAGTGTTCCATTTTCAAATAGTTTAACTTTATCGCCCAAACCTTTACGATTTGATGCTGTCAAAAAATCCATTGCAGGAAAAATATTTTCTAATGAGCTACCTTTGACATCAATATTTCTCGCTTTATAAACGCCAGTTGCAATTAATACCGCATCATGTTTATCTTTTATTTCTTGTAGAGATGCATTTTTTCCTATTTCAAAACTTTGAATAAATTTAATACCAGAGTCCTTTAAAAGTTTTGTTCTTCTTTCTACAACAAATTTTTCAAGCTTAAAGTTCGGTATACCATATATAAGGAGACCTCCTGGTCGATCATATCGATCATAAACTGTTATTTGGTAGCCTGATTTTCTAAGCTCCTCAGCACACGCTAAGCCTGCGGGGCCCGCGCCTATAATACCTACTGATTGTTTTTTTTGTTTTTTTACCTTTATTGGTTTTACCCATCCTTTTTCCCAAGCTGTATCAGTAATGTATTTTTCAACCGAACCTATTGTGACTGTTCCGTGACCTGATTGTTCTATTACACAATTCCCCTCACACAATCTATCTTGAGGACATATTCTGCCACACACTTCAGGCATATTATTTGTGCTCTGAGATAATTCATAAGCATCTTGAAGTCTGCCTTCGGCAGTTAGTTTTAACCAGTCTGGTATATTGTTATGAAGAGGACAGTGTACTTGACAAAATGGTACTCCACACTGAGAACATCTACTAGATTGTTCTTTTGCTTTATTGCTAATGAATTCACCGTATATTTCATTAAAGTCTTGACTTCTATTCTCAACTGACCTTTTAGGTGGTGTTTGCTGATCTAAATTTACAAACTTTAACATTTTTTCAGACATATCATCTATCGATAAAGCAAAAGTAAGGAAATTTGAAGAGAATTTATGTCAAAACTGCTTACCTAAATATAAAAAAAGCTTTATTTAACATGCTTTTTATCGACGCATACCTGTTATGTTAAATTATGGATGATCTCCATAGTTGAATTAAATATAAGTAACTATCCAAATAAATGGAAAATATTTTTCAGATTCTAATAATCTCAATCATTCAAGGCATAACAGAATTCCTTCCTGTAAGTTCATCAGCACACCTGAACTTGCTTTCAAATTTTTTTGGTTTTGAACAAGAGGAACTATTAATAAATATTAGTGCTCATATAGGTTCTTTGTTTGCCGTTATTATTTTTTTTAAAAAAGAAATTATGAATTTTGGAAAAAACCAAAAGCTATTTTTTAAAATTGTTATATCATCATTACCTTTGTTCTTTTTTGGATACTTAATTGTATTTTACAATCTTGTACCTGGATTAAGAACATACGAAATTATAGGCTGGACAACAGTAGTCTTTGGATTATTGCTTTATTTTGCAGATAGATTTAAATCTAATAAAAATATTAAAAAGAATTTTACAACAAAAAACGCCATTATTATTGGTTTTTTTCAAGTCATGGCCTTAATACCCGGTGTAAGTAGATCGGGAATAATTATAACGGCTGCGAGATTTTTTAATTTTAAAAGAGAAGATGCTGTTAAAATTTCATTTTTAATGTCAATACCAGCTTTAGCAGGAACTGGGATTTTTGGATTATACGCTTTAATCATACAGAATAATCCATTATTAAGTTTGAACTCAATATTAACAGTTTTTCTTTCATTTATATTTTCCTATCTTACAATTAAATATTTCTTAATTTTTATAAAAAAATTTAGTTTCAATTTAATAGTTTATTATAGAATTCTTCTAGGATTAATTATATTGGCTTTGGTTTATCTATAGAATGAAAGATAAAACCAGTATTATAATCAAAACTGTTATAAAAAAGACTATAATAGCGTTTCTTAATGATAAATTTCTTAAAAAATTCATTTTTTCTAAACCTCATTTGGAGGTCCCAGAAGGATTTGAACCCTCAACCTTCTCGTCCGTAGCGAGACGCTCTAATCCAATTGAGCTATGGGACCACAAGACCAAAATATCAAAGAAAACACCCATAATAAAGCGATTTTATGCTTGTTGCCATTAGTTAAATAAAAATATAATTAAAAGGTAATATGTTAAAAGATAGAACAGTAGTAATAACATCAGCGGTCAGAACTGCTATTGGTTCATTAAGTGGTTCACTTAAAAATGTTCCCGCATATAAATTAGGATCCACTGCTATTTCAAGTGCAATTAAAAAATCGAATTTGAAACCTTCAGATATCAACGAAGTTATTATGGGCCAAGTATTAACTGGTGGTGCAGGACAAAATCCGGCTAGGCAAGCATCTATGGATTCCGGTATACCTAAAGAGACTCCTTCATATGTTGTTAACCAAGTTTGTGGATCAGGTTTAAGATCTATTGCTTCCGGTTTCCAATCTATCATGTCTAATCAATCCGACATAGTACTTGCCGGTGGTCAAGAAAGTATGTCTCAAGCACCTCATGTCATTCATTTAAGAAATGGAAAGAAACTCGGTGATACGGAATTAGTTGACTCGATGATTAGGGATGGTTTGTGGGATGCTTTTAACGGATATCACATGGGTAATACAGCAGAAAATGTAGCTCAACAATTTCAAATTACAAGAAAAGATCAAGATAAGTTTGCTTTTGAATCACAGACTAAAGCTTTAAAAGCCCAGAAAGAAAATAAGTTTGATGAAGAAATTGTTCCATTTACTATTAGGTCAAAAAAAGGAAGCTCAACTTTCAAAAAAGATGAGCATCCACGCGAGGGTATTTCTCTAGAGGCCTTACAAAGACTTAAAACTGTTTTTCAAAAAGACGGTACTGTAACTGCTGGTAATGCTTCTGGAATTAATGATGGTGCAGCTGCAGTAGTATTAATGACAAAAACAGAGGCTGATAAGAGAGGCATAACTCCTCTTGCAGAAATCAAATCTTGGGCATCTTGTGGTGTTGATCCTTCTGTAATGGGAACTGGGCCCATACCTTCTTCTAATAAAGCATTAAAAATTGCAGGATGGAATTCTAAAGAACTAGACTTGATAGAGGCAAATGAAGCTTTTGCTGCTCAGAGCTGCGCGGTAGTCAAAGAATTATCTCTACCTATGGAAAAAGTAAATGTTAATGGAGGCGCAATTGCTTTAGGGCATCCTATTGGTGCATCAGGTACGAGAGTTTTTGTCACACTTATACATGAAATGTTGAAAAGAGATTCAAAAAAGGGTTTAGCTACGTTATGTATTGGTGGAGGAATGGGCGTAGCAATGTGTATTGAAAGAAAATGAAATTATCTAAACCAAGAAAAAAATTAAAAAACAGAGTTATAAAAAAAATACCTTTTACAGTAAGGGGATATCAATATTATTACGGAGCAATTATTTTGATTGTATTAATAATTGGTTTTAGCCAAGTATTTTCTTAACAAAATTTTTTGTATTAACACCTGGGAGTCTAAATTAACTCTTTTTCTTTTAAAAATAAGTCTAAAAAATTGCATAAAATACATTGCAAAATTGAAGTGTCAAAAAAGCGGGTAAAATGTGTCAAAAATTGTGTATAATGCTTTATGGCAAAGAATATTTCTGTTCCAGATATTGGAGATTTCAAGGATGTAGAAATAATAGAAGTTCTTGTTAAACCTGGAGACAAAATTAAAAAGAATGACCCTATTGTTACTCTAGAAAGCGATAAATCCAGCGTCGAGGTCCCATCACCCTTTGAGGGAAAAGTTTCAGAATTAAAAGTAAAAATTGGAGACAGAGTGTCTAAGGGTAGTATTTTGGCTACTTTAGATGGGGGAGTTGAAAAAGAAAAGGAGTCTGAACCAAAAGAAATTATTAAAAGAGAAATAAAAAAATCTGACAAAACATCAAATGGTTTAAAAAATGGAAAACAAAAAATTTACGCACAACCAATTTCAAAAGATGATATAGATCCAGCCGAAACTCTAGAATGGTTAGACTCGCTAAAGGCAGTTGTAAAAACTGATGGATCGTCAAGAGCAGGTTATCTTCTAAAAAAAGTTATAGATGAGGCATATTCTCAAGGCCTTGTCTTACCTGACACAAGAACAACTCCATATATAAATACAATACCTGCCACCGCAGATATCCGATCGCCAGGAGATCAAAATTTAGAGAGAAAAATTAGAGCTTACATAAGATGGAATGCAGCTGCCATGGTTGTTAAAGCAAATAAGAAAAATCCTGAGCTTGGAGGTCATATTGGAACTTTTGCCTCTGCAGCAACATTATATGACGTCGGTATGAATCATTTTTGGAGA
>CEOQ01296077.1_pt1 | contig 11217 bp, 10 predicted proteins | sample 361351 | NCBI WGS metagenome assembly CEOQ01 (sample SAMEA2619907, study PRJEB7988) | marine metagenome | biome: marine biome (ENVO:00000447); feature: deep chlorophyll maximum layer (ENVO:xxxxxxxx); material: "saline water (ENVO:00002010), including plankton (ENVO:xxxxxxxx)" | depth 60 m | reverse complement strand
ATTTATATTTAAAAAAGCCCACATTTAACATGTGGGCTTTTTTTTATTTGTAAGTTTTAAATTCTCCATTTTCGTATCGATCCCAATAATCATTTAAATGAGTTTTTAATTTAGGCAGTAAAAAAAATGCACCAATAATATTAGGAACGGCACAAGAAAGAATCATCATATCTGAAAAATCAATAACATTTGATAGAGATGAAATTGCTCCTATAAAAATACATGACAAGAAAATTCCTTTATATATAAATAGAGAATTTTTATTTGATGATAAGTATAACCAACCTTTTTCACCATAGTAATACCATGATATCATTGTGCTATATGAAAACAAAAACACAACAATAGATAAGATATATGGAAACCAACTAATGGCACTTCCAAAGGCAGCAGAAGTCAGTTGTGCACCTTTAATTCCTTCAGTATTCATTGCAGGATTTTGATCAGCTGTAATTAATATTACACTAGCAGTCATAAAGCAGATTAGAATAGTATCGATAAAAGGCCCAATCATTGCGACAATACCTTCTCTTACAGGCTCATCTGTTTTAGCTGCTGAATGGGCAATGGCAGCAGAGCCTACACCTCCTTCATTACTAAAAACAGCTCTTTTTATACCAATAACAAGAACTCCCATAAATCCACCATACATTGAGTCAGGATTAAATGCTTGAGAAAATATTGATGAAATGACTCCGGGTAGTTTATCAATATTTGTTAATAAAATAAACAAAGAAGCTGAAACATATAAAATAACCATTGCGGGCACAATTTTTTCGGTTGTTTTGCCTATTCGTTCGATACCACCCATTATAACTGCGGCAACTAAAAACATTAAAAGGATACCATATAACCAGCTAGGAATCCCTGTTAGTGATCCTACTAATTCATATGATTGGTTTGCTTGAAACATATTTCCACCACCAAATGCTCCTCCAATGATAAAAATAGCATAAAGAAAGCCTAAAGTTTTGCCAATCACTTTATATCCATTTTTATTAATTATCCAACCATCATTATCTCTTTCACTAAGACCTTGTTCAAGATAGTACATTGGGCCACCACTTACACTACCATCTGAATGCACAGTTCTATAAAGTTGAGCAAGTGTTGCAGAAACAAATTTTGCTGTCATACTAAATATTGCAATAAATAGCATCCAAAAAACAGCACCAGGTCCACCTAGTGAAACCGCAACAGCAACTCCAGCAATATTTCCTAATCCAATAGTAGCAGATAAAGCAGATGTTAAAGCTTGAAAATGGCTAATTTGTCCCGTATCATTAGGATTATCATATTTGCCTTTAATGATATCAATAGAATGCTTGAATCCACGAATATTTATAAATTTAAAATAAAATGTAAATGTTATTGCACCAATAAGCAAAATTAAAACGATGAGAGGGAAATTAAAAATTTCATAAAAAAGTATTGTAGCTATATAGCCAACAAAAATTCCAAACATTTTATCAATAGCCAAAACAAAACTAATTTCAACTCCTTCTGAATAAAAATTAATTATGTTAAAATAAATTAACAATCCAAAAATTATAATTAGGCTAATAAATATTTTATTTGATTGAGTCATGTGATCTCCTATAATTTTTAATATAAATTCTATTTATTCCATTGATAGCTTAAATCAATTAAAGGGAAGAGGTCCCATCTACGTCCAAACTGGTAGTTTCCATGAGTTACTTTATATCCCAAATTTAAAGTATGTTTTTTATTAAATTGATAATTAACAATTGATTTATGTTCAAAAAATATTTGGTTGTCTGGTACAATTATTAAATCAATATCAAATTTTAATTGAATATTTTCGGAAAAGGAATAATCCCAATCAAGTCCCGAATTAGCTGAAAAACCATGTTTGTATAATAACATACGTGGATAAATTATGGGATAATCAATAATATTTCTATCATCTAAATTACAACTATAACAAATAGAAAACCCTAACTTGCCTGTTAATGAAGATTTAGTAAATATTTTTGATAGAAGTCCTTCATTTTTTAAAACATACATATTATTTATAATATTAATATTAGGATCATTAGATAAAATGCCGCCAATTCCATCTTTTTGAATCAATCGTAATAAATTTGAAGGATATAAAAAACTGTATCTAGAAGCAAAGTAAATATTATAAAATTTCCCATGATATTTTTTTATATTTAAATTGGGTATGATTAAAAATAAGATAGGATGAGTACTCAACTCTAAACGGTTATTAGGATAATATGTTTTTGGTTGGAAAATTGATAATGTTCTTAATTCATCATTATAAGTTTGTGCAATATCCCTTGAATAAAGATTAGAATTATTAAAAAATAAAATAATAATAAATATTTTTATATAAGCAATCATTGATTAAAATAGATAATTGCTGATATAGGAGCATGATCTGATAAAAGGAATGCTTCTTGATGTGTTTTACCTGTTTCTGACCAGTCAGCTATATTTGTAAAAAGATAATCTAACTTGCGATCCCAGTAAATTTCATTTTCAGAGTTGTTATTCCATTGACTATGTGTAAAATGTATATTATCATTTTTCACATTAGTATTAATTGCAGGATAAAATTTCATATATAGAGGATTAAGTAAGCTAAGCTCACCATCAAAATTATTAAAGTAGCTACCCTCTCTATGAGGACCTTCTATATCATTTATAGTATGAAATAGTTCCTCTTCACATTGATCAAATTCGCAGTAGTCATATTTTTGAGCATCTGGTGGGATAGAGTTTAAATCACCACCGCTGACAAATAAGTGCCCTAATTCATTTTCAAGATTTAGTTGATTATAATATTCATCAATATGTTTTTGTTTTGTATTATCGGTTGCAAATGCAGTTGCGTGAATATTAAGAACATAAAAATCATCTATAGGTATATCTATTTTAACTTTTAACATATTTCTTCTAAGATAAAAGTATTGTGTAACAGGATCCTGGTCTGTTCTAAGAGAAAGTTGAATTCTACTAGCATCCGTAATTGGCCATTTTGATAAAATAGCATTGCCAACATCTACCTTGCCTAGTCCATTCATAGGTATCAAATCCGTTTTCCACATAGATGCATATGATGCAAAATTAAAGGATGTATTATTTATAATATATTGAATTTGATCTAAATAAACACTCCGTTTTGAAGATATATCAATTTCTTGTAACAATAAAATATCAGGATTTTCTAGATTAATAAAATTAATGATATTATTTAAATTGGTCATTATTTCATTTTCAGTTAGAAGAACTCTATCACCACATGAATCTCCAAACCAAGGAATACGACCTCCTGAAAAACGTATATTCCAAGTCATAACTTTTAAAGAATCACTAAAGATCTCAGAGCTTGGTGTTAAGTCTTCATAATAAATTGCATCTTCTATTTCATTAAACCTTGTTACTAGTGGATGGCATGAAAATGCAATAAGAATAGTAAGATAAAATAAGAGTTTAAACAATTTTTAAAATACTGCAGACCCAATCATGAGCATTAGAATTGGTAAGCCTATTGAGAAAGTAATAATTTGCAATTCCCCTCTGTATATTTTTTCAAGTCTTATTCTTTTCAATTCTTTTTTAAATTCATCAAAATAGATTTTCTGTTGATTTTCAGAAAGAGATTGAATATGATCTAATTCAAGTAAAATAGTTTTTTCAGAATCTAGTTGTGCTATTAACCTTGGAACACCATATGCGCCAAAGCCTAATCCTGCAAAATAACCAATTATAGCAAGTCCGCCATCACCACTGTCGTCACCTGTGAAGATGGCTTGGATAATAGCACCACTGATTAGACCAATTAATCCTGATGGTCCAATTGATGCTAATGATGTGGCCCCTCCCAAATATTGATAGGTAATCATTTCATCGCCAAAAAATTTCATAACATCGTCTCTTGCCATTTTCTGGATTTGATAAGTTGTACCTGTGAATAGTTGTGGTGTAGATATTTTATTATTTGAATCAATAAGTTGCCCAGTAGGACTATTATACTTAACAGAAGTAGAATCAGATTTATCTTCAATTAGCTCTCCTGTTTCAGGGTTGAATGTTTGAAAATATGGTGAGCTAAATAAAATTAGATAGATTAAGGATTTCATTAAAATTCAAAAAACTCCCAATAAATATCAATATATGGTTGTTGAAAATGTATACCTAATCTAAAATTTTCATTTACAGCATATAGAAAACCAAAATCAAAATCTATAATTGTATATTTCCCTCCCATACTATCAAAAGTTAAGGGATCTCCAATTTCTCCAAAATAATCATCAATTACATCTTCAAAATATACAGAACGACTACTATTATCAACCCACATAGAACCAACTAGTTTTAATTTTTTTTGTAGATCATATTCAAAGTTACCATAAAACCTAAATGGCCACTTAAACTCCCAATCATCTCTTATAAGCGTTATAGTATTTTCACCATCCGAGTATTCTTTAGTTTTTTTCATCAAGATAGAATTTGTTTCAATACCTAATGAATAACCTATTTTCCCTCGGCCAGTAGGATTTTTACTACGATTACTATAAACAAGATACATTTCTGAATATGGACTTGTTTCATCATTCCCTATAAAATCGTCTAACTCATTATAATGTACATTAGCACAGTTACTTTCAGGGTCGCTGAGAAAACAATCTTTTTGGTCATTTAATCTGTTTTCTAGATCACCATTAATATACCAGGCATGGGAAAATTCAGCGATCATTTTTTTTGTAGAAAAAGCTCTATGTATACCTAATCCAATTGTTAAAGCTTTTTCCTTTGTAGATGTTTTTTTATACCAGAATCTATATTTAGGTTGTATGTTAAGATCTCCATTAAAGTTTGGTCCAAATCTTGTTGTTACCATAAAATCATCTGTAAAACCATAGCCAAGAGATAAACCACTAAAAAAGAAGGTATTTGGGTCTAAAACAAAAGCATTGTCATCTGAAAATACACCTATTAACTGTTCTGCTCCTTGATAAAATTTCTTTTTATCTTCAATCCATGGTACGAGTTTTCCTCCATGATAACGATTCATTGTTTTTATATCTCTTTTGTTAATTGTCACATCTCCATAATTAGATCTAACAACCATCGATTCTTCATCTTCTGTAAGCAATGGGCCTTTATAACGAGCTTCATCTGTTTTGATTAAATCTACTGTTTCTTCTAAAATATCTGACATGGGTATTTTTAATAACCCTTCAGCTGTTTGAATATGACAACGATTATCTTGAATGTCTAATATTTTTCCTTTTAGGACATTCCCATCAATTAAGTAAAATTGCTTTGACATACCAATTTCAAGGTTTTGTGCAAGTTCAGGTTCACTGTTTGTTAGAACTTGAGGTGGATTTTGACTTTGAAAAGACTTAATTATAGAAATAGCCTGAGGCTTTGATAATCCATTAAGATTTGTATTGTAATTAATAAGTAGATATTCATTTAATTCCTCATTTGAAAAACCATTTTCACTGGACAAGCTTTTTATTGCATTTTTTTGTGCAGGCAAGATAGGTTCAATTTGAGCAAAAATAGCAGAGATAGTTAATATAATGACAAATTTGTACATACAACTCCTTTTATTAATATATAAGACCTAATTTCTTATTAATTTATACTTAAAGTTATAATAAAGTTATGACTAATTAAATAATTTATTTTTTCTATGTTTAAGAAAGTATTAATAGCTAATCGTGGTGAAATTGCAATAAGAATTATACGTACCTGTAAGGAAATGGGCATAAAAACAGTGGCTATATATTCTGAAGTAGATCGATGTGCTTTGCATGTATTAAAAGCTGATGAAGCTTATTTCGTTGGAGAAGCAGCTTCTAAAGAATCATATTTAAATATAAAATCAATATTAAAAATTATAAAAAAATGTAAGGCAGATGCTGTACATCCTGGGTATGGTTTTCTATCAGAAAATAGTGAGTTTGCAAACATAATTATTAACAATAATATTGGTTGGATAGGACCTTCCCCGGAATCTATATCAATGATGGGGGATAAAATAGCAGCTAGAAAATTAGCTAATAAAATAGGTGTGCCTATTATTCCTGGAACTATTGAACCTATAAAGGATAATAGAGCTGCTATAAAGATAGCAAAAAAGATAGGTTACCCAATACTTATAAAAGCCTGTGCTGGAGGTGGTGGTAAAGGCATGAGAGTTGTTTACTCAGACTTAGAAATGAAAGAATTATTAATATTAGCACAATCCGAATCTAAAAAATCATTTTCGGATGATAGAATTTTCTTAGAGAAGTATTTAGAGGAGCCGCACCACATAGAGATACAAGTTTTATCAGATAATAAAGGTAATATCGTTTCTTTTGGAGAAAGAGAATGTTCTATACAAAGGCGTTATCAAAAAATTATTGAAGAAGCCCCTTCTCCATTTATTGATAGTGATCTTAAGAAAAAATTATCAACTGATGCAATTAAAATCGCCTCATCTTGTAATTATGAAGGTTTAGGAACGATTGAATTTTTAGTTGATAAATATAAAAATTATTATTTTCTCGAAATGAATACTCGAATACAAGTAGAACACCCTGTCACTGAAATGACCACCAATATTGATTTAGTAAATGAGCAAATCAAAATAGCTTATGGAAAAAAAATCAAGTATAAAAATAAAGATATTTTATTCCATGGACATGCAATTGAGTGCAGAATTTATGCAGAAGATGGATTTAAAAATTTTATGCCATCAACAGGTGTAATTGAAGAAATAAGATTTCCTCAAGGACTAGGGGTAAGAATAGATGAAGGAATTCAAAGAGGGCAAGAAGTTTCTTCTTATTATGATCCATTATTAGCTAAGTTGATTACTTGGGGTATTGATAGAAAGCAAGCTCTAAATCGCATGATCAGAGCTTTAGAAGAGTTTTATATTTATGGGATTAAAACAAATATACAATTTTGTAATTTAATTTGTAGGCAAAAGTCATTTTTTAATGGGAAATATTCAACAAAAACATTAGAGGTTTTACTCAAAAATTTAATAGATAAGAATAATATTTTAAGCCATAAAGAAGTGCTTGCTGCTAGCATTAGTGCAATTAATTTAGAATTAGATAGTGATAATAAATTAGATGAAAATAATTTCAAAATAGAACCAATTAATGATTGGTCCAAAATAGGCCGTTTGAAAAATCTAAAATGAAATATCAAGCCATAATTAATGATCAAGTTTTAGATTTATTATTATCAGAAGATATTGATCATAAGGAAATTACAATTGATAAAAGAATTATTAATTATGATTTAATTAAAGTTGCAAACAATATGTATTCACTAATATTGAATGGGGAGGTATATAATATTCATTATAAAAAAAATACTCAATATGAATTAAATATCAATCAACATCAATGCTTAGTTGAAATAAAAGATGAGTCAAAGCAGTTAAAGGATAAATTAGGCTATAATAGTAATAAAAAAGATGATATTGATAAGATAGCAGTACCAATATCTGGTTTAGTTTCTAATATTTATGTAAAAAAAGGTGATAAGATTGAGAAAGGTAAAAAATTATTTATATTGGAGGCCATGAAGATGGAAAATGAGTTTGAAGCTCCATTTTCTGGTATAGTTATTAAAATCAATTATTCAATTGGTGAAACAGTAGAAAAAGGTGCGATAATTATGGAAATAAATTCAGATGGCTAATTGGGAAAAGTGGCTTTGGGGTGGATTAGGTTGGGCAATGTTTGGTCCAATAGGTGGGATAATGGGATATGCATTGGGATCAACAGATAGGAAGAGTAATACTGATTACAACCAAAAGTCTTCAACACAACCAGGTGATTTTGGAGCAGTATTATTAATTTTATTTGCATCAGTAATGAAGGCAGATAATGAATTAAAAAAAACAGAATTAAATTATGTGAAGAATTTTATTATTAATCAATTTGGCAAAGAATATGCTCAAGAAAGGATCAAATTATTTCAAAAAATACTAGCTCAAGATTATCCATTGAAAGATATATGTCATCAAATAAAATTAAATATGGATCATTCAGCGAGGTTACAAATGATTCATGTACTTTTTGGTTTGTCAAAATCAGATGGACACATTCATATTGAAGAAGTTAAAGTAATAAATAGGATATCTGATTATTTTGGAATATCAAATAAAGACTTTGAATCTATTAAGGCTATGTTCGTTGAAGAAATTGATAAATATTATAAGATTCTTGAAATATCTAAGGATGCTAGTGAAAATGAGATAAAAAAGTCTTTTAGAAGAATGGCATCTAAGTTTCATCCTGATAAAGTTCATCATTTAGGTGAAGACTTTCAGAAAATGGCAGAAGAAAAATTTAAAATGGTTAATGAAGCATATCGTAAAATTAAATCAGAAAAAAATATAAAATAATAAATGTAAATGGCAAAGAAAACAAGTTCTGATATTCCTTTGAAAAATTTCTATGGAGAAAATCCTCTCCCAGGAGAATACCCATATACTAGCGGTATATATACTGATATGTATCAAAATAAATTATGGACTATGCGTCAATATGCAGGTTTTTCATCAGCAAAAGAAAGCAATAAGAGGTATAAATATTTATTAAAACAAGGAGTGATGGGATTATCAGTTGCATTCGATTTGCCCACACAAACAGGTTATGATTCTGATCATGATTTAGCTGAAGGAGAAATTGGAAGAGTTGGAGTTCCTATATCATCCTTAGAAGATATGGAAATTTTACTTAAAGATATTCCACTTGATAAAGTATCTATTTCAATGACAATAAATTCTACAGCTTGTATATTATTAGCTTTTCTTATTGTAGTTGCAGAGAAAAGAGGAATTAATAAGGAAATACTTAAAGGAACAATTCAAAATGATATTTTAAAAGAGTATATTGCAAGAGGAACCTATATTTATCCTCCTAAGAATAGTATGAATATAGTAACTGATTTATTTGAATATTGTTCAGAAGCTATGCCGAATTGGAATTCTATATCTATATCAGGCTATCATATTAGAGAGGCAGGGGCTACGGCTGTACAAGAGTTAGCATTTAGTCTATCAAATGGAATTAGTTATGTGCAATCTGCAATAGATAAGGGGTTAGATGTTAATAATTTTGGTAAACGTTTGAGCTTTTTTTTTAATTGCCATAATCATTTTTTTGAAGAAATAGCAAAATTTAGAGCAGCTAGAAGAATGTGGGCAAAAATTATGAAAGAGCGTTTTGATGTAATAGAACCTAAAGCAATGATGTGTCGTTTTCATGTTCAAACTGCGGGGTCTACTTTACAAGCCCAGCAAATAGATAACAATATTGTTAGAACAACATTACAAGCAACTGCAGCTGTTATAGGAGGAGCTCAATCTTTACACACAAATTCTAAAGATGAGGCGCTATCACTACCTACTCAAGAATCTGCTCAGCTTGCATTACGAACACAACAAATTATTGCTCATGAAACAGGTATACCTGATGTTGCAGATCCATTATCAGGTAGCAAGTATGTGGAATATTTAACTGATGAAATTGAAAAAAAGGCTTATGAGTTAATTAATAAAATAGATGACATGGGTGGTGCTGTAGTAGCTATTGAAAAACAATTTCAACAAAATCAAATTGAGCAAAGTGCATATAAATTTCAACAATCAGTAGAAAAAAATGAAAAAGTTGTAGTTGGAATGAACAAATTTATAACAAAAGAATCTGATATTTCAAATATGCATAAAGTTGATATAGAATCTGCAAAAGAACAAATTGATAGGCTTAAAAAAATAAAAACAACTAGAAATAATAATTCTGTTAAGATAGCTTTGAAAAAATTAAAAAGTTCTGTAATTGCTGGAAAGAACATTATGCCAGATGTTATCAGTGCAGTCAGAGTCCATGCAACCCTTGGAGAGATATCTGATGTGTTAAGAGAAGTATATGGTGAATTTTGATTATGATTAGTGGAGGCGGCGGGAGTCGAACCCGCGTCCGAACAAATTGTCCAATTGATATCTACATGTTTAGGCTGTCATTTTTTTTCATCTTGTATTCAAGAACAGCCACAATCCAACAAGACTAGCCTTGGTGCCCAAAGAGCTCTTACTTAGTATTATTAGGCATAATACTAAAGCAGTCTGTAAGAATGATACCTCATTAACTGGAGACAGACGCGCCTGTTAAGAGATAGCTACCGTCAATTAAGCGGCAGCAGCGTAGCCGTAATCGGCATTTATGTGTTTTTTCTGGATGTTTCAGGAGGTGACCAGAAAGATCCTCCACATGCAATCAAAAGCACTGATTTACCCGTCGAAACCGTGACGCCCCCAATTATGTCAAAAAGCATTATTGTAATATATTACAAATTTCTAAGTTAATAATAAAAGAATCCTTGCTTAAATTTTAGTAAATCATGATGCATAAAAAAGAAAATTATCCAATATTGTATACATTTAGACGCTGACCTTGGGCAATTAGAGCTAGGATGGCTTTAGCTTATACGAATCAAACTATTGAATTAAGAGAAATATCTTTAAAAAATAGACCTAAATCTCTTTATGAAATATCTCCAAAAGGTACAGTTCCGGTACTATTTATTAATAATAACAGGATTTTAGATGAAAGCTTAGATATAATGCTATGGTCATTAAATAATTCTGATACTAATGATTGGTATGTGAAAAATAAAAATATTCAACTAGAAATAATAAAAAGGAATGATACAGGATTTAAATTATGGTTAAACAAATATAAGTATTTTGTAAGATACCCTGATTTTGATCAGGATTATTATAGAAAAAAATGTAATGAGTTCTTGTATGATATTGAAGTTCATCTAGAAAACTATCAATATATTCTGTCAAATCAAGTTTCATTAGTTGATATAGCAATTTTTCCCCTTGTACGACAATTTGCTAATGTAGATTTTAAATATTTTAATGCTAAATATGCAAAATTAACAAATTGGTTTAATAAAATTAATAACTCAAATTTATTTGTATCTATTATGAAAAAATATCCAGAATTTGATGAAAAATCACGGTTAATTGTTAATTTTAATGAATAAGAATTTATATAATAAAAAAAATAAGAAACAGTTATTAGATCAATTAGAAAATGAAAAGTTTAAAAGGATAACATGTTCATTCTATAAATATGTAGAATTATCAAATTTAATTGATTTGAGAAATGAAATATTTGCAAAGTGGACAGAGTTTGAAATATTAGGACGTGT
>CEOQ01094264.1_pt1 | contig 11237 bp, 8 predicted proteins | sample 361351 | NCBI WGS metagenome assembly CEOQ01 (sample SAMEA2619907, study PRJEB7988) | marine metagenome | biome: marine biome (ENVO:00000447); feature: deep chlorophyll maximum layer (ENVO:xxxxxxxx); material: "saline water (ENVO:00002010), including plankton (ENVO:xxxxxxxx)" | depth 60 m | reverse complement strand
AATGACTGATTTAAATGACAGAACCCGGCTTATAGATTGTCTGGCTTTCCATCATAATTATCTACACACTACAAAATAGAAAATAACCAAATGTTCATGTTTTGATTCCTTAAAGATTCAAATCTGTACTAAAAAATCAACCTAAGCGTTCTTTAACTAAAATAGCTATCTTTACTCTTAAAAAGGGCAAAAATTAAGGTATTGACGTATAGGTTGAAAACCCATATTATCCCATGTATTCCCAAAGGAGGGGGATATGGTGCTAAGAAAGTCAAATCAAAGATTTTGTCTTGATTTCTTGAGTAGTACCTCTGACTTAAAAAAACATGTTTTTATCTACGTACGAAAACAAGTTAGACAAAAAATGGAGGGTGTCAGTGCCAGCCAGTTTTAGATCTTATGTAAGCAGCATGGGTTATAATGGCGTTATTTGCTATCCTTCCTTTAACAATCCCTCAATTGAAGGATGTCCACAAAGTAGAATAGAAAAACTTTCAGAATCAATAGATTCTCTAAATCCATTTGAGGAAAAAAGAGATATTTTTGCAACTTCTGTTTTATCAGAAAGTGTAAATCTTCAGTTTGATAGCGAGGGAAGAATTTCTATACCTGACAAGTTATTAAATCACGCAAAAATTAAACAATCTATGCTCTTTGTTGGACAAGGAACAACATTTCAAATTTGGGAACCAAAACTATTTGAAAAATTCAAAATACAAGCTAGGAAAAAAGCTAATTTGAATAGAGCAAGTTTAAAGTGGGAAACGCAATTTAAAAAGGAGGGGAAATGACAATTAACATTAAAGGCCCAGAGTTGAGAGAATTAAAACCAAGAATTTTAGTGGTAGGAGTTGGTGGAGCTGGCGGTAATGCCATTAACAGCATGATTGAAGCCGGTTTACAAGGAGTAGAGTTTGTCGCTGTAAACACAGATGCTCAAGATTTAAAAAATAATAAGGCTCACGCTAAAATTCAAATAGGAACAAATTTAACTAAAGGTTTAGGAGCAGGAGCTAAACACGATATCGGTCAAGCTGCAGCAGATGAATCATTAAATGACATTGTAGATTATATTAAGGGAAGCAATATGGTTTTTATAACAGCAGGTATGGGCGGAGGAACAGGGACAGGAGCTTCGCATGTAATTGCAAGAGCAGCAAAAGAATTAAACATACTAACAGTAGGTGTTGTTACTCTTCCATTTTCATACGAAGGCCCAAAAAGAATGAGAATAGCTCTTCAGGGGTTAGATGAATTAAAAAAACATCTAGACACAAATATTATAGTTCCAAATCAAAATCTATTTAAAATTATCAATGAAAAAACAACCTTCAAGAATTCTTTTGGATTATCAAATGATGTTTTGAAATTTGGTGTTCAAAGTGTAACAGATTTAATGGTAAGACCTGGTTTGGTCAATTTGGATTTTGCCGATGTTGAAACTATCATGAAGGGAATGGGAAAAGCTATGATGGGAACTGGTGAAGCTGAAGGAGAAAAAAGAGCAGAAGAAGCCACTAATGCAGCACTAGTAAATCCTTTAATTGATGAATATTCCTTAAAGGGTGCAAAAGGTCTTTTGGTAAATATTACAGGCGGAAACGATCTAACTTTATTCGAAGTAGATGAAGTAGTTAATAAGATTAGAGCGGAAGTAGATCCAGAAGCCGAGTTAATCTGCGGTTCCATCGAAGATCAAAACTTGAATGGTAAAATTAGAGTTTCTATTGTTGCCACTTCTCTAGATGGACAAGAACCAGAAACTAAACCTGTTGTTAGTATGGTACACAGATTGCACAACAGAAATAGTGGTTACAGTAATAGCTTATTGAGTAATATGACAACCAATCAAGTTACTTTAAATGCTACTGAGGGAGCCACAGCTTTAAATTTAAATAATGTAGTTGAAGAAAATATTAATACTAAGGTTGAAATAGCAAATGATAGTACAAATGAAATTAAAAACGAGCCTTCTTTAGAAAATATTTCTATAGAAAATGCTACTTACCTTCAAAACATAAAAGATGAAACGAATAAAAAAGAAGAGGAGCAAATGGAAACATTTGAGGTGGATAGTATTGAATTAGCTACACCTGAACTTTTTTCTCAAGAAAAGGAAGAAAGCTCTTTTAATCAAGATCAAAATACAACAGACCCAACAATTTTTGAAAATTCAAAATCTGAAGAAGAAACCATAATAAAGGAACCTGAAATGTTTGAGGAATCTAATTCGGAGGAAGATTTTGAAATACCAGCTTTTTTACGAAGACAAAAAAATTAAATGGAAGATAGGAAAAAAATTTATGAATGCCACCATGTCATTGGATCATACAAAACATTATCCAGTGATGCTCAATCAAGTATTAAGCATTATTTCCCCTCAACATGGTGGCACTTTTATTGATTGCACCTTTGGTGGCGGAGGATATTCAGAGGCCATTCTTAACTTTCCAGAAACAAAAGTTTTTGCAATTGATAGAGATAGTTTAACTAAACAAAAAGCAGATTTACTCTCAAAAAAATTTCCAAAGAGATTTAATTTTTTTCAAGAAAAATTTAGTAATTTAGGTCAAATAATCCAAAAGGATTTAAATCCTAAAGCTATCATATTTGATCTTGGACTATCATTATATCAAATATTAGATCAAAAAAGGGGCTTTTCATTTGAATCAAAAAATTTTCTAAACATGGAAATGGGTATCAATGAACATTCTGCCTATGATGTTATCAACAATCTAGACAAAAAATATTTGGCTAAAATAATAAAAGTTTTAGGTGAAGATAAAGATGGAAAAATAATAGCAAATAAAATTGATAAACATAGATCAATTAAACCAATCAAATCCTCAAAAGAATTATCTGATATAATTCATGGCGCAAAAAAGAAATATAAAAATTTTAAAAAAAATCCATCAACAAAAACATTTCAAGCTATCAGGATATTTGTGAATAAAGAACTAACCGAGTTAATACTAGCATTAATCGAGGCAACAAAACTTTTATCTAATGGAGGGTTACTTGTTGTTGTTAGTTTTCATTCACTTGAAGATAAAATTGTTAAAAATTTTTTTAATATTTATTCTAATTTTGCAAAAAATCCTTCAAGATATTTACCAACTAAAGAAAATAAACCTATTTTATTTAAGAAAATTTCAAAAAAACCAAATATAGCAGATACAAAAGAGCTTAGAGAAAATATCAACTCAAGATCCGCAAAGCTTAGATATGCGATTAGAAATAATAATTCTTTTTTTAACTCTCATGAGTTTAAAAACAAATTTATAAATTACTTAGAGCTAGAAGGTGGTGCAATATGATAAATGAAAATAAATGGATAGACTCTTTACCCAAAACTCCTAAAGAAAAAAGTAGTTCAATAAACGATCTAGACCATCAAAGATGGACAAATACCATACCAAAAAAAAATACTTTTAGTTCTATAAAAAAATATTCTTTAGTTTTTTGTTTATTCGTTTTTGGTTTGGTATTTGTATCTATGATTAAAAATGAAACTAGAATTTTACAAAAAGAAATAAATAATTTAAAAGCCTCCATAAAAGTAATAAAATTTAATTTATTTCAAGCAACTTTAGATAATGAGGTAATTAAATCACCAGAAAATATATCTAATTTAGCTAAAAAGTATTTAAGCGATGAACTTTTACCTTACAAAAGATCTCAAATTGGAACGCTAAATAATTTGGAAAAAAATAGCAGTTTAAAAGAAGTCAATACAAAAAAGACTAAAAATATTTCAAATAAAGTGAAAACTAAAATTAAAACAAACATTACACAAAGGAAAAAAGATATAGCTAAACTAAAAGTATTATATTCAAATCCAGATACGATACCAGTCGAAATAAAAAAACAGGTATCAAAAGAAATAAATGAGAAAAAAACCGAAATAAAAAGTATGTATGAAACACCCAAAGAAATATTCACTCTTAATAAGATTGTAAATTGGAGTGCGGTTCAAGTTGTTAAAGCTATTTTAGGTATGCCTATCGTTCCAGGAAGATAGTTTTTAATGAAAAATAAAAAAAAAACCTTTTATTTCGAAGATTATAATGAATTAGAATTAGTTGGTAGCAAAGAAAAAAAAAAAAAATAAAAATTTCATTAAATAGAGTAGCTTTCTTATCTTTTGTTTTTTTTAGCTTAATATTTATTTTTGGAATAAAAATTATCTATTTATCTTTATCACCTGAAAAAAATTATAATAAAAAATACACAGAGAAAGAATATCAAAAAGAAAGAAGAGATATTGTCGATAGAAATGGATCAATTTTAGCAACAAATGTAACTCTTTATGATGTAGGAATAAGACCGAAGTTATTAAAAAAAAAAGAAAAGAAAAACTTACTAATTAAACTAGCTATACTATTCCCAGAACTTAACTTAGTTGAAGTCCAAAACAAATTAGAAAAAGAAGATTTTTTTTCAATTGGAAAAAGGTTAACTCCGAAAGAAAAAGATCAATTCTGGTTAATGGGCAACAAAGCTTTTGTTTTTGATCCAAAACCATCTAGAATTTATCCTCAACAAAATCTCTTTAGTCACATATTGGGACAGACAGATGATGTAAACAAAGGTATCTCAGGAATAGAAAAATTTTTTAATGAAAAATTAAATGATAAAGAAAAGCTCAATTCCCCTTTGCGTTTGACTTTAGACTCAAATTTACAGCATCTAATTAGAAATGAATTAATCAAGGCTGAAAATATTTTTAATAACGTAGGTAGTGGTGCAATCCTAATGAACGCTGAAAATGGTAACATACTTTCTCTAGTATCTTTGCCAGATTACGATTTAAATAGACGCGTTTTAATTGATGATAATATTTATTTAAATAAAATTTCACTAGGAGTTTATGAGTTAGGATCAGTATTTAAGACTTTTACAATAGCTGCAGGTTTAGAAAATAAAGTTATTAAACCAAATACAATTTTTAAAAATTTAGAAAATAGTTTGAAATGTGATAAATACACAATAACCGAACATGATAAATTACCAAAAAATTTAAATACCGAAGAAATATTGGTTCGCTCATCTAATATTGGTGCAGTTAGAATAGCTCAAAAAATCGGTATAGAAAAATATAGAAATTTTTTAGAAACTTTAGGAATACTAGACACAATTCAATTTGATTTAGAAGAAATTGGAACCCCTCTTTCATTTAAGTGGGGAAAATGCAAACTTGCAACAACATCTTATGGTCATGGAATTACAACTACTCCTCTTCAATTAGCTAAAGCCTACGCCATCTTAGGTAACGGAGGATATAAAATTGATCCATCTATTGTTCAAAATCAAACAGACTTATCAAAAAAAAAGGAGCAGTTGATTTCTAGCAAAACTAGTAGCGAAATAAACATGATGTTAAGAAAAGTTGTGAGTCTTAATGAAGGAACAGCAAACTTTGCAAATGTTGAAGGTTACGAGGTTGCAGGTAAAACTGGAACTGCAATAAAGTATAATTCAAAGGAAAAGCTAAATACATTCGTATCTATTTTTCCAGCCAGCCAGCCAAAATATGTTTTGCTAGTAATGTTAGATGAGCCAAAATCTGCTCCTAATTATATTTATGAATTTCCACCATCACAAAAATTTCCTAATGGCTATAAATACAAAGGCGAAATAAGAAATACCTCAGGCTGGAACACAGTTGTTGTTGCTGGCAAAATTATAGAAAAAATCGGTCCAATTTTAGCCATAAATAACTTAGAAGCTTCCAAAAGTTATTAAATGCTTTTAGGACAATTATTAAAATCAGTAAATAAAAAATATCGAAAAATAGATGTTAAAGGGATTTCCTTTAATAGTTCAAATGTAAAAAAAAAACATTTATTTTTTGCAATTGAAGGAAGCCGAACATCTGGAACAAAATTTGTTAATGAGGCCATAATGAAAGGGGCTTCAGCAATCATAAGCAGAAAGAAAATTAAATACAAAAATTGTAAAATACCAATAATTTTAGTTAGCGATGTAAGAAAAAGTCTTGCAGTAGCATGCTCGAATTTTTATAGAGAAAAACCTAATAATTTAATTGCAGTTACCGGCACCAACGGAAAATCCTCTGTGGCACACTTTTTTTATCAAATATTTAATTTAAATAGAATTGACTCAGCATCAATTGGAACTTTAGGCGTGCTTTCAAAAAAATATAAAAAAAAAACGAATTTAACTTCAACAGATTCTTTGCAACTAAATAAAAATCTTTCAATTTTATCAAAAAATAAAATTAAAAATGTAATTTTAGAGGCGTCAAGTCATGGTTTGAAACAAAAGAGATTAGATAATTTAAATATAAAAACTGGCATATTTACTAACCTAAGTCACGATCATCTTGATTACCATAAAAATATGAAATCTTATTTTAATTCTAAATTGTATTTATTTAAAAATTTGCTTAGTAAAAATTCCAAAATTATAACTGATGAAGACAATAAAGAATTTAAATTTATAAAAAAAATAGCTAAAAAAAGAAAAATGAAAATAATTACCATAGGAACAAAGACAGGAAATTTGAAAATTACAAACGTTAATTATAGAAGAAAAAATCAGATAGTTAATTTTTCTATCAATTCAAAAAATTTTACTTTAGAAATACCTTTGATTGGGTATTTTCAATTGAAAAACCTATTTATGGCTGTTTTAGCAGCCTCTCTATCATCTCGATTAAGTATAAATAAAATTGCTAGTCAATTGCATAAAATTAAACCAGTTCCTGGAAGATTAGAATGTGTAGAAAGTTTAAATCATAATTCTAATATTATTGTAGATTTTGCACACACCCCAGAAGCTTTAGAACAAAGCTTAATTGCTCTAAAAAAACAATTTAAAAATGAAATTATAATAGTGTTCGGATGCGGCGGAGAAAGAGATAAAGAAAAAAGATTTGTTATGGGTAAAATTGCAAGCAAATATTGTAGGAAAATTTTTATTACAGATGATAATCCAAGAAATGAAAATCCCAAAAAAATAAGAGATGAAGTGATAAAAGGATGCAATAAGTCTGCGGTAAGCATAGGAAGTAGAAGAATTGCAATAAAAAAAGCAATTGAAGAACTTAAGTTCAACGAAACATTATTGGTAGCAGGAAAAGGTCATGAGGAAACACAAAATTATGGAAAAAAAGTTATAAATTTTTCTGACAAAAAATTAATAAAAAAAATTGTTAATAAAAAAAAAAAATATAAAAGAAAAAATGATTATAAAAGTTTTATACTTAAAAAAACATTTCATAAAAAAAACATAAATAATATAAATTATAATGGAGTTTCAATAAATACAAAAACTTTAAAAAAAAATAATTTATTTTTTGCTATTAGAGGAAAAAAAATGGATGGTCATAATTTTGCAAAAAAAGCAATTAAAAAAGGTGCTATAAGATTAATTGTTAGTAAAAAAATAAAAAAAATTTCTAAGAATAAAATTATAAAAGTTAAAAATACTTTTTCTTCATTAAACAATTTGGCAAAAATTACTAGAAATCATTCTTCTGCTTCAATAATTGGGATTACTGGTAGTGTGGGCAAAACTACTCTAAAAAACCTTCTAAGTTTTTCGCTTACAAACTATGGAAAAGTTTATAAATCGCCACATTCTTACAATAATAGATTCGGGGTACCACTTAGTATTTCTAATTTAAATAGTAATACTGATTATGGAGTATTTGAAATTGGCATGGATAAAAAAGGTGAAATAAACAACTTATCAAAAATTGTTAAACCCGAAATAGCCGTAATTACTAATATCGCAGGAGCACATTTCAAAAATTTTAGGACACTAAAAGATATAGCGAGAGCTAAAGGTGAAATTATTTATAATATTACTAAAGGTGGTAATTTAATTTTAAATAGAGATGACAAGTTTTTCAATTTTTTGTCAAATATAGCAAAAGAAAATAAAATTAAAATAACAGCTTTCAGTATGAAAAAAAAATCTGATATTTGCTTGTCAAGCATTATAAAAAAGAAGAGTTACAGTAAATTAAAAATAAATATAAACAATAAACCTTTTTATTTTAATATAAAGCATTCAACTAATAATTTTATACAAAATATACTAGCTTGCATTTCAGTAATGAGCGTCTTGAATTTAAATTTAAAAAAAATGGAAACAATATTTCTTGACTTTAAAATTCCTGAAGGAAGAGGTGATATTATAACTGTTAAAAAATTTAATAAGCAATTTAAATTTATTGATGAAAGTTATAATGCAAATCTTTTATCTATGACATCTGCGATTAACAATATGAATTATTATAAGTTTATAAAAAACAAAAGAAGAATAGCTTTTCTAGGTGATATGTTAGAGCTTGGAAGCAAGACTAAAAAGATGCACAAAGCTTTGTCAAAAGTAATCAATAAAAGTAAAATTGACAAAGTATTTGTTTGTGGAAAATATATTAAAGAAACTTTTAAAGGTTTAAAATCAAATAAAAAGGGCAAAGTATTTGCGAATATAAACGAAGCAAATGATTACTTTAGTAAAATATTAACTAATAATGACTTACTTATGGTAAAAGGATCCAATGCTACGGGTTTAAATCAATTTTCAAAAAATATTAAAAAAGGACAAATTAGTGCTATATAATTTTTTAACTTCTTTAGTAGATCAATATTCTATATTTAATGTTTTTCGATATTTGACCTTTAGAACAGGACTTTCAGTAATGTCATCAATGATAATTGTTTTTGCGGTAGGTGGACCTTTTATAAGATTTATTGAATCTCATAAAATTACAGGCCCTATAAGAGATGATGGTCCTATAGGGCATATAGTTAAAAAAGTTGGCACACCTACAATGGGAGGTTTACTAATTTTAATAGGCATACTTTTTGGAACTTTGTTATGGGCTGATTTAAATAATATTTATATTTGGGTTTTGATATTTGTTTCGACCAGTTTTGGTTTACTTGGAGCTATTGATGATTACCAAAAAATAAAACATAATAACTCAAGGGGTATATCTTCTGGAATGAAAATTATACTTCAAGTTTTACTCTCAATAATTGCAGTTTATTTATTAATGAGATTTGGAAATAATGAACATTTAAAAAATCTATACTTTCCTTTTTTTAAAAATTTAGTAATCCATTTAGGATTGTTTTTTATTCCTTTTGGTATTTTTATTATTGTTGGTTCTTCTAATGCTGTAAATTTAACAGATGGTTTAGATGGTCTAGCGACCGTACCAGTAATGCTAGTTGCTTTATCGTTTACATTAATTTGCTATGTTACTGGCAATACCGTTTTCTCAGAGTATTTAAAAATACCTTACATTGCAAATGTTGGAGAAGCCTCTATTTTTTGTGGATCTATTGTTGGATCATGTTTGGGATTTTTATGGTACAACGCTCCACCAGCAAAAATTTTTATGGGAGACACAGGATCCCTTTCTTTAGGAGGATCTTTAGGAGCCGTGAGTATAATTTCTAAACATGAAATTGTTTTAGCTATTATCGGAGGTTTATTTGTGCTTGAAACAGTTTCGGTTATTATTCAGGTTATTTCTTTTAAGCTTACAGGGAAAAGAGTTTTTATGATGGCTCCTTTACATCACCACTTTGAAAAAAAAGGATGGGCTGAATCTACAGTTGTTATTAGATTTTGGATTATATCTATAATTTTAGCATTAATAGGTTTAGCTACGCTAAAATTAAGATAGTAAATGGTATCTCTACAAAAATATCAAAACAAAAAAATTGGCATATACGGTATGGGTTTAACCGGATTATCGACTGCAAAATTTTTAAAACAGTTAGGAGCAAGAATATTTTGTTGGGACGATAGCATTGAAGCAAGAAATAAAGTAAAAAAATTAAATTTTCATATCAAAAAATTTTGGAAAGATAAAAATGAAGTTGACAATATTGTTATTAGTCCAGGTATAGATATCAATAAATGCAAGATAAAAAAATATCTTAAAAAAAATCTAGCTAAAATAATTACAGATTTAGATTTATTTTTTGATCAAAATAAAAAAGGTGTAATTATTTCGGTTACTGGAACAAATGGGAAATCCACTACTTGTAAGATAATTGAAAAGATTTTAAAATTTGCAAAATATAATGTTTTGACACTAGGAAATATTGGTAAACCAATTTTATCTTTCAGCAAAAACAAAAGAAAGAATGTTTTTATTATTGAAGTTTCTTCATATCAGCTTCAATACTCAAAACTATTTCGCTCTAATCATGCTGCTATATTAAATATTTCTCCCGATCATTTAGAAAGACATAAAAATTTAAAAAATTATATAAAGATTAAATCGAAAATATTTTTCGCACAAAATAGATCTGATTATTCTTATATAAATTCATCAAACAAATATTCAAAAGTAATAAAAGAAATATTTAAAAAAAATAAATTAAAATCAAAATTAATTTCAATAAATGTTTTAAATAAAGATTTGTTAATTAATAATATAAATAACAAATATTTTAACAGTAGAGGAAATATTGAAAATTTGTTATTTGCTTATCAAATAGCAAAAAAATTTAAAATTAAAGATAAATTTATCATTAAAGCTTTAAATAGATTTAAAGGGCTTCCACATCGTCAGGAAATTATATTTTCAAAGACTAATTTATTATGCATCAATGATTCAAAAGCAACAAGCTTTGAGGCGTGTCTGCAGTCTTTGTCAAATTATCATCAAATTTATTGGATAGTAGGAGGCAAGCCCAAGCATAGAGATAAATTTAAATTAACAAGTGTCAGAAAAAGAATTGTAAAAGCATATATTATTGGAAAAAATATTCAATTTTTTAAGAAACAAATTGGAAAAAATACGGCAATTTCAGTTTCTAAAAATATTAGATCTGCAATAAATAATATCATAAAAGATATAAAATTAAATAAAAAATCAAAAAAAACTATATTGCTAAGTCCAGCAGCAGCATCATTTGATCAATATAAAAATTTTGAAGACAGAGGGAATTACTTTAAATACGTAATAAAAAAAAAATTAAAGGGAAACTAAATGTTTAATTTTGGAAGAGAAAATACAGGTCTAATAGCAAAATGGTGGAGAAATGTAGATAGGCAAATTTTATTTTTATTTATATTTCTTTTGCTATTAGGATTGTTTTTTTCTTTTTCGTCGACAACTTCAGTCATGTCAGAAAAAATGAACAAAGAAACATATTTCTTTTTTATAAAGCATCTAATTTTCGTATCTTTTTCATTATTTTTAATTTTTTTTATTTCAATTCAAGATAAAGACAAAT
>CEOQ01012637.1_pt1 | contig 11240 bp, 14 predicted proteins | sample 361351 | NCBI WGS metagenome assembly CEOQ01 (sample SAMEA2619907, study PRJEB7988) | marine metagenome | biome: marine biome (ENVO:00000447); feature: deep chlorophyll maximum layer (ENVO:xxxxxxxx); material: "saline water (ENVO:00002010), including plankton (ENVO:xxxxxxxx)" | depth 60 m | reverse complement strand
AACAGCAAAACATAAAATTGCTACTCCAGCAGATTGGAAACCAGGAGAAAAAGTTATTATTGTTCCTAAGGTTACCAATGAGGAAGCTAAAAAAATATATCCAGACGGATGGGAAACAATAAAACCATATTTAAGAAAAGTTCCAGATCCCCACAAATAATTTGGATACCAAAGTATTAAACCAACAATCTCAGCATTGGGAAAAAAACTTCTCAAGTAAGCCTGAGATGTTTGGTTTGGAACCAAGCTTACCAGCAAAAAAAGCATTAAAAATATTTCAAGAAAAAAATATTAATAAAATTATAGAACTTGGATCAGGATTAGGAAGAGATACTATTTATTTTGCTAAAAATTCTATACATGTTACAGCTTTAGATTATAGCCCATCGGGAATTAAAACTATAAATGAAAAATCAGAAAAAAATAATTTATCACAAAATATTTCAACTAAAATATTTGATGTAAGAAAAAAACTACCTTTTGAAAATAATTCAATTGACGCATGTTTTTCCCACATGCTTTATTGTATGGCTTTTACATCCAATGAATTAGAAAATTTAAATAATGAAATTCTTAGAATACTAAAACCAAGCGGTATTAATATTTACACTGTTAGACATTTCGAAGATGGTGATTATAAAAAAGGAATTCATAGAGGAGAAGATCTTTATGAAAATGATGGGTTTGTAGTTCATTTTTTTTCAAAAGAAAAAGTAAATGGTTTATTAAATGGATTTCAAAACTTAAAACTTGAGAACTTTGAAGAAGGTAAATTTCCTAGAAAGTTATTTTTTGTTTGTAACAAAAAAGATTAAATAATTAAACTTTATATTTTTTCATAGAAACAGTCGCAAGTAACAAATTAGGATCTATAAATATCTTAGACTCTTTAATTTTTTTGAAAGATTTATATGCAAAAATTGCAACTGGAAGTTCAGTACAACCTAGTATTATTTTTTTACATTTTAAATTAATTAAATTTTTAACGGCAGGTTTGATAGCTTTTTCTGCCTCTCTAACCTTTCCCATTTTTACATATTTGATAGCTTTATTTACGCTATTTTTTTGTATAGATTTTTTTGGACTTATTAGATTAAAATTTTTATTAAAATACTTACCATAAACATTAGTTTTTAATGTAGCTTCAGTACAAAGAATTCCTATTTTTGAATTTTTTTTGCAGGTTTTTTTAGTATGTAAATAAACTTCTTTGGGCATACTCAAGATTGGTACTTTAATTTTTTTTTGCAAATCATTGTACCAATAATGAGCTGTGTTGCATGGCATTACTATAAATTTACATTTATTTTTTTGAAGAAGACGACATCCTTTGATTAAACTTTTTAGAACATTATAATACTTTTTAATGTTCTCAGGTCTTTTAGGAATATTTGATTTATTATATAAAATAAATAGGGGGTATTTTTGATCTGTCTTTCCTCTGTTTATAACCGCAAGTTTGTTGCAAAAGTCAAGACCTGCTTGTGTTCCCATTCCACCTAAAATACCAATCATAATTATTTAAATTTTTTGTAACAATAATTTTTTAATCAATTATTATCAATTTATGCAAGAGATATATGTAGATGATATTGGCACAGGTTTTCCATTTGTCTTAGTTCATGGATTTCTTGGATCTTCTGCAATTTGGAGCCCACAAAAAGAATTTTTTAGTAAATACTTTAGAGTTATTGCGCCAGCACTACCTGGTTTTGGAGAAAGTAAAAAAATTAAATCACTACATAGTATAAATGATATGGCTAAAACAGTTTTTAAAATATTAGAAAAAAAGGGTATAAAAAAATTTAATTTGTTGGGTCATTCAATGGGTGGAATGATAGTTCAAGAAATGGCAAATCTTTCAAGCGAAAAAATAAATAAATTAATTTGTTATGCAACTGGACCAATAGGAGATATTCCAGGCAGATTTGAAACGATAGATGTATCCCGTGAAAAATTAAAAGCAAATGGAATAGAAAAAACATCTAATAGAATTTCAAAAAAATGGTTCTTACAAGGTGATAAAGCAAAATATTTTTTTTTATGTGACAATGCAAATAAAGCAACTTCAGAAGAGGCTGCAGACAATGCGTTAAAAGCTTTAAAAAATTGGAGAGGTTTAGAGAATTTAAAAAATATTAAAAATGAAACTTTAATAATTTGGGGCGATAAAGATACCGCATACAACTTTGAACAAGTTGATATTTTAAATAAAAATATACAAAATAGTAAAATTGAAATAATCAAAAATTGTTCACATAATGTCCATCTTGAAGTTCCTGAAAAATTTAATGAAATAGTAAAAATTTTTTTGGACAATTAAATAATGAGCTATCTAATACTAGGTTTTGTAACTGGAATAAGTTTGATTTTTGCAATAGGAGCACAAAATATATTTGTAATAGAGCAAGGTCTTAAAAAACAATATATATTTTTAGTTTGTTTCATTTGTTCCATATCAGATTTAATTTTAATTTTTTTAGGAATATTTCTATTTGAATATTTTAAATTTTATTTTACTCAAAATATTGAACTAATTTTTAATATATTGTTATTTATCTTTATAATCTATTTTATTTATAGCAAAATAAGATCATTATATAATAATTCTGAACTTAAATTCGAAATTAATAAATTATTACTAAATAATATAATAATGAAAACTTTAGGTTTTACATACTTAAATCCACATGTATATTCAGATACAGTTTTTTTTTTAGGAAATTTTTCAAAGAATTTTTTAATTTCTCAAAAATATTTTTTTGGTATAGGTGCTTCTATTGCATCTTTTTTATTTTTTTTTTCTTTAGGCTATCTAGCAAAATTTTTTTCAAATTATTTAGTTAATTCTAAAGCCTGGAAAATTATTAATTTTTTTATTATTATATTTATGACAGTTTTATCTAGTTATGTTTTTTTAGATATTATAGATTTAGTTTGACATATATCTATTAAAATTAATATTATAAATTAATTATGTCTAATATAAAATTTTCAAATATTCATAAGTCATTTGGCCAAAATAAAATTATTAATAATTTTAATCTCGAAGGTAAAGAAGATGAGTTTTTAGTTTTAGTTGGTCCATCAGGTTGTGGCAAATCTACTTTATTGAGAATGATTGCGGGATTAGAAAAAATTGACGAAGGTGATATTTAATTTGAAAAGCCGTATTTTCTTAGTCTAACATCCCCAGTTCTGGCATGAGCTTCCATTCCTTCATATCTGGATATTCTTGCTGCTGCAGCACCAACTTCTTTGGTAGATTCTTTTGTCATTCTTTGAAAACTTAAAGTTTTAATAAATTTTCCTACAAATAATCCGCCTGTATATCTGCCAGCACCTTTTGTTGGTAAAATATGATTAGTTCCTGAGCATTTATCACCATAGGCTACTGTTGTCTCTTCTCCGATAAATAATGATCCGTAATTTTTTAGTTTTTCATGAAACCATTTTAAATTTTTAGTTTGAACTTCTAAATGTTCAGGAGCATATTCATCACTAACTTTTACGATTTCATCATCATTATCACATAAAATTACTTCACCAAAATCTCTCCATGCATCACCAGCACTTTGCCTAGGAAGCTCTGGCAAATCATTTATTAATTCAGGAACTCTTTTCATTACTTCTTCTGCTAATTTTTTACTTTTAGTAAATAACCAAGCAGGAGAGTTATAACCATGCTCAGCCTGACCAACTAAATCATAAGCTACTATTTCTGGATCTGCCGTTTCATCTGCAATTACTGCAATTTCGGTTGGTCCTGCGAAAAGATCTATACCGACTTTTCCAAATAAAATTCTCTTTGCCTCTGCAACAAATTGATTTCCTGGACCGACTAAAATATCAGCTGGTTCATTTCCAAATAAACCATTAGTCATAGCCGCTATTGCTTGAACACCACCCAGATTCATAATTACATCTGCTCCGCATAAATCAGCTGTGTAAACAATTGAAGGATGAACACCTATCTTTGGTTTAGGTGAGCTACAAACAATTATATTTTTTACTCCTGCAACTTTTGCAGTTGTAACACTCATAACTGCTGAGGCTATATGAGCATATCTTCCGGCAGGAACATAACATCCTGCTGTATTTACAGGTATTAGTTTTTGACCTGCATATAAACCTTTTGAAAGTTCAACTTCGAAATCTTGACCATAGTTTTTTAATTGCGCTTCTGCAAATTTTCTAACTCTTTCATGAGAAAACTGAATATCGTCCTTTGTTTTTTGGTCTAAATTTTTTTTTATTTCATCAATTTTTTCTTTAGATACAATAATTTCCCCATCATATTTATCAAATTTTTTTCCAAGTTCTTTACAACCTTCTTCTTTTGAATTTTCAATATCTTTTAAAATATTTTCAACGATAGTTCTTGTTTTTGTATCATCCGTTGATGAAGTTTTTGGAGATTTTTTTAAGTATTTAATGGCCATAATTTTGAAGGTTTTAAATCATAAATCAATCTAATGCAACAACTGCCGCTGCCATGGAAGCTAGCCTTGCGGGTGCGTCATCAGATCTACTAGTTATAACAACAGGAACCTTGCCACCAACAACTACTCCTGCTGCACAAGCACCCATAAAGTAAATCATCATTTTTACTAGCCCATTGCCAGTCTCTACAGAAGGAACTAACAATACATCAGCTTGACCTGCTACAATATTTTTGATCCCTTTGATTGCAGCGGATTTTTTAGAAATACTATTATCAAACGCTAATGGTCCAAACACTTCCGCTTCAAGACCTTCCTTTTTAGCAAGTTCTGTAATTTCTTTTGCATCCAAAGAGCTTTGTACACTATCTAAAACTTCCTCAGTAGCAGACAAAACAGCAACTTTAGGTCTTTTAATTCCTATTCTATGAGAAAAATTAATAACATTTTTAAGAATATGTACCTTTGTTTTTAGGTTAGGTAATACATTTAATGCTCCATCCGTAATAATTAATGGATGATCATCTTTTTCTAAAGTCATGTGCCATATATGACTTAATCTAGTTTTTCCTAAAAGGTTATATTCCCTTTTTAAAACTTCCTTCATAAGAACATCAGTATGAATATGACCCTTAACAATAATTCTTATTTTACTTTCAGAGGCTAGTTTGGCAGCGATTTTAGCTGTATTATTTTCAACTGGTTCATGAATAATTTCAAATTTAGAAATGTCAAATTTTAGATTATCAGCACATTTTTTTATTTCTTTTTCATCTCCAATAAATATTGGAATAATCAAGTTTTCTTTTAACGCATCCATTACAGATAACATTGGTAGTGGTTTACCGGCATTAACAATTCCCGCACTAACACCTTTTTTTTTGTGAGCAAAATTTAATAAATTATTAGGACAGACTATTTCTTTATCTGAAATCATTTAATTATTCCAAAAAGGACAATCACTTTCAGCAAAAAGATATTTTTTTATATTATCTGAAATTTTCAATGTTGTTATTGACATGCCTGCCATTTCCATAGATGTAGCATATCTTCCAACATAGGTCTTTACATTCTTTATATTTGATTTAACTAGATTTTCATTCATTCTTTTTGAAACTATATACAATTCTTCCAAAGGTGTTGCTCCTAAACTATTTATCATTAAAGCAATCTCATCTTTATCACTTAATTTTGAGTCTTCAATAATTCTTTTGAAAAGATCATCAACTAAATTATTTGCAGGTCTTAATTTTTCTCTTTTAATTCCTGGTTCTCCATGAATTCCCATACCTATCTCAACTTCATCCTCATTAATTTCAAAAGTCGGTTTTCCAGCTTCTGGTAGTATACAAGGAGACAAAGCTACCCCTAATGTTCTAATATTATGATTTACCTCTCTGGCCAATTTAAAAACTTCATCTAAGGATGCACCACTCTCTGCAAACCCACCTGCAACTTTAAATACAAAAATCATTCCTGCTATACCTCGACGTTTTGAACTTTCAGCTTCACTTGCGCTAGCAATATCATCAGCTACAATTATTTTTTTTGTTTTAATACCTTCAGCTTCAGCCATTTCACAGGCCATTTCAAAATTCATAACATCTCCACCGTAGTTACCTATAATACATAAAACTCCATTTCCATTATCTGCATTTTTAATTGCTGAGATCATTTGATCAACTGAAGGTGAAGCAAAAACAGATCCTATTGCACATGCATCTAATAAACCCTTTCCAACATATCCTGTAAAAACTGGTAAATGTCCAGAGCCTCCACCTGTTACAATTCCTACTTTTTTTGAAGCTTTTTTAGCTCTAGTGATCACTCTGTTATTATCTTTTGCTAATACATAAATGTCAGAGTGAGATTTAACCAATCCATCAATAGACTCTTCCACAAAGTCAGAGGGTTTATTAATTATTTTTTTCATTTTTGAATTTTTTTATAGATATTACAATACATTAATATTTTATTACAACCCAATTACTATACAATGTTTATACATATAAAATGATAAAACCATTTAAAGTAGATATTTCTGAAAAACTTCTTGAAAACATATATTCAAAGGTGAAAAACTATCCATGGCATGAGATGCCCGATGATGGTGGATGGGATTATGGTACAAACTTAGAATACATGAAAGAGATTTCAGATTATTGGATAAAAAAATATAATTGGAGAGAAACTGAAAAAAAAATAAATTTTTTTAATAATTTTAAAACAAATATAGAAGGAATTGATATCCATTTTATTCATGAAAAGGGTAGTGGTAAAAATTCAATACCTATTCTTTTAAATCATGGATGGCCAGGTTCTATTTTTGAATTTTTAAATTTAATTGATCAACTAACTCATCCAGAAAAGTATGGAGGAAGTATAGAGGATTCTTTTGATGTAATAGTACCTTCATTACCAGGATATGGATTTTCAGGTAGACCACCTAAACCAATTGGACCCAGAAAAATTTCATCAATATTGAATTCATTGATGACAGAAAAATTAAAGTATAAAAAATATATGGCTCAAGGAGGAGATTTTGGAGGGACAATAGCAACATGGCTTGCTCATGACTATCCACAAAATTGTATAGCAATACATATAAATATTTTAATAGTAAGACATCCAGATGGACCACAAACAATTGATGAAAAAAAATGGGAAGAAAAATTTATTAAAGATCAAAGAATTGAAGATGGTTACAGAACTCAACAAGCGACTAAACCTCAAACTTTAAGTTACGCAATGATGGATAGTCCAGTTGGTGTTGCTGCTTGGATAATTGAAAAAATTAGAGGATGGTCAGATATCAAAGATGGAAATATAGAAAGCATATATTCAAAAGAAGTTTTATTATCGAATGTAATGATATATTTAGTTACAAAAACATTTAATACAGCAACCTGGATTTATTATGGCAGACGTTTAGAAGGTGGAAGGTATCTTCCAGTCAAAAATCTTCCAATACAAGTTCCAACAGCGATTGCAAAATTTCCTAAAGAATATCTAGAATGGGCACCAAGATCTTATGTAGAAAGGATTTATAATATCCAAAGATGGACCGAAATGCCCAAAGGTGGTCATTTTGCAGCACTAGAACAACCTGATCTATTATTAAAAGATATCCAAGAATTTTCTAAGTCATTAAAAGGATAATCAAAAAGATGCCAATATTACGCATTTAATATTTTAATTTAATTTATTAATTTCACTACAATGAAGTTAATTAAATTAATAATTTTCTGGTTACTTTTTACAAGCAATTCTAATGCAGATAAAAATATGATGATAGGAGAAACCGGAAAAAGTTCAGAGGTTGACAGAATAATTAAAGTTAAAATGTATGATAATTATTTTGAGCCAAACTTCTTTACTGTAAAAAAAGGTGAAACTATCAAGTTTGAGGTTGAGAATTTAGGAGATTTGATACATGAGTTTAATATTGCAAATAAAAAAATGCACATCCAACATCAATCTGAGATGATGAGAATGGTTGAGAATGAAATATTATTTTCAGACTTTATTGATAAGAAAAAAATGAAAAAAATGGCAAAAACCGACAAATCTATGGGTCATTCACATTCAAATAGCGTTTTGTTAGAACCTAAAGAAAAAATGAATCTAATTTGGAAATTTAAAAATGCTAAAGATATAGAAATTGCTTGTAATGTTCCTGGGCATTATGATTCTGGAATGATAGCAAAAGTTAGTTTAAAATAATAAATTAAAATAATTATGGAAAAAACATTAAATTTCAATTGGAACTGTAAATATACATGGAAAAGAAGTGCTAAAAATACATCATGGTGTCTTATTGGTTGCTCGATTGGAGACTTTGGAACAATTTTATTTTTTCAAATTTCTCAAATTCCATTCCCAGTATTAGCTATAATGATATTAGCAATTATAAATGGCTTGATAACAAGCATCATACTTGAAACAGCAATTCTCTTAACTCAAAAGTTTAGCTTAGCAAATGCAATCCAAACTGCTTTTGGTATGAGTTTTATTTCAATGATTAGTATGGAAATAGCAATGAATTTTACAGATTATTTATTAACCGGAGGAGCTGTTTTAAATTTTTGGGTGGTTCCAATTATGTTGATCGTAGGTTTTTTAACACCATGGCCATACAACTATTATAAACTAAAAAAGTTTAATATTACTTGTCATTAAATTAATGAATTGTTAAAAGAGACAGATGCAAAATTTAACAAAAAATCTTCAGCTTGTTTTATTAGTTATTATTTTAATAAGCACTGTTATAGCTGTTGGAATAGAAATTAATACCATGATTTCTAATAAATCTGTAACACTAGCTGATTTATTGTTAATGTTTCTTTATTTGGAGGTTTTGGCGATGGTTAGAATTTTTTGGGACCAACAAACCATAAGCATTACATTACCTTTGTTGATAGCAATAACAGCTCTATCACGATTTATAATTTTGCAAGGAAAAGAGATGGATCCTTCAGGCTTAGTCTATGAGGCTGTTGCAATACTTCTTATAGCCGCTGCCATAGTAGTTCTTAGATTACGACATAGTGATAAATTAGGACTAAAATCAAAAAAAAAATAAATTAGAATAAACTTATTCCTTCTTTGTAAAAAAAATAAGACAACAACAATATTATTATTATATATAGGATTATATAAAAGCTAAATTTAAAATATTTTTTCATTAAATTTTTTTTATTTCTTGAAAAACTTCTTTTGCATGATCTTTTACTCTTACATTAGACCAAATTTTGAGAATTTTTCCATTAGATTTTATTAAAAAAGTTGTTCTAATAATTCCCATATATTTTTTTCCTAAAAAAGATTTTTTTCCCCATACACCATACTTTTTTATTACAGACAACTTTTCGTCTGACAATAAATCAAATTTTAATTTATACTTTTTTTTAAATTTTAAATGGCTTTCTATACTATCTCCTGAAATTCCAAATACCAAAGTATTGTTTTTTTTAATTATATTATTTAGTTTACTAAAATCTTTTGACTCAATTGTACATCCTGGGGTATCGTCTTTTGGATAGAAATATAAAACAATATTTTTCTTTTTAATTTTATTTAATTCAAAAATAGAGTTATCTGTGCTTTTAAGTTTAAAATTTGGAGCTTTTTTATTAATTTTTAATTTCATTAATTATTATCTTAAAACTAAATATCCAATTAAAACTAACCAAAAAAAACCATAATAATAAAAAATTAGTTTTCTTGCAAAAAAAGAAGAGACTCTCTCATTTTTATTTTTATTTTTTTTCATAATCTTTAAATAATATCTATATTAAATAAATAAATATCAATGTTTGTCACAGGGTATTGATTAATTTATTGTCAACTTTTAGAAGCAATTAGATAATTTATTTAAAGCAAACATTCCTGGATCATCAAAGTCCCTTGTCTTATCTTCAAACATCCTTGCTCTACCTATTTTTATTTTTTTTCCTTTAAATTCATCTAATGCTTCTTTTGTAGCTTTTTTAAATATTTCTGTATAGTCCTTAGATTCTTTCAAATTTTTAATAATTACATTTATGCTGTCTGCAATTGTTTTATCACCAAGGTTAGTTTTTCCTCTATCTATAATTGTTTTTAAAGTAATTTTAAAAATATCAATAATATCTTCATGATTACATTCTGTTTTGCCTTTAAAATTTTTTGAAATATTCATAAAAGAGAAGGCTATTAAAGTTCCAAAGCTAGAACCAGATTTTTTTACAAAAGATTGAGAGCAAATCATAAAATTCGCACCTAAATCATCAGTAAAATTATTTAAATTATTATTAATTTCTTCTAATCCATGTAAAATTGTAACTCCTAAATCACCATCACCAATTTTTGCATCTACTGAATTAAATTCATCATATGATTTTTTTGCTTCTTCTAATAACTTTTTAAAAATGGTTACTAAAACTTCTTTGTTAAGCATTTAACTTCTTTATATCTTCAATAATATTTGAGGGTATTTTTATTTTTTTTCTTTTATTGGTCTTGTATCTAAGATATTTATTTTCGCCCGGGTAAAATATTTCTTTAACACCTTTAATTTTTGGTAATTTTTTAATTTTTTTTATATTTTCTTTTATTCTTTTATTAAAATCTCCTATAAATAAATTTGGTTTCATTGTAATAAATAAATGACCAATATTTTGAGGTCCAGAAAAGTCATCGAAAGGATCTTTTACTTTTCCACCGTGATTTCCCCCTGTCATTACCCCGCTTAAAATATCTACCATCCAAGCAAGACCAGAACCTCTGAAACCGGCAATAGGAAGTTGTACGCCAGCGAGCGCTTTCTTTGCATCTGTAGTTGGTTTACCAAATTTGTCCAAGGCTACTCCATAAGGGATTTTTTTTCCCGTTCTTGCGGCCACTCTTATCTTGCCTCTATTTATAACTGATACCGATGTATCAAGAATGAAAGGAACCTTCGAAGATGTTGGTGTTCCAAAACAAATTGGGTTAGTTCCAAATAAACTTTTTTTTGCACCATGAGGAGCTATCGCAGGAGGAGCATTAGTAAAACATAAAACTAATAAATTTTTTTTAACTGCTTGTTCCGCATAATATCCGGATAATCCATAGTGACCACTATTTTTTATTCCCACCAAACCAATTCCTGTTTTTTTTGCATTTTTAATAGCTTGTTTAATTCCAATATCTGCTGCCACAAAACCAATGCTGTTGTTAGCATCTATTTGAGTGATGGATTGGGAAATTTTTTTAACCTTTATTTTAGCCTTGGGATTAATAACTTTTTTTTTAATTCTATCACAATACATTTTTAAT
>CEOQ01273709.1_pt1 | contig 11247 bp, 10 predicted proteins | sample 361351 | NCBI WGS metagenome assembly CEOQ01 (sample SAMEA2619907, study PRJEB7988) | marine metagenome | biome: marine biome (ENVO:00000447); feature: deep chlorophyll maximum layer (ENVO:xxxxxxxx); material: "saline water (ENVO:00002010), including plankton (ENVO:xxxxxxxx)" | depth 60 m | reverse complement strand
AGAAGTAGTTGCTGAAGGTGTAACCGTTGATGCTTCACCCGGTAGAGGACTTCTAGTACCGAGAGAACCTTTCGAGAGACCCTAAAGATCGTTAGTCGTTGAGAGGCGGTGCAATTAAAGGATCCTGGAAAGAAGTGACCTCCACCAGGTCGCCTACGTTGATCGTCGAACCAGCGGGTCCGACGCGACAAGCCATACCAAATAGCCCGTTGCCTTCCATGATCGCTTTCAAGTTTCCTTCAAGACTTGGAGCCTCACTGCACCACCGGTGAGCCCGCAAAGCCACAGCGGGTTCTCGATGTCTCTCACCGGAATCTTGGTCAATTTGTGGAACAGCGCAACGAGGCCAAGGAAGTTCAGCAGTCAAACTGGTTGAACCGATGCTCATCTCATGCCAAGTATCTTCAACCCACGCATCGCCTGCATCGACAATCACATTTGCCCGGAAGCGCTCTATACCGAATGGCTCTACTGCTCGCTCTTGCAGCCATCTCAATGATGCGGAATTAGCGAGTAGGACGGGAGCTAGATCGACAAATGTAATTGTCTGGTCAAAAACATCGAGAGAAGAAGGAGCCCGATGCTCAGACGATGGGGTAACAGCTGCGAAACGGTGAGCGTCACCCAAAAAATCTGAAATCCATGCGGCTGCCTCATCTCCACCATCGACAGCACTGACTGGTCGTCTCCCCACCAACGGGAGCACCGTCACTGAAGCAGCACCTTGCGTCGATAGTTTTACCGCCCCATGTTCAGGCGTTGAGAGAGTCACCTCATCGCCATCGAGTGCGGTGTCAACGGTCGCTAACTCAGGCCGGTTTCGTTGGGTTACACAGTTTCCTTCACTATCGACTATCTGCCACTCACGGTCATGAGCTAGCCCGGTCGCGATTATGTCGGCGTGCTCAACCTCGATTCGTCGACAGGACTTGACAGGGTGAATATGGATTTCTTCGACTCGCACTTCATGCATGATCTGACCGTAGCAAGCGCGAATCACTGACGTCGTTGGCAACGCAGATATAGCTCTAGGATCAAGAAGGGGAGTAAGCATGAGAAGCCAGGACAATTAATGAACGGCAAGGGAAGCGATGCGGGTTCAAGGACCTCCGATTCGATGGTCAATCCATGGATAGATCTAGAACTTCATCCAATTAGTGACGGCGATTACCGACTTAAGCAAAGGAAACAATTCGATGCCGTTGGCGCACTGATCCTGTCGGGTTTCTTCACAAAGGAGTTCGTCGACACAGTCGTTTGCCAGTCAGCATCTCGAGAAACCGATGCTTTTTATGCCGATTCCACCCACAACGTTTACCTCACAGACACCAACTCAGAGATGCCTGATGACCACCCCTTCAATCGGCAAGTCGTGAGCAGTAAAGGCCTCATCGCTGATGACCAAATCCCTGTCGATTCTCCCCTGCGGGACGTATACGGCGACTTAGGTTTCAAAGAGTTTCTTTGTTCATTGTTGCAAGTGAAAAATATTTATCCCTATGACGACCTTTTGTCTTCGATAAATGTTCATTTCGCTCCAAACGGACGTGAGCTGGGATGGCATTTCGACAACTCCTCCTTCGCGGTCACGACGCTGCTTCAAGCTCCGCAGCAGGGAGGGGAATTCCAATACGTATCTGATGTTCGCGACGCCGACTCTGGGGAGATGGCATTTGAACGAGTGGCTGCCATCTTGAATCAAGATGAGCCCCCTTCACAGCTGAGTTTCGAGGCTGGCGACCTGGTGCTGTTCCGAGGCCGTAATGCACTGCACCGAGTAACTCCAACACGCGGCGCTGTTACTCGAATCCTCGCAGTGTTCGCCTATAACGACCAGCCGGGAATCGGACTGTCAACCTCAGCGTTACAGACGTTCTATGGGCGCACTAGTTGATTGCAGCCAATAATTAGTAGGCGAGTCTGTGCGCAGATCACGACAACGAAATGACTAACTGAGTACTATCTCCGGTAGGGGAAAGCACAGATGTTGTGCCTGGAGGGGACACAATGCGAGGGGACTCATGACTGACGTCGCGGGAGACGTTGAACAGACCGATCCCGACAATCTGGAAGTCATCACAAACGCGATCAAACAAGTCGGCATAGATGCCGGATCTACTCTCGTTGGAATTGCTTCCGCCGATGCCTTCAACGAATACGTCCCCGCGGGACACCGCCCCGGTGACTTTCTTCCGGGAGCCCAAAGCGTTGTTGTGTGCGCGTCCTTAGGACCCACAAACGCTGCATGGCAGAGTCCCAATAGACGCTTAATGGAAATCACTGGCTACGACTTTCGAGAAAATGTGTCATCCATAGTTGTCGCTGAGTACATCGAACGAACTCACGGATACCTGGCAATGCAGGCGCCTGCTTTACCAACATCAGGTCAACAACCGCCCTTGAGCATGATGCTCTCCGCTGTTCTTGCAGGCCTTGGGACCAGATCAATTGCGGCGAACATCATTCTTAACCCCACCTACGGATTGATGTTCTTTGCCGCAGCGATAACAACCATGCGGCTTACACCGGATCACCAACTCGAAGAGAACGTCTGCCCAGCGCGGTCATGCGTTCGAATGTATGAGATGGAAGGCAAGACGCCCTGCATGGCTGTATGTCCTGCTGACGAAGGTGGCTGCATTGATGCGACTATCGAAGATGGCGAGATCACGAGCAGCTTCTTCGACCGTGAGCGTTGCTCAACCCGGGCGATGAATTTTGGTATTCGGGGTCACATAAAACAGGTCGAAATTTTGACTGGAATCGATGACGCCGATGAACGACGTGAGTTGATCTACTCGGATGATTTCAGAAGAAACATGTCCTCTATAGGCCGATACAAAGAAAGCGTTTCGCAGTGCTTTGAATGTATGCGGGTCTGTCCAGTTGGGCGCTATCGAAGGAAGTTGCAGTGACAGAAGAACTTGATTGGGTATCAATTAAGTCGGGCCTGTTGGATATGGCCCGCAAACGAGGGGCCGAGGTCGCGCGAGTGGGTGACCCAGCTCTCCTTGAAGATGCTGAGCCAGGACTCCGCCCTTCGGAGCTACTCAAGGGTGTGAAATCGATGATCGTTCTTGGCGGAGCCGCGCCAAGAGCTGCCGAATGGCAAAGCGACCGCGTCGAAGTTATGGAAACGACAGGGACTGCCGACCGTATGACAGCGCTAGGTAGCGCCGTGGCCCGATATATAGAAGAGACCTACGGGTATTACGCGATGAACGTGCCAAGCGCAACCGATCAAGACGACAAAGCATTCCTAGACTTCAAAGCCGCGGGTATTGCTGCAGGTGCAGGAACCGCAAGCCTTGCCGGACCAATTCTGGACCCCGACCATGGCTTCCTCTACTTAACCGTCATTCTCACAACGCTGCCGCTACCAGCAGACGGACCGCTTGAAGAGCCGGCCTGTCCAGCGCCTCAATGCGTTGATATGTGGGAAGACCAAGGCACAACGCCATGCATGGCAGTGTGCCCCATAGACGATGGTGGGTGCATCGGAGGAGAAATCGAGCAAGGTCTAGTCATCAATCGACGGTACGACGCCGAACGCTGCCGAGATCGGGTCTACCACTACTGGACTCCGGGCTATCAAGCAGCACTCGAACGGGCTCTCGGTGAACCCGACGCGAGGAAACGAAAAATGATTTTGTATGGAAGCTTCTTCACCCGGACCATGTGGTCAATCACTTACTCAGGGGTCAGCCAAGGACAATGCTTCGAATGCATTCGAGCCTGCCCAGTAGGTTCAGAACAGCGCGCGCTCAAATGACTAAGCCGACAGAACGCGGAGAGATCAACGGCTTTCACGTCGTAGACCCCGACCTCTATGACCGTTACAGAAAAGAAATCGTCGCGTTAACAAACTCATACCAGGTTGATATCAACGAGTTTCTTCCCGACGACGGCACTCGAAAACGCGGCCTGTCAGATGCTGAAATCGCAGAACGCCTAGGGCTAGATGTGCGCGATGTCACCGAAATTCGAGTAGTCGCCGAACACGATGAATACCCCATAGAAGAGTACGAAGCATCTGCCCGCTTCAAAGACGCAGCCGCAGCCTCATACTTCGAAGGCGGAGTCAAGAATTTATACAAAGGTGACCCCCCACCGACACGAAGATGAACATGGTTTCACCCTCCTCTACCTCATGTGAGCTTGGCAGATGATGCTCACGTTGGGTGAAGAGATGAGCCGAATCGGTCGCCACTATGGCAACCGAACAGCAGTAGTAGACGAGTCAAGTTCTCTTAGCTGGAAGGACTTCAGCACTCGAATCGCCACCGCTGCAGGCATGCTGCGGGGGTTAGGAATCGAACCGGGTCAACGGATCGCAATTTATTCACGCAACTCGGCACGTTTCGATGAACTCAAATGGGGTGCTTTCCATGCCGGCGTAGTGGCAGTGCCAATTAACTGGCGGCTCGCACCCCCCGAAATAGCTCACATATTGCAAGATTCGAACTGCGAGCCAATTTTCATTGAAGAGGACTTCGTCGATATTTTCGACTCTCCGGAATTGCAACCTTGGCGCGACAAGTTAATCAAACTCACAGGACCTAGCGAAGATGCGCTGGACACTTACGAACAACTCTTCGAATCCGCTTCCGAAGTTGACGTCGCAAACGTATCGCCCGACGACGACGCTCTGATTCTCTACACAGGCGGCACCACGGGACGCAGCAAAGGAGTGCGCTTAACTCATTCCAACATCATCTCCTGTGCCTCAGCCTTTGCATTGGCCACCCGAGGCCAACCCGATGACACCTACCTGCATTTGGCCCCCATGTTTCATTCCGCGGACCTTTTAGGTACCGGATGGATGTTGATCGGCGCAGCCCACACCTACCTGCCCATGTTCTCTCCGGCAGGGTTTCTCAATGTGATCAGTGAACGCCAAGTGAGTATGACTATCGCGGTCCCAACGATGTTGATGATGACCCTGACAGACCCAGCAATGGAATCGGCCGACACGCGGTCGCTTCGGATGATGGGATTCGGAGCTTCACCTATGGATCCCGCATGGATCAAAAGAACAGCAGAAGGATTCCCTCATACGTCGCTGTTCAACTGTTACGGCCTGACCGAAACCTCTCCAGATCTCACTGTCTTCGACCCCGATGAATTTCGTCAGGCAGTCCAAGAGGATTCTCCCTTGCTGGCTTCAGTCGGTCGACCCAACTGTCTCGTCGACTTGAAAGTTGTTGACGCGGATGGGAACGCTCTCTCTCCGGGCGAAACAGGAGTCCTGCTTGCGAGAGGACCCAATATCACCAAGGGCTACCTCAACTTGCCCGAAGAAACCGCTGCGGCTTTGCAAGATGGGTGGTTGCGCACCGGAGACGTAGCGCGAATCGACACAGACGGATACGTCTACCTCGTCGACCGCGAAAAAGATCTCATCATCACCGGGGGAGAGAATGTGTACTCCTCAGAAGTCGAAACTGCCCTCTATCAGCACCCAGATATTCATGAATGTGCAGTGATCGGCACCCACGACGACCGCCTTGGTCAACTGGTCACAGCTGTTATCGTCCCACAACCGGGAACAGATCCCGAGGCCAATGCAATTATTGAACACTGCCGTGAACTGATCGGGGGATACAAAGTGCCCCGACGAGTTGAATTCGTTGAGGCGATGCCAAAAAACGAGCTCGGCAAAATCCTTAAGAACCGTCTGCGCGAAACCTACTCGCCTTGAAATACCACGTGGCTTTGTGCAGCATTTAAGGAATCAGGTCGGCCGTCTAGCTCGACTCTTGAGCCCGATTCCGAAACGCCTGAATCGCGTTCATTAGCAAGAAACCGGTAACCACGATCGTCACCAGTTGCGACAACAGCGCCCAACCGGTGCTTCCTCGACCGATCAACGAGCCCAAACTCCCCAATAAAGCCAAAAGCGCTATCACAGCCATCATGTGCATCAGATGATGACCTATCGCTGGTTTAGCTGAAGCAGCAAGCCCCAAAGCTAAGAGGATGATCCCCACAAAAGCCGGGATCAGCGATGTCACGCTCCCAGAATCGGAGACGATTGTCACAATTACACCTAAGGCGATAAGAATCGCCCCGCAGATCGAGGTTTGCTTAGTCATTTGAATCCGTTCAACCAAAATTACGCCGCCGAGTGTAGGCCTCTACGGCCCGAAGCGATGAACCTTCACAACAAAAATTCTGCCGTAAGACCTTCGGTAGTCGCTGAAAGACCTGGGCAGTATTAGCTGCGGGTCTCGCTCCAAGATTGCCCGGATTGAATATCGATGTCATGGGGTAATCCCAGGACTCGTTCAGCGACAATGTTTCGTTGCACCTCACTTGTGCCTCCACCAATGGTCAAGGCCGGAGAGAACAAGAAGCCACCGTGCCAACTCTGCCAACCTTCCACTACGGCATGGGTTACAGGAAACTGGGGACTTCCCCCTAACGGACCGTGGTCGGTGAGCATGCCGTGGGTCCCAGTGAGATCTTTCGCTAACTGCATCACGTTCTGGCCGTGTTCATCAGCGAGGGCTTTACGAACCGAAGCTTCAGGACCCGGTTGCCGACCCTGGAGTTGCGCAGTCAACGTTCGAAGGCGAATTAAGCGCAACACTTCACCCTCTATGTGTAATTGCACAGTTCTATCCCGAAGCGTGGGTTCAGAAATTCCGCCAGCCGCGCGAATGAGGTCAATAAGATCACTGGCGCTGGGCCCACTGCCCCACAAAGCTCCCTCACCCGACAATGACACTCGCTCGTTTCCTAGGGTCACCTTCGCCAGTCGCCAACCGTCATTTTCTTCTCCGATTCGACTGTCAACCGGAAGTTCCATGTCGTCGAAGAAGGTCTGATTAAAAGAGTACGCGGTAGTCATGTCAACAATTGGTTGCAGCTCAAGGCCAGGAGTATCCATGGGGCAAATGAAGTACGAAACCCCCCGATGTTTAGGAACATCTGGATCAGTTCGAGCAATAAGAATTCCGAATTGGCTTCGGTGTGCCCCAGAAGACCAGATTTTCGATCCATTAATGATGTAACGATCGCCGTCACGTACGGCCCGCGTAGCAAGATTCGCCAAATCCGAACCACTATCCGGTTCGCTGAATAGCTGACACCAAATCTCCTCGCCAGTCAGAATTGGCCACAAGTAACGCTCTTGTTGTTCTGGAGTGCCGCCATACAAAATTGTTGGCCCGGCCCAACCCAATCCAATTCCCCCAGCGGCACGCTTCACCCCAGCAGCAGCTAGCTCCTCATCAATGATGAGTTGATGAATCGGATCAGCTTCTAGACCGTACGGCTTTGGCCAGTGGGGAGCCACATACCCCGAACGAGCCAACGCTTCCTGGCTCGGATCGCCACCATGTTGACTCAACCACTCACGAATTTCCAGACGCCTTGGGTCATCATCTGCCGGCCAATCAAAATCCATGCACGGAGAATAGAACGCCCGGGACTCCTGCGGCAGAACCAGCTTCAAAAATAGATAACCGAGTCCTGCTTCTGTTACGCCAACGGCCATGGGGCCACTAAAGAAGCGAACCACCACCTCAAATGCCTAAGGTAAAACGAAAGATCGCAAGTGCAAGGAGGAGAAGCGGTGGAGGACTACAGCAGTGAGGCAGCCAACTTCAGGGCTGAAATCAAAATCTTTCTCGACGAAAATCTCCCATCGGCTTGGGCAGGAATGGGTGCATTCACGCCCGACGAACGCAAAACATTCGTATCAAACTGGCGCAAAACTCTCTCAGAACGTCAGCTGCTCGCGGTCGCGTGGCCGCCGGAGTACGGGGGAGCTGGATTAAGCCAAATGGAACGCACCGTACTTGCCGAAGAACTAGCAGCGGTGGGAGTACCTAACGGCACCGACAACGACATTTTCTCCATTGGCATGATCGGCCACACAATTATCGAGTGGGGCACAGAGGAACAAAAAGACCATTTCCTGCCGCGCATCCTCGATGGCAGCGACGTTTGGTGTCAGGGGTACAGCGAACCCAACTCGGGTTCAGACTTAGCTTCGTTGGCCACTCGAGCGGAGCTTGACGGTGACGAATGGGTTATTAATGGCCAAAAAATATGGACTTCTCAAGGGCATAACGCGAATTGGATTTTTGTGCTGTGTCGCACCGAACCGTCGGCTGTGAAACATGCCGGGATTTCCTTTTTGTTGTGCCCCATAGATCAACCCGGGGTTGAGGTCCGACCAATCGTTAACGCCTCCGGTCACCATGACTTCAACGAAGTCTTTTTCAATGACGCCCGCACTCCCAAGGACAACGTTCTGGGAGGAGTAAATAATGGCTGGGCTGTCGCGAACACACTCTTGGCGTACGAACGTGGAGACGATGCGACAACAAACGGAATTAGATATGGAGAAGAATGGCATCGTTTAGTAGAGGTCGCCCGGAGCTACGACAAGCTAGATGATCCCATCATGCGTCAACGTTTCACAGCGGCCTACACCACAACTCAAATCATGAAATACATGGGGTTGCAGACTGTTGCGCGTTCGATGCGCGGCTACAGCCAGGGGCCTGAGTCATCGCTCAACAAGTTGCTTTGGTCCGAACACCATCACCGATTTACAGAACTGGCAATGGACGTAATCGGCATGGATGCCACCGCTCCATCAGGCCGAGATGCAGCTACTGGAGTTGGGGTTGACGACGTCGGATCCCCGTTTTCTTCCCAGGCATGGGTTACCACCTTCATGGGAGCCCGACCTGGGTCGATTTATTCAGGCAGTAACGAAATTCAGCGCAACATAGTAGGGGAGCGAGTCTTGGGGCTTCCCAAAGAACCTCGGGCCGATGCTGGACCCTGGAATGAAACGAAACGCTCGTAATAGCTACTGAATATCTGGAGCGAGGCCCCGCACCACGAAATTAGCTTCACTCTCCAGAGCACGAACTGTCGCGAGGATGTCTTCCTCAGCAAAGCCGTTATCGCGGTAGTTCTCGAGGAGTTGCTGCGTATGGCGACCCATTGGCAACGGAACTTCGATCTCCTCGGCTAGTTCCACCGCCAATCCGATGTCTTTGCATGCCAAAGCATTAGTAAATGACGGGGCCAAGCGATCGCGGAGTATGGCCCTAGTGCCGCTGCTCCAAACGAAACTAGCGCCGCTGCTTGCTTCAATCACTTCGCGCAACACACTCGGCTCCACACCCGCTTTGCTTCCTAATAGCAACGCCTCAGTGGCGCCCATCATGCCGATAAAGGCCAGCATGTTGTTGACCGCCTTCACCACATTGCCAGCTCCTACTTCTCCGCACCTGACCACTTTCGCGGCAAAGTGCTCCAATATTGGCTCTACGTATCCGAAGGCTTCTTCGGAACCGCCAACCATCACAGCCAAAGTTCCTTTCCGGGCGCCATACACCCCGCCCGAAACGGGAGCGTCAAGAAAATCCAAGTCTTGCTCTACGGCTTGTGCAGCCAGTGAGCGACTCAACGACGGAGAACTTGTGCTGAGGTCAACTACGACCCCGCCAGGCTGCATGGCACTAAAAACACCGCCGTCGCCCGCTACAACGTTTGCAACGTCGGAAGGCATAGGTAATGAAAGAAACACAACCTCGGCGTTCTCTACAACATCAGATACCGAGGACCCTTGAGTCGCGCCCCCTTCCACTAAACCCATAACTGCATGAGCATCAATATCGAATACAGACAAGTCGTGTCCCGCAGCAACGAGATGCGCTGCTATTGGACCGCCCATATTGCCAACGCCAATAAAACCAATACGCATAATGAACCCCCGCCCACAGTTTGGCCCGTGATTACAGGTAGTTGCCACGCAGAATGAGCCGCTGGCCGCCGTGGCATCTCAAAATCTAACGGGTTGCTAGTTCCCCTATTCCAACTTCCACCGTCAATCGGAACAGCGGCTCATTCTGCGCAGAAGCAACCCAACTAAGAGATGTGTATGCAACCAGAGGAAATCTGACTGCGGCTACTTCCCTGACGCAGCAAAGCCTTTCTCCAAGTCCTCAACAATGTCGTCAAGGGTTTCCAATCCGACTGACAAACGAATCAAGCCGGTGCTCACCCCAGCGTCAAGCTGCTCAGATTCTGAGAGTTGAGAATGAGTTGTCGAAGCAGGGTGTATCGCCAGGCTTCGAACATCACCGATGTTGGCTACGTGACTATGGAGCTCTAGCGCATCAATGAATCTACTTCCCGCTTCGGCACCGCCCTTAATGATGAACGCTGGAACCGAACCGTAACCCCGACCGTTGCCCAAAGAATGAAGCCGTTCGTGCCAAGGACTTGACTTCAAGCCTGCGTACTGGACTTTCTCTACTTGAGGGTGACTCTCTAAGAATTCCGCGACCCCCTGCGCATTGCTGAAGTGCCGTTCCATCCTCAAACTCAACGTCTCCAAACCCTGCAAAAAATAGAAGGCATTTTGAGGAGATATTGCGGACCCCAGATCTCTCAGTAACTGAACTCGAGCTTTGATAATGAAAGAACCATCTCCTAACGCCGGCCAGAAAGCGAGACCGTGGTAACTCGGATCAGGTTCAGTGAAATTGGGGAACCGTCCACTAGCGCCGTAATCGAAAGTGCCTCCATCAACGATTACCCCCCCGACGGAGTTGCCGTGCCCCCCAATGAACTTGGTCATTGAGTGGACCACAATGTCTGCGCCAAGCGCGAGGGGGTTCAACAAATATGGGGTAGCGACCGTGTTGTCAACCAGCAAAGGAATTCCTGATTCGTGTGCAACTTTTGCAACACCGGGAATGTCTAAGCAATCGTTACGTGGATTTCCGATGGTCTCCCCGTAAAACAATTTCGTATTGGGCTGAACAGCGGCGCCCCAGGCCTCAAGATCGTCGGGATCTTCGATGAAGGTGGTTTCGATCCCCATTTTGGGAAGCGAATAATGAAGCAAGTTGTACGTTCCGCCATAGAGAGAAGCCGAGGCAACGACGTGATCTCCGGCCTCTGCCAAATTCAAAATCGCTAAAGTTTCAGCAGCCTGCCCTGAGGAGACTGCTAACGCGCCAGGTATACCAATCGCGGTCTCGGTCCCTGCCTCAAGGACTTGAAGTCGTGATTCAAGTACTGCCTGAGTTGGGTTCATGATCCGGGTATAGATGTTGCCGACTTCGCTTAGAGAGAAAAGATCAGAAGCATGATTGGTGTCTCTAAATACGTATGAAGTCGTTTGGTAAATAGGGACGGTTCTGCTTCCCGTCGCTGGATCCGGGACCTGCCCGGCATGAATTTGGTTCGTTTCGAACCCCCAGTTGTTAG
>CEOQ01055425.1_pt1 | contig 11249 bp, 10 predicted proteins | sample 361351 | NCBI WGS metagenome assembly CEOQ01 (sample SAMEA2619907, study PRJEB7988) | marine metagenome | biome: marine biome (ENVO:00000447); feature: deep chlorophyll maximum layer (ENVO:xxxxxxxx); material: "saline water (ENVO:00002010), including plankton (ENVO:xxxxxxxx)" | depth 60 m | reverse complement strand
AACATCTGGAAGCCCATTATTGCCGCGATAAATGGAGTTTGCCTGGCACAGGGATGCGGACTTGCCCTGGGTAGCGATATAAGAATAGCTTCTACCGAGGCTCAATTTGGTTGGCCGCAAGTGAAAAGAGGCATAGCTTCTGTAAGCGGACCAGCATTATTGGCACAGGTACTCCCAAAAAACATTGCCTTTGAAATCCTATTCACAGGTGATTTCATAGACGCCCAAAAAGCCCGTGAGTTGATGTTAGTAAACCACGTGGTAGAACCAGATCAAGTACTATCCCGTGCAGAAGAAATCGCACGCAAAATAGTAGCTAACGCACCATTATCACTAGCGGCTATAAAAGAGTCATCCATCATGGGAGCAGCCATGGACCTAGAGCGACGTGTCGCATTCGCTCAAATGAAGAGAGATGTGATACTTCATACTGAAGATGCTGAAGAAGGCGTAAAAGCCTTTGCTGAAAAGAGAGCTCCAGTCTGGAAAGGACGATAAAATATTCGGATATTCATTTAGAGTTGTCATAGGTATCGAGGTAATAATAAAGACCTCTCCATGTAGGAGAGGTCTTTATTATTACCAGCGCTAGATTCTCTATTGAGACTTCAGTGATCTCCCTGGCAAAGCTCCAGTATGAGTTCCAGAATCAACAACCAGTTGACCGTTTACAATCACATAATCAATACCGGACGGAAACTGTTTAGGATCTTCAAAAGTAGCCGGTGCCGCTACTGTATCAGGATTAAACATTACTACATCGGCTTTCATACCATCGCGCAGGACGCCTCTATCTGTGAGACCGAGTCGCTGGGCAGGCATAAAAGTCATTTTTCGTACTGCTTCCTCCAATGACAGAATTCCTTCTTCACGGACTAGTGTATCCAAAATGAAAGGGAATGTGCCATAAGTCCTAGGATTCGGATAATCCCCCGTCATAATCCCGTCGGACCCCACCATTTGAGCATCATGTTTTACTATTGTCCTAATGTTTTCGTTATTCCCAGTTCTGGCTACAAAAGCAACCTCAAGATCTTCCTGAATCAAAATTTCGCAAATTGCGTCTATCATCCTTTGCCCTCTAGCGGTCGCGAGATCGGTTAAAGAACGCCCTTCCCATTCTTTGTTAGCGTCTGTTTTTACGTTGCTGATTATATAATGGTCTAGTGTCATTCCCCATTGTGGATCGACAGAATCACCTATTTCATCACGCACACTACGTTGCTTAATACGGCTCATCAATTCGGTTGGACCGCCATCGTGCACCCAGATCGGCAGTAGAGAATGCAATACTGTACTGGCAGCTGGATATGGATATTGATCAAAAGTCACATCGATATCCGCATTCCTGCCTTCATTGACGAGAGCGACCATCTTCTGACCCATTCCATCAACAGGATTATGGTAATGCGATATATGGACAGGAATTCCACTTTGCCTACCTATAGTAAGCACTTCTCGAAAGGGATCTAGAAGCCTATCTCCAAGAGAATACCTGGCATGTGACACATATATACCACCCACATCCCTGATGGCCCGGCATATTCCGACCAATTCATCCGTGTCACTATACGCGCCCGGAGCATAGGTAAGACCCGTAGAGAACCCGAATGCTCCATCTCTCATACCTTGGATGGCCAATTCTTCCATTTTCATTTGCTCAGAAGCATTGGGAGGTCTGGCATCCCACCCCATAGCCTCGACTCTAATAGCAGCATGTGGAACAAAATATACAACATTGCACGAACTCTTATTATCAAAAAGTTGTAAAAAGTCATTTACGCTACTCCACCTAACCCCTTCAGGAGCAGTGCCATTTATAGCAGACAAATATCCCAACAAGAGTTCCAGGTTAACTGTAGAAGATGGAGCATAGGATAGGCCATCCATACCAAGGGCTTCTGTAGTCACACCCTGCCTAACTTTAGGCTCATGAAACGGATCATTCAGTAGCATAAGATCAGAATGAGAATGCATATCAATAAACCCAGGACATACTACATAGTCGTCCGCTTCAATTACTCGATTAGCTTGGACAGATGAAGTGTCACCTGTAATTATGGTTATAGTGTCTCCATCAATCTTTAGGCTACCCTGAAATGATTTTTCACCGGTCCCATCAACTATACGGCCATTGCGAATCAATAAGTCAGACATATTTCCTCTCTGATATAATTGTCCTAGTACAGTACTTTTTCAAGAATCATAACGCAAGCAACTTACTGCCAGTTCCCCATAAGCACACTCAATCAGCACTGAGACATTAGCGCGATACGAATCCCAATTCTATCGAAAACAGGCAGGTTACGAATGGAACGACAAAATAAAGTACAGTGGATCTACTCCTCGGCCAACAATAACGAACTGTCATCCAGATATGATGAATGGGCATCCGATTACGAAACAGATCTCGCTAATGACTTCGAATGGAATGGCCATGTGCGGGCAGTAGAATCTTTGTTGCCATATATCAACTCAGACTCATTAATATTAGATGCTGGTGCAGGTACAGGCCTTGTAGGTTTGCTACTTAATCAAGCGGGATGTACAAATCTAGTAGCAATGGACCTGTCTACCGGAATGCTCGAGCAAGCGTCGAAAAAACAGGTCTATGCAGAACTCCATCAGATGGTTATGGGAGAGCGATTAGAATTCCCGTCAGATCACTTCGACGCCACCATAACAGTGGGCGTATTAACAATTGGGCATGCCCCTCCTACCTCTTTAGACGAATTAGTGAGAGTGACCAAACCTGGAGGTTACATAGCATTCAGTCTTAGATCAGACATCTATGAACCAGATGGTTTTAAAGCCAAGCAGGATTCACTCTCTAGTGCACAGAAATGGGAACTAGTAGAATGTACAGACGCATTCAAAGCATTGCCTAAAGGAGAACCAGACGCATATCATCAAATATGGGTCTACCGTGTGCTCTGATCTATTCTCTAGTCTCCATCGGAAGTCCTTGCTTAATAACCTCGTCGACACATTCAGGGCATCTCTCAGAGGGGTTGTGCCCAACTGCAGAGTATATATTATCTGTCATTAGCCCACACATAAACAGGGCTTCTATCTCTTCAATACCCAGTCCATCCACATAATGAACCACGCCTTCCTTATCAGCGGTTGACCACCACCAAGGAGTTAATTTCTGCGCGATGCCATGAACATTTTCTTTGAAATCATCTTCCCAAGGTCCATCGGGGAGTTCCACTACCCAAGATGTACCACCAGTCTCCTTCGGTTGTTTTTTTGCGTTGAGCCTACCGTCTCTGGCATAGCGACGAATCACATCTTGAGAAACATTCAACCTATGAGAAGCTTCTTGTATAGAGACCCATTCCATGATGTAACCTCATACCTCAATATATCAAACTAGAATCGTGGCTTTTGTAAATTATATCCATAGTAAATTATTACTGGAATCAGACTCGTGTCAACGGGTCTTCTAAAGTGTCACCAAGCCCACCCCCAGGCGGAACCATAGGATACACATGAGACTCAGAATCAACTACGAATTCAATTAAATAAGGTCCGTCCTCTTCATTTGCTTTCTTTAACGCAGGCATTACGTCTTCTTGATTACTAACCTTTACAGCCGGAATACCAAAAGAATTAGCTAACTTGACATAGTCAGGCCCTGGAATTGGAGTCTCTTTTAAATGTTGTTCAAAAAACAGTTCTTGCCACTGCCTTATCATTCCCAAAATACCATTATTGAATAAAGCTATCTTCAAAGGAAGTTTCTCCTGAGCAACAGTGGCCAGCTCTTGTAGGGTCATTTGAAAACCTCCGTCACCAGCAATACTCCACACTGGAGCACTCGGTCTACCTAATTGGACTCCCATGGCAGCAGGAAGTTCGAATCCCATAGTACCTAACCCACCTGAAGAAACAAAAGTATTACTGTTATTGAACTCCAAGAATTGAGCGGCCCACATTTGATGCTGGCCAACACCTGTTACTACTACCGTCTCGGGATTTTCTTGGATCAATCGATTGATCTCAACCAAAACTTCTTGAGCCTGAAGGGTATCAGACCTAGGGATAGCCAAAGAAGGATGCGTATCTCTAGTCTCGTTTATGTACGCCATCCACTGAGGCCTATCAACATTTTTCACCAAAGGCACCAGTGATTTAAGTATAGTCTTGGCGTCTCCTTCAAGCGGCACCTCTACGGGTACGTTACGACCTATTTGCGAACCTTCGATATCGAGATGGATTATCCTAGCATGCGGTGCAAAAGTAGAAGCCTTTCCGGTAACCCTGTCATCAAATCTCATACCAAGACCAATGATCAAATCAGCTTGCTCTATAATCATGTTATTCCAGTACATACCGTGCATTCCTAGCATGCCTAAGCTCAGTTCATGCGTTCTGGGGAATCCGCTCAATCCGAGTAACGTGTTTATCACTGGGATACCAGTGGTCTCAGCCAGATCTTTCACTTCCTCAAAAGCCCTAGACATGACCACACCATGCCCGCCTATGATAACTGGCCGTTCCGATTGATTTATAAGTTGTGCAGCTCGTTGAACATTGCTTAGTGTGTCATCCGATAATTCCTCGGGGGCAACAATACAGCCTGGTGTTTCCGGATAATTGAATTCTGCAAGTTCGAGTTGTACGTCTCTGGGTACGTCTACCAAAACTGGGCCTGGTCGTCCTGACACTGCCGTTCTGAATGCTTCATGTATCGTCGAAGCTAGATCGTCAGTCGACATCACCATGTAGGTGCGCTTGGAACATGCTGCTGCTATAGAACAAATATCGCACTCCTGAAAGGCCTCAGATCCTAGCACCGGCCGTGCTACCTGTCCCGTTATACAAACCATGGGAATAGAATCTGCTCGAGCGTTCATAATACCGGTTACTAGGTTAGTAGCTCCTGGACCAGAAGTAGCAACACATACCCCTGGTTTTCCGGTCATCCGAGCATATCCATCGGCAGCGTGGGCAGCTGACTGTTCATGTCGCACTAAAATATGTTTCAGTTGGGGATAACTCCATAAAGCATCATAAAATGGAAGAATTGCGCCTCCCGGATGACCGAAAATAACATCAATGCCTTCCTTGAGAAGACTTTCACAAATGATTTCCGAACCTTTGAGTTTCAATTGACGCCTCCTGGACCAGTGTTCAACAAATTCGTGGTTTCTATGAGACGTAGAAAAGTCCCGTCCCAATTAGGGACGGGACTTTTATCAATCCCGCGGTACCACCCTATTTGCCCGAATACTCAGGCCACTCAAGTAAGGACACCATCATGCCCCGTCGTTAGTAACGGACGACGAACTCGGCCTGGCTTACTCAGGATTCTAGCCCTTTCTGCTGGCAACTCCGGAGGGATTTTCGGTAACTTATACGCACCTGCTCACACCGTACCAGGCTCGCTTTGCGCTTTAGATTAACCTACTCGTCTCCATCAACGCTATTATCTCGAGCGTATCATCATTGGAAATCAGTGTCAATATTCTAGATATATCGAATTAAGACTTTTTAAAGGCGTTGGAGCCGGTTACCAACGCCGGAGTTCCTCCCATTACAAAAGCCACTCCTATAGTCTCGGCAATCTCATCTTCAGTCGCACCAATTGCCCTAGCTCTATTGGCTATGTTTTCAACACCATGGTCATGCGCTAACAAAGCATCGCAGAGCATGGTCATTAAAACTTTCACTTTCATAGATAAGGCTCCATCAGTGAGTACATTGTCCCTGACAGTAGTCACATCCTTAAATAATTGTGGAGCAGCATCTTCAATTATCCCTTGCCATGAACCCGGATTTGGTAACGTCATTTTATTCTCCTCATACCGCTTCGTACGGACCCAATTTAACATCATTCTGATAATACCAATGATATCAAAACTCAGGTCGAATATCTTTCCAAGAATTGCTTTGCTCGTAGGCATATGCAGTGTTTAAAACCGTGGCCTCATCAAACGGTCGACCTGCAATTTGGAGCGCCAAAGGTAATGTCTTACCATCAATATCTGTGAATCCACAGCATATAGATAGGGCAGGAACTCCGGCCAAACTATAGATACCTCTGTAACTTCCTTCTATCAGGTCTTTCTTAGCCTGTTCAATATTTCTTACTCCAGGCTCTAGATTTATCTTTCCTGCCGGCCCGGAGGATGTCGGCTGAATTAATACGTCAACTGACTTGAAAGCTTCCATCACTTCAGTTCTAACCATTTCGCGTAATTTCTGAGCTTTGTAATATACCTGGGCGGGTATCAGATTTGCTGCCATGAAAGCGATTTTAGTATTATGATGGTGATCTGAGGCCCTTGTTCTGATCCTGTCAGGAAACAGACTTACCCTATCCGTGTGAGTAATAGTACGTATTACAGTGCCAGTATATTTTGCTAACGGCATGGATATTTCTAGCACTTCCGCACCCAAGGTTCTGAAGTGCTCTGCCGCAGCAACAACAGCTTCTTTAGTTGCAGATGTAACTCCAAGCTCATCACTATCAAGAAAGTCCATTACTAACCCGATTTTTAACCCTTTAAGATTGCCATTTAAAAGGTTCACAAAGTCAGGGACAGGAATATTACTCGTATATATATCTTTTGGGTCATGTCCTGCTATTGAACCAATAGTTATGGCACAATCCGACACTGTTCTTGAAATAGGTCCGATGGTATCGATTGACCAGCAAGCTCCATCTACTCCATACCTACTAACTCTACCCCAAGTAGGGCGCAAACCTACAAGTCCGCAATTAGCAGCAGGTCCTCTAATTGAGCCTCCTGTATCTTCACCCAAAGACGTGGCGCACAAAAATCCCGCGGTAGCCGCACCCGAGCCTGTACTTGAGGTACCGGGATTCCTTTCTAGGTCCCATGGATTCCTAGCTGGTCCATAAGCGGAACTTATTGGATCACCCAGAGCAAATTCGCTTAGGTTAAGTTTACCAAGCAAGATAGCTCCGGAGTTATTTAGATTTTCCAACACAGTTGCATTTTCTTGAGGGACGAAGTCGGAACGAATTTTGGATGCGTCGGTAGTAACTATGCCGGCACTATGAATCTGATCTTTAACCGCCACAGGAACGCCATGTAGAGGACCTAGATAATTCCCATTATTAATCTCTTGCTCTGCTTGCTTAGCTTGGTCTAGTGCCCTGTCCCCGCAAACAGTGATATACGCATTCAACTTAGGATTTATCTCTTGAATCCGGTCCAAATACGCTGTAACAGCTTCTACAGGAGACAGCTCTTTAGATTTTATTAATATTCCCAGGTCAGTAGCAGATAGAAAAGGTATATCTGACTTAATCATAAACAGCATCCTCCTTTATATGCCTTATTGGCAGCGGCTCGATCAAATTCACATCAGTCACATCAATCTCGGACATGAGCTGAATTATAGCGTTAAGACTCATAGCAACTTGATCTAAATCAGTATTCGGAATATGCATATTTACTGACCTAGCTAAAGATGTTATATCTTGACTTGTTAATTCTTCCATCAAATCCCCCACAGAATACGAAGGTACTACGATTTAGATATGGTAGTATATTTCCGGAGGATTAGATTGTATATAGAAGAATCACAGCCCTCTAGTTTTCTAAAAAAGGTGAGGAAGATCGCTATTCTAGACAATGAAGATATAGCCATCTCCTTTTCTACACAACATGGTCTGGTAGCCGAACCAACTAGTAACGGAGACCTCCTGATAGTAACTTCAGAGAGAGTACTATCCTTCACTGACGATAGGGGAAACCGTGCAGCTGATGTTGTCAGATTAGAAGACATAGACGAAATAATGGTCACAGACGTTAAGAGAAATTATTGGAACATATACCAAGGTATTTTTATGACCATTTCTGGGCTATTCATATATTTATGTTTAGCTTATTGGATAACTGGAAAATGGAACGGTCCGACCGTACCATTTATAAATATAGACGCTGGACCACTAATACTTTTAATATCCATATTGGTTTGTTTTTGGATAATATCACAACATTACTATAGGAAAAAAAACGCCTCGATCTCGCTACGAGGAGAATCGTGGTCTATCACCGCATCAGCAAGTGGATCTAGTTCAGAATCAGACTTGTACAAACTCGCAAACGTACTAAGTTCCAAAGTTGCTGGAGCACGATCTGACTTAAATAAAGCAATCCAATCGTAGAGAGATTAGCCTAGTGGGAGACTCGGATTAACGTCCAGATCAAATCCATACTGCTCTCCCCTCTGATATTGATAATAGGCACAAGCAGCTATCATAGCTCCGTTGTCAGTACATAATACGGGCGGGGGGATGAGAACAGGGATATTCGCGCGGTCTACAACTTTAGTACGAAGTCTGCTATTTGCCGCAACGCCTCCACCTATCAAAATCCCTTTAGCATGATATTGTTCGGCCATAGTCGCAACTTTCTCAACCATAACATCAACAACAGCCTCTTGAAACGCATAAGACATTTGATTTACTAAAGAATGTATCTGGTTATCTGTAAACCTGCACTGATCTAGTGGATATATACCCAGGTTTTGGGCCATATGAAGTAGCGCCGTTTTTACGCCACTAAAACTGAAATCCAAGGTCCCTTTCATCCAAGCTCTGGGTAACTCCAGTTCATTCTCTCCAATCATTTGCTCCGCGGCTTTTTGTATCTCTGGACCTCCAGGAAACCCTAATCCCAAAACTCTAGCCGCTTTATCGAAAGCCTCTCCAGCCGCATCATCGCGAGTCCTACCAACCAACTTATAGCCACCGTGATTTTCCATTAGTATTAGGTCAGTGTGTCCACCTGATGCGATCAAACATGCAAGAGGAAATCCGGGTTCACAATCAGGTAATTCTCCTGTTTCTTTCAACCAAGACGCATATAAATGCCCCTCCAAATGATTCGATCCTATGAACGGAACGCCAAGAGACATTGCGAGCGCTTTGGCCGTGTTTAAACCTGTTATCAGAGACCCCGCTAGACCTGGTCCGTAAGTAGCGGAAACTATATCGATATCTTCCATATTGATACCAGCCGTGGTCAGGGCGCTATTTACAGTGGCCGAAATATCCCTTATATGCTGACGTGAAGCCAATTCAGGCACTATACCACCATATTGGGCATGTATTTCTATTTGCGAGGCTATGATGTTAGAGCGAAGCAAATAACCGTTACTTACTACTCCTACAGCGGTCTCATCGCACGATGTCTCTATTCCAAGTACATTTACCATATCAGTTATTATAGAGTGAATCTGATACACCTCTCAACTAATCCAGTTAAAGTAGGATTGCTCATGAATATTGTTATCCTATTGGGACTTTGCATTGCAAATTATCGGATGGTATTATCGGAATTGTGAATCTCCTTAGTCCAAGTATTTCTACTGACAAGCCTAACATGCCCACAATCTTCATTTCCTAGTAAAATTTAGGACACAAACATTTTGAAAATTTTTCTAGTTCGCCACGGAGAAACCGAGTGGAATAGTGAAGGCAAATTCCAAGGTCAGATTGACATACCATTGAATGATATCGGACTCTCTCAGTCATTGGCAACGGCTAGAGCATCTCTGAGATGGGGATTGACAGCACTATATTCGAGCCCTCTCAAGCGTACTATGCAAGTCTCAGAGCATATATCATCAATTACCGGGATACCCATAAGTCCGGCCCCTGGATTAATGGAATTGAACCTAGGTTCGTTAGAAGGAATTACCGGCAATGATATGCGTAGGAATTGGCCTGAAGTCTGGAATCAATGGAGGGTAGACCCATCTGCAGTTAGTATGCCAAAGGGAGAGTCACTAATCTCTTTAAGTAACCGATCTTGGGAAACATTTAAAACCATTGAACAAACTCACTCTAACGATGATCAGATAGCAATTGTGTCACACAACTTTGTAATCCGTTGTATCTGCGCAAGAATACTAGAGATGCCACTCTCTAATTTCCATAGTATGACCCTTAGCTTAAGTTCTATTACGACCGTAGAGCTATTTAGAAATGCCTGGCGTTTGATTAGTTATAATTCAGTGTCACACCTCATCGCAAATAACGGTTCAGACAGATGAATACCGAAAGAGAAAATGGTCATTCAATAGTAGAAACCCAAACCGTACAAGCGCTTACTAGGTCTGGATTAAGCCATGACGACGCTCTTGTCGTTGGGGTTTCTGGTGGCCCAGATTCTACAGCATTATTGTGTTGCCTATCACGAATCAGAAACATATTTCCTTTAAGACTACATGTCGCTCATTTGAACCACGACTTTCGCGGGAAAGAAGCAGATGATGACGAAGCTTTTGTATTAGATCTTGCTAAGCAACTAGGACTAACATGTACTTCCGAATATCAGGATACCGATCTTTATCAACAGCAGAAAAGAATATCATCATTCGAACAGGGTGCTCGTGAATTAAGGTATACTTTTTTGCTGAAAGTTGCCCATGAACAACAGTCAAAATTCGTAGCGGTAGCGCATACAGCGGATGACCTTGCGGAAACCGTTCTTGAACACATACTCAGGGGCTCTGGTCTAAATGGACTGAAAGGAATGTCTGAAGTGTCTGATTGGCCTTGGCCTCACTTAGAGCGCCAAGTCAAGTTATTACGCCCATTCCTGGAGATCAATAAATCAGAAACTAGCCTATATTGCACTAAATTGAAACAGCACTTTCGTCAAGATACAACAAACGATATGCTTACTTTCACTAGAAACAGAGTTCGGAAAACTCTAATGCCTATTTTAGAAAACGAATATAATCCTCAAATTCAAAATGCTCTTATAAGGCTTTCCAAGTCCTCTTCCATAGATCTGGATTACATTGAACAGGAAACGACCAAACTGTGGAACGATATGGCTATAAGAGACACCTCTCCTGAACAAGAAATTAGTGTAGCATTTAATATGCGGAAAATGTCCGCGCTTCATCCCTCCATGCAAAGGCGCCTGATACGAAAGGCGTACATACACGTGTCGGGGGAAACCAAGCGTATGACTGAAACGCATATATCAACCATTGCAAATCTAATTGGTGCCACCCATCATAGGAAAACTATACATCTGCCCTTTGGGTTGATGGCGCAAGCAAATTCTGAAAAACTCCGTATCCTCCATCGCTCCAAATTATCGTTTGATAACTTAGCTATAGGAACCTCTGAAAAGCACTTCACCTTGCCCATCCAACCGGATGAACCACTTCAGATTCATCTAAACCAAACGCAATTCCGTTTCGAACTTGTCCCCGATAATGATCAATACAAGTACGTCCATTCGAGC
>CEOQ01098309.1_pt1 | contig 11258 bp, 8 predicted proteins | sample 361351 | NCBI WGS metagenome assembly CEOQ01 (sample SAMEA2619907, study PRJEB7988) | marine metagenome | biome: marine biome (ENVO:00000447); feature: deep chlorophyll maximum layer (ENVO:xxxxxxxx); material: "saline water (ENVO:00002010), including plankton (ENVO:xxxxxxxx)" | depth 60 m | reverse complement strand
CACCGCCAGCTTTGACAGATGTAATTGTTGCTCTTTATTCACAGGTGCTTATTCACGATCTTCAAGAAACTGAGGATGTGGAGCTCATTTCTTATGATAGTTTATGGTCGATTTCTGAAGAGGTTTTTGCATTAGGGTGCTCTATAGGATTGAGCAATTACGGAGACATTACACGGATTTTAGAGCAAACGCATAGCGATGTATCAGACATACTAGATGAATGCTCAGTGCCGTTAGAGAAAGAAGTTGAAAGAGCTAAAGAATCACACGTTACTGTTTCGGCAAGGTTTTTCCTGGAAGTTTTGTTTGAACCAATTGTCGCAAATGAACCAGTTGAAAGTGATTTATCTCATCAAATTTTGAGCATCTCGTTTGAATATGGTTGCATTTTAGCTCTGAGCCAACGCCCTGCAGCTATTATTGTCAGGAATGCGTTTAACCGTAAATCTGTGAATTCTGTTAATGAAAAAAATATCAATTATATTAGGGACAAACCCTTGGAAGAGTTTGGTGAAGAATTATTTTCTGCATACAAGGTAGACTTTAAGTGGAAAGACAATTAAATGTGAAAGTATTCAGAGTAGAATACGTTTTTATTTCAGAACAATGTAAAAAGGAACAATGATGTTAGATTTGATGAATATTGCTAGAACTGAAGCCGATGGTGGTGATCTACTTGCTACTTTAGGTAGCCTCTACGAACCCTCTGACTTGAAAATCGATGGCTACCCTGATGCAATTATATGGAAAGGCGGCCATCACGACGGGAAAATCAACCCAGTTGCCCATTCGTTAACTGATGCTTACGCATTGCTAGGGACAGTAGCTGCTATTGATGTCCTTAACCTCCCCTTTTATGCCGTACCTATGTGGTCGCAAATTAGGCATGACAGAAAACTTGCCCCTCTAAGTTGGTTCGGCAATATGCCTTGCACTTCGATTAAATGGTCAACCGCAGGAGATGCGTATGTAAACGATGGGAAAGGTGGCAAGGTTGTTGTCATGGGAAAATCTGGCAATGCACCTCTTCGAACACAGGCTGGAGTATATTGCAATGTGCGTCCGTATGGACGTACGACAGTTGTAAGGTGTATGCCATGTCTTCCTTATTCTCAAGACCGGGCTGCTTTTAACGTAGATGCAACTACAGGAATAGTCCATTCAGAAATGAATACTCCAGGGATTCAGATGGCCTATGCATGCCGGTTGTTTTTAAAAATTGTGCATGAGACAACTAAATTTGGGCGCGTGGCATACAAACCTACTCAAGCTATGGAAGATGGAATTAACTCAGGTTTACTATCATGGCTGCTTCAGGGAACACAATTTACAATTGGACGTAGATGGGCCGTAGACGGGTATGATGAACACAGGGAAGCTGTCGACAGAATTATCGCCCTACTTCCTTCAGATTTTAAGGCTGGGATGGAGAGTTGGAGCGGGCAAATAGAACAACATATTTCAGATACTAACTACGGACTTTTACTTTGGGATGTAATAGAAAAGCAGGATAACGTTATTTTAGCTACTGATTTGGATGGAGACAGGCTTACTGATTTATTGGCTGATGTATCTGATCCACTTAGGAAATTCGGTCAATTAGTGCTAGATCATGTGGGCTCAGATAAAAAAATGGACAATTCTATGTGGAATGAGATGGGCTACACAACTGGAAATGGAAGGGACATGACTTCAGTTATGCACCGCATGGATGGACCACCTATTCATGAACAAACGCTCGGGTCTGCTGATGCAATGCTACTAAGATTGCTAGATGGTGATGAAACGGTTGGTGGTACTAAAAGCCCTTATGATCCTAGAATCCACTTCGTACTAATTAGAGATGCTTATCTTGATGCAAACCCAGGCAATAACGAGCTCAAAAGTTGGTTAGATAATGCACTACAGAAATTTGACTCCTTATACGCTGGAACCAGACCAGGATTCCTAGAAGGGTACAAAGCACTTAAAGAAAACATAAATCCTTGGGGAGGGAATTAGGGTTATAACGATAACAATAGGCCTCTAAACAGGCCTATTGTTATCTCAACAGAAAATCAGAAACTAATTTATTAAATTCTTCAGTCCTTTCGTATTGTACAAAATGACCTGCTCCTCCCCATACGTGCAATTGAGAATTCGGTATCACGGCCAAAGACAACATTGCCCCTTCTACTGGAACCATCCAATCTTGCTGACCCCATAAAACCAGAACTTCGTGTTCTAAATTAGATATCTCTGCCCACAAGTTACTTTTCGGTGCACCTGATACAAATTCAGTAGCTGCCTCTAAATGTCCTGGAGTAATAGCTGAATTAAACCTTCTATCAATAAGCTCGTCCGTCAAAAGGTTTTTATTTGGTATGAATAATTGCATCATCCGAACCATTCTCTCTCTTGTAGGTTCAGCACGGAATTCCCCAAGTGCCTTAATACCTTCAGCAGGAGAAGGAGAGTACGCAAGTTGGTTCAATGGAATGTTATTAGCCTGCAAAACAAGTTTACCTACTCGTTCAGGAAAGTCTAAAGCGAATCGCAAAGCCGGTATAGCGGATGCTGAAGAAGCATAAAAATGAGCTTGCTGTATATCCAAGTGATCCATTAGCTTTGCAAACAGTTGAGCTAATGCTGTATCCCCCGGAACATCAGAAGGGCGCTTAGCACTTTTATCAGATTCTCCATATCCAGGTAAATCAATCAAAAGCAATCTGAAATGTTTTACTAAACCTTCTATATTAAAACGGGTGTTATCCCAACCATTAGCACCCGGACCTCCTCCGTGAAAACATAATAGCGCAGGTTTTTCTGGATCACCTATATCGTTAAAGTGAATGCTGATTCCTTGAATATCAGCAAAACGGTCTGTTGATTCTTTGCTATATTTCATTTCAATCCTCTTGATTTAAGAATCCAATCACTAGCTGGTTCCATTCTTCAGAACGTTCATACTGAGGCCAATGACCGCACCCTGCACCAAATAGATGAACTCGTGCATTCTGCATTTCCCACATAGCCGCAAGAGCTCGATCCATAGGGACATCTCTATCTGAAGCTCCCCAAATTATTAAAGTAGGAGCTTTAACCTCGCTGATAAAGTCAAGTAGGTTCTCAGCAGGTCCTCCTATATTGAATCTAGCTTCTTGGTAGCCAGGAACCATAGCAGCTTCATACCTTAACAGTGCAGCTTCTTCTCTTAACTCAGGAACAGAAATTTGGATTTTCATGACTTCAAGAGCATTTTCAAAAGTTGGGTTCTCGCCAAATGCCCTCGTGATTTTAGCTCCCTCTACAGGCATAGGGCTGAACATACTCTTGCCAAGGCCCGTTGGTGCATCAACAACAACACGCAAAACCATATTCGGGAACATTGTAGCGAACCTTAAAGCAGGCCCAGCTCCAGGGGATCCCCCATATAAATGTGCTTCTTTAATTCCTAGCACATCCATGAAATCCTTTAATAAGTTCGCGTAAAAGATTGTCTTCGGTGAATCAGATGTAACATATTTATCTGAGCCCCCATGAGGAGGAAGGTTAATTAAATAAGTATGGAATTTTTTAGATAAAGCTTCTATGTTTTTTCGATTTTGTCCCCAAGCCGTTGCACCAAAAGCTGTAGCAGCTATGCAAATTAGACTAGGAGCATTATCCGATTCCGGGCCTGCTTCGTGATATTGAACTAGCACGCCTTTGGCAAGTATGGTTTTACTAGTATTTTCAGCTGTAAGCATGATTTATCTATATTTTCAAAAGTGCTATTCGTCGTTATCAATAAAATCCATTACGAGTCTGTTAAACCTATCTGAATGTTCCCATTGTGCCCAGTGACCACATTCAGAAAACACATGAAGCTGCGCCTTCTGTAAGCCCCAAACGAGCCTTAGCCCATGGTCAATCGGAACAAATCGGTCATCCCTGCCCCAAGTAACCAAGGTATTTGTTGCAATTTCTCCTAGCCTTGGAGTGTAGTCTGTAAGCAATCCGCCTGAAGATTCCATTGCTTTGACAAAATTCTCTAAATGGTGCTTGTTGGACATCATTGCATCAAACCGACCTTGAATTAAATCATCAGTTATTTTAGATGGGTCATATACGAACACCTCTATCATTCTTCTCAAGCCCTCAATAGAAGGGTTTTTGTATAAATTGAATAAAAGCTTGATTCCTTCTAAAGGCATTGGTGTAAAAATGCTTTGGCCTGCACCACCTGGGCCCATAAGGATCATTTTAGTTAGCCTTTCAGGCCAACTTAGAGCAAAAGCCAATGATGACGCTCCGCCCATGGAATTTCCGATTAAAGTAGCTTTTTCTATCCCAAGCTCATCCATTAGATCTTTGACAGCTTTAGCATTTACTTTGTCTCTTGGTTCTAACACTGTTACAGGATCAGATTTCCCAAAGCCTGGGCAGTCTAAAAGAATAGTGTTGTATTTCTCAGAAAATGGGCCGATATTGCGAGAAAAGTTGCTCCACCCTGTTGCTCCTGGTCCTCCACCATGAAGCATGATCACTGTATCTCCTTCGCCAGCTTGGTTATAGTAGATCTGATAATCTTCTGTTTTAACGTAATTCCCAGTTGAATTATCCGTCAGGTTTTGTGCACTCATAAGATCTCCTAAAGCCCCAGTACTATTTACTGCACAATAAACTACCAGACCTGTGCTATTGCAGCTATAGTAGGTACGTTTAAAGAGTTAAGCCCTGATACTCGCTTTTTCAATAATTGATTTGGTACTAACGATATGTTTACCGAGGCCCAATTCCTTAGGAGTAAAGCCAAAAGCCAATCCAAGCATCTGTGGCAAATGCAATATAGGTAAGTCTATTTTTTCATTTCGCTGAATCGATGCCTTGGGTTGGTATCCATCGAGATTTAAATGGCAGAGTGGGCAAGGAGTAACCATTGCATCCGCTCCTTCATGCTTTGCATCATGAGTGTGCTGACCAACCATGGCAGTGGAGTTTTTCTCATTGATAAGAAGTATGGGAAAGCCACAGCATTTCGTTCTACCTGGGAAATTGACTGGCTCTGAACCTAATGCTTCGATGATTCTTTCTAGGTAAAATTCTCTGCCTGGATTTTCATCTAAACCTAATGCATCTGATGGTCTAAGTATGTAGCAACCGTAAAAAGGAGCGACTTTCAGGTCAGGCATTGGGTTAGAAACTAGTGATTTTACCTTATCAAGCCCAATCTCCTCGACTAAAACCCATACGAGATGCTTTATTAAAATTTTACCTGAGTATTCCAGGCCTTCAGGCTTTAACTCTTTATTAATTTCAGCTAAGTATTCAGGGCTATCCAATAAGCGCTTATTAGCTTGGGCCATAGTCCCCTGGCACGTTGAGCATATTGTTAAAATTGTACTTAAGCCCATTTGCTCTGCCATTGCGAAAGTTCTTGCATTTAAGGTGTCGCCAAGCTTAAGCCCTTTTTCTTGTAATACGCCCGCACCAGTACAAGCAGCACCGACGATTTCTTCAAGTTCCAATCCCAGTTTATTAGCAACTGCAATTGTTGAAGTGTAAAGCTCAGGTGCACCTCCCCTAGCTACACAACCCGGGTAGAACGCAAACTTAGTCATTCTTATTCACTTCCTCAATTGTTTTTGACGCGGCCTTTTCCGATTCCCATCTTCTGAAAATCCTGCTGATATTCTCCGCACCAGGTAATTTATGGTGTAGTGGGCCTGGTTTAGGCAATTTGCCTCTAATTAGAGCTCTAATACCTACCGGTGCGCTTTCAATTAATTTTGGAACGTTGAATATGCCCATCGATTCAATTGCCAGCAAAGTTTCATCTAACCATCCTGCTCTAGACACTGATCTTGCAAATGATTCCACATGGCGCGAGCCAACTGTGCTTGGCATATCTGCATCCATAATGTGTTCGCGCAATTCCATTATCCTATCCATAGGAGCGACCCCTTTAGGGCAAGCAGTCACACATTGAAAGCAACGTGTACAATCCCATGCTCCTCCGTACTCATTCAGAGTAGAGAGTCTTTGATTATCAGCATTATCTCTAGGGTCAGCTACGAATCTATAAGCTTTTGCTAAAGCAGCAGGTCCCAGGAAATTTTTATCGACTTCAAGAACAGTACAATCAGAAACACATGCACCACACATAATGCAACCCATCGGGGTCGTAAGGTTGATCATAGATTCATTAGAGGCAATATATTCTTCTACTGGTTCTGGGCCTTTCGGTTGTAAAAATGGATCAACAGACTTAATTTTATTCCAGAAAAGATTTGGGTCAGTAACTAAATCTTTTACAATTTTCTGATTACCTGCCGGTTCAACAACCACAGGACTACCGTCTTGTGAAACATCTGTGATCTTAGTTTTACAAGCCAAATGGGCTTTGCCATTCACTCGAACTGCGCAGGATCCGCATATCGATGCCCTACAGGAGCACCTTAATGCAAGAGATGGGTCTATTTCTTCTCTAACCTTTATTAAGCTATCCAAAACAGTGAAGTGCTGCTCCACTTCTAGATCATATTGTTGGAGATGAGGAGCTTCGTTAGGACTTTCAGGGTCATAACGACTAACTTTAAGTGTTGTTTGCATATCTTCCTCTGCTACTCTGGTGACTTTAAAAGTTTTTAATAGACCCTTGGTTCAGGTTTCCATTTTGTCATAGTGACAGGCAAGGATCCAATCACTGGTTTATTATCTTTTAAGGTTGCTGTTGTGTGTATTAACCATTCCTCGTCATTTCTCTCTGGCATGTCCCTACGGAAATGTGCTCCCCTGCTTTCTTTTCGGTAGACTCCGGCTGCACAAATGGCCTCGGATGCTTCCAGCATATTTGTTAGCTCCAGGTGGAATACCAAATCAGTGTTATAGACACTGCCTTTATGCACAACCGGGACACTCAAATGACGTTCTCTCAGTTCAGCAATTTTATGAAGAGCGGTGACCATACCTTGCTCTTCACGAAATACAGCCAAATGCTCATTCATTACTTGGCCCATTTCGAGCCGGACTTTAGCCGTATAGTCAGAATTGTTAGGTTTCCTAGATAAAAGTTCCTTAATTCTCGACTCAGCGTCTGCCAAATGTGCAGGCCCAGAGGCTTCTTTTGCCTTTAGTGATTTTGCGTATGAAGCAGCAACCTCTCCAGTCCGTTTACCAAAGACCACAGTTTCAAGCAAGGAGTTAGCCCCTAATCGATTGCCTCCATGTACGCTAACACAAGCTGTTTCTCCAGCAGCAAATAATCCCTCAACTCCAGACCATCTGGAGTCTCCAGAAGGATCCCATGTACGGCCATCTACGTCAGTTTTAATACCACCCATAATATAATGCTGCCCTGGGCGTATAGGCACTGGCTCTTCCACCATATCCACGTTAGCAAAATCCTGTGCTACTTCGTGAATATATTTTAATTTTGTCATTATAAGATCACGGCCAAGGTGTCTAAGGTCTAAAAGAACGCAACCATTTACGCCACGGCCAGCTTCAATTTCGGTAGCCTCTGCCCTAGAAACCACATCACGAGAGGCTAGTTCTTTCATTTTGGGCGCATAGCCTTCCATGAACCTTTCGCCTTTAGAGTTTAGTAGGTATGCACCTTCACCCCGAGCAGCTTCAGTAAGCAAAACGCCATTCCCCATAAGTGTAGTTGGGTGGTATTGCACCATCTCCATGTCGAGTAGTGTGGCGCCAGCTCTATATGCTAATGCAATGCCATCTCCAGTACATATAAGGGCATTAGTAGTAGGTTCAAACGCACGCCCAATACCGCCGGTAGCCAAAATTACAGCTTTAGCTGTAATTGCATGCATTTTCCCAGTAAGTAGCTCAATCGCTACTACACCTTTACAAATACCATCCTCAATAATTAAGTCAGTTACGAACCACTCTTCATACGAACGAACACCAGATTTAATGATTTGTTCGTACATTACATGCAATATTGCCTGGCCAGTTATATCCGCTACAAAAAACGTCCTCGCGTGACTTGCACCCCCAAAAGCCCTAGTGCCTAATCTGCCTTCGTCGTCACGGTTGAATACAACACCCATATGTTCAAGGTTAATAATTTCTGGGGGAGCCTCATGGCACATGAATTCAATAGCGTCTTGATCTCCAAGGAAATCTGAACCTTTGATAGTGTCATAAACGTGGGAATCTACAGAGTCATTATCACCTCTAAGCGCTGCATTAATTCCTCCCTGAGCAGCGTTGGAGTGGCTCCTTACTGGGTGAACTTTGCTAATTAATGCTACATTTGCACCTTCTCGGTGCGCTGCAATCGCAGCTCGCATGCCAGCTAAGCCGGCACCGACAACTAAAACGTCGTGGTCTGCCATGTAAAAAACCTATTCAAATGAATGTAAATTATGCCTATGGAACACAGTGACTATAGCATGAGCGTAAGTCTCAAACAACGCATAAAATAGCATTTATCATTGCTATTTTAGAAAGTAGTTCAGCTCACTTTTAACGTTTTATACTGTCAGCATAATCGCTTTGATTTTTCAAATACAGAATCATAGTTTTAAGTTTTAGAATTCAGCCATCTCTCAATGTCCGTGTGGTTTTTTTTCACCCAGGCAATGTTTAAATTGATTTTTTCTAGTGATTGTTGGATTGTTCTGGTCGCAGAAGGCACAGGCGTTTTTTCAAAGAACTGTCTTACTTCTTCATACTTATCAGTAGTAGTGAATGAGCCTGGAATTTGAACTATGCGCATAATCGCAAATCCACCTTTACCGTACCGCCTATCGATTTCGTTCCAGTTGTTCATTAGAAAATCCCAAGATAAATCTCGCCCTATTTTATTCATCGAAACCTGAATCAAAACTATTGGCGCATCTTGAGCCCTCACCTGCTTATCATCCATTGAGCGTTTTAATAGATCAGATAAGATATCTGCATCACTGAAGCGACTAAGTGCTCCCAGCACACGCATTTTCTCTTCATGTAATTTTGTTTCATGGTAAATTCCCCAAAGTTGCTCATATGTTTCAGGGCTTCCATTTTGAGCTGCAAGAGCAAAAGTGACCCCTCTCATATCAGGGTGAATTATTGTTTTATTTTTTATAAATTCAGAAAAGCGAGTGCTGGCTTCATTAATTATTTCCGCGTATCCGTAATAACCAACTTGTCCTATAGCAGTGCTTCGGTATAAGGAATCTAGGTGGCCTTCTCCCTTTTGGGGATCCCATCCTGCTTTTTCAGCTGCTTTAACGAACCGCTCCATTGCAAAATTATTAAATTGATGCTTGTATTCTTGGTCCCAGAGAAGCGACTCTAATCCTCTCAGATTTGATGCAAAGTCTGATAAAACTGTTGCATTTGACTCTGAGTCATAAGCACTTGCAAGGTCCAAAAACTCTGTGGCTGGACTATACCCAGCCCTCATCAAAGCGTATGCATCATCCTGTAAGCTCAACCTATCTAAAGCCGATAATTCATTCGATTTAACTGCTTCAATTAATCTAGACCATTCATCAGGTGAATAAGAGGCTCTAAAAAATCCTGTCTGGCCTCCGTTAGCTTTTAACCATCCAGTGCTAAAATTATAACTAACGCTACCTTCTTTATTCTCAAATAATTGAACCTCGCTAGCTTCTAAATCTGGCGTACTTACTCTAAGAGGTATTGGCCATAAAGTATCATCAGTGTTTTTTTCTGGAAGCAAATGGTCGTATGTGAACCTTTCTTGCTTTAAATTAAGGCTGGATGTGCTGGCTGAACGCGCAATGTCCACGTGTAGTACTGGATACCCTGTCTGTTTGATCCAAGCCTCCGCTATAGCGATTGCAGGTTTTCCGGACGCAGCCTCTAGCGAACTCCAAAGATCAGATCCTTTTGCATTCGCGTACGCATGAGCAGAAAGATAATCATTTAAGCCTTTGCGAAATGCTTCAGGACCTAGGAAGTCTTCCAGCATTCGGAGTACAGATCCTCCTTTTGAATAACTAATTGCGTCGAATAGTTCTCTGATTTCTGCTGGATCTTTAACTTCTTGTACTATTGGATGTGAGTTACGAAGTCCATCCAGTGTGAGGGCCGAATTGGTGTCATGGGAGACAAACTGAGTCCACATTTCCCATTCAGGGTATAGTACGCCTACGGCTTTATCTCCCATCCAAGAAGCAAAGCTTTCATTTAGCCACAAATCATCCCACCATTCCATCGTGACAAGATCACCAAACCACATATGTGCCATCTCATGGGAGACAACTTCTAAAATTCTCTGCCTTGCCTGTGCAGCAGAGTTCCCCTCATCAAATAGAAGAGCGGTTTCTCTATAAGTTATTGCGCCCCAATTTTCCATTGCACCAGCAGCAAAGTCAGGTACAGCGATATGATCAATCTTGGGCAAAGGATAATTAATGCCGAAGTAGTCATTCAGGTATTTCAAAATCAATACGCTGTGCTCTAACGCAAATAGGCCTTGTTGTTCTTTACCAGTAGTCGCCCATACTCTATGCAAGGTGCCTTTTTCGTCTTTTTTTTCTACACATGAAAAGTCACCGACTAAAATTGCGAGTAAATAAGATGACATCCTTGGTGTGGTTTCAAAAACAGTCCTCTTATTGCCGTTTGGTAAAACTTCTTCAGATTGAATCGGCATATTGGAAATTGCGCTAGAGTTAGAATCAGCCAGAACTGTTAATTTGTAAGTAGCTTTAATGTTTGGCTCATCCCAGCAAGGAAAAGCTCTTCTCGCGTCAGTAGCCTCAAATTGTGTTGCAGCTAAGTATTTCTCTGCACCGTCTAAAGCTTCGTACCTGCTCCGATAAAAGCCTCTTAATTGGTCATTCAGTGTACCTTTGAAAACTATGTGTAAATTTGCTTTTCCTACAGGTATGCTTTGATCCAGATGAATCGTAAGGCACTCTGCTTCGTCATTAACATTGAATGATTTTATTTTGACAGGCCCTGCACCAATTGAGTCAAGCTCAACTTGTAAAATATCCAGTTCCACGGCATGAAGCATGATTGATTTTGCAGCATCATTTACGTCTAGGCTAATTCTGATTTCACCATTAAAAGTAAAATCTTGAATGTTAGGCTCAAGCGTTAATTCATAATGGCTAGGAAGAACACTCCTAGACAACCTGTATGCTGTTGGTGAAGTCATCAATTTATTCCCCTTTTATATTGTTTTCATTTAGTACTTGCTAAATTTATAGCTATCTCAAAGTTGAAGAGATGATAAAGCATATATGCTGGTACCCCCGGTGGGAATTGAACCCACGCTTCTAGCTCCGGAGGCTAGCGCTCTATCCGCTGAG
>CEOQ01075468.1_pt1 | contig 11263 bp, 6 predicted proteins | sample 361351 | NCBI WGS metagenome assembly CEOQ01 (sample SAMEA2619907, study PRJEB7988) | marine metagenome | biome: marine biome (ENVO:00000447); feature: deep chlorophyll maximum layer (ENVO:xxxxxxxx); material: "saline water (ENVO:00002010), including plankton (ENVO:xxxxxxxx)" | depth 60 m | reverse complement strand
GGGGTTGTTGGGCCGCAGTAGGCGTTGTCGCACACCCTTCCATCGCCCCATCCACACGGCCTGCTGACCTCCATACCCGGCGAACTCGCGGTACAGGAACGGTCGAGGTGTCTGCTGTTTTCCGTGGAGGGTGTCGGACAGGCTGACGCCATCGACCCCGGTGGGAATTGGCTGGCGACTTCCGGTCAGGGACAGCAGCGTGGGGATCCAGTCTTCGAACCCCGTGACGAAATCGGATGTGGTTCCCTCGGGAATGTGGCCAGGCCAGCGAGCGATCAGTGGCACCCGGACGCCCCCCTCGTAGAGTGACCCCTTGAGACCTCGTAACGGTTTGACACTGGCGAAGAAGTCGTAGTCGACCTCGCGTTTGAGGTGCGTGGTGCCGTTGTCTGAGGTGAAAACGACGATGGTGTTGTCGGCCAGTTTCAGTCTTTCCAGCAGGTCGAGAATCCGTCCGACATAAGTGTCCAGGCGTGTGATCATCGCGGCGTAGGCAGCCCGTGGGGTGAAATGTGGTGTGTAACCGCCGCCTTTCAACTTGGTGAACGGCGGGTCATGCCATTTCAGTGCCAGGTAGGGTTTCAACGCATCGTCGGGGACATGCAGTGCCAGGTGCGGGATCACGGTGGGATAGTAAAGGAAGAAGGGGCGGTCCTTGTTGGTTTCGATGAACCGGAGGGCCTGGGCAGCAATCCGGTCGGGGGCGTAGTCCTGTCCCTTGAACTGGCTGTAGTTGCCCGGGTTGCTGGTGTCGGCGTCCTTGGCAAAGCGGGCGTGGCCGCCCACCGGAGGATTGTTTTTCAGCGGGATCCGTTTGTTGTCGCTCCAGAGGTACGAGGGGTAGTAGCTGTGCGCATGTCGTTGGCAGTTGTAGCCATAGAAACGGTCGAACCCCTGTTTCAGTGGTCCGCCTTCGGATCCCGGAGGACCGAGTCCCCACTTCCCGAAAGCGCCGGTGGCGTAGCCATCCTTTTTGAGAAGTTCGGCGATTGTGACTTCGGCGGCTGGAATCGGGACCTGTCCTTCAGGCCGGACTTCCTTGTTACTGCGGACCCAGGCGTGCCCGGGATGCTTGCCTGTCATCAAGACACATCGGGACGGGGCACAGACGGCATTTCCCGAATAATTGCGAGTGAATTTCATGCCTTCGCGGGCGAGTCGGTCGATGTGTGGAGTGCGAATCTTCTTCTGCCCGTAACAGCCCAATTCAGCGAACCCGAGGTCGTCGGCCATGATGAAGACAATGTTGGGACGATCGGCCGCAACGGCTGTTGTCGTCCACGTGCACGCTGTCATGGCCGCCAGGAAGGCCAGGGGCAGTCGGGTGAGTCGAGTCGTGTCAGGCATGGGTGCGGTGTTTCCCATTCGGTGTTCGAAGTTCAGTTGAGGTCAACGGGATTGTTGCTGAGGGACGAGGCCGGGTTTCCCGGGACCTGTCAGCGTGAGCGTTTGGAAATCGCACGTGTGCCACTGGAGCCAGGCCACGAGTCAGATGGCAGTTGCCGGTTCGGTGGGATCGTCGGAGTAGACAGTGTTGAACGAAGTCAACGCGATGCCTCCCAGGCGTTCGGCGATGGCCCGGTATGGGCCGCGGCGGAACTCCCACTTCTTGAGGCGAGGCAATTGTTCGAGCCAGTCGCACAAGTGGACGGTGCACAGGTCGGTGAATTGCTCCTCATTCATTTCGATCGTTTCACCAGTCTCGCGGTTGCGAATGGAATACGGAGCCGATGACGCGATTTGTTCATCAAATGTGGAACGGTCCATGACGCAGTTGACCCACGCAATGAATTCGGCGTGGTCGCCGATGAGTGCGCGGACTTCATCGCGTTGTTCTTGTGACAACGCGAATGCCTGGAACATCTCGGTTCCGTAAATCGAATGGAACAGGCCGGCCCGGCAGACCGCGGTGCTCGCGTTCCACGTCTTGAGGTCGTTGTAGACACCGACCAGGTGCGCCAGGAAGACGGTTTCGGTATGCGGGATGTCCTCGGTGCCCAGTTCGCAAAGGAACCGGGTCATTGCCTTGTACTGGGGGTCTGTCATGTTGGGGCCTGGAGGCGGGTTGGGGTGAAGATAAGTTTCTACGGGTTGAAGTCGACTTCGAGCATTTTGCCCCGCAACTGGGTGAGGGCCTTTTTCTCGTCGGCCATGGGGATTTTTTCTTCGCGACCCAGCATGGTTTCCAGTCGCGTGATCTGCCCGACGAGTTGGGCGAGTGTCTCCGGAGTCAGTGCTCCTTCGTGATCGTCACCGGGCATGCGGGTGTGGTAGGTGAAGTGTTTTTCGAGGACCGTGGCTCCCAGGGCCACGGCAGCCAGGCAGGCCTCGGTCCCACGGCTGTGATCGCTGTAGCCGATGGGGATGTCGGGGAACGCGTTCTGCATGGCACGAATTGCAAGCAGGTTCACGTTGGGGTCCTCGGTCGGGTACTGGCTGGTGCAGTGTAGCAGTGACAGGTTGTTGATGGATCCCAGGCATTCGACCGCTCGCTGAATTTCCTGGATCGTGGCTCCGCCGGTGGAGAGATAAACGGTATCGACCTGGTCGGCCCGGTCGTTGACGTGTTCAAGCAAATCGAAGTCGACGACACGACTGGAGGCAAGTTTCAAGGCCGTCAGTCCCATGCGGTCAACCAGGAAATCGGTTGAGCGGCGAGTGAAAGTGGAACTGAGAAACGTGATGCCCAACTCGCCGCACAGTTGCTGCATCTCGAAGTGGACGTCCTCGGGCATCTCTACCCCGCGGAACCAGTCAAACCACTCGTGGTCCGGTCCAAACTGGTTGGCCGTGTAGGTCTGGAACTTGGCGATGGTGGCCCCGTTGGCAGCCGCCTCGGTGACCATTCCGCGACAGACATCCCAGCGGCCGTAATGATTTTCGCCCAATTCGGCGATCAGGACCGTGTTCAATTCAGTGACTCCCGTTGTGGTGTCGCAACAGCGATTACCCGCCGACGATTTTCAGTGGTGGGTTCGTCTTCCAACGCCCACGAGTGAAGTCGGGGACGTCCATGGTTTGACTGCGGTTGGCGATGGAGCGTTCACTGAGTTCGGAAACCACACTCCATGCGGCGGCGTCATAGACATCCATGTCCGGTTCCGTTCCCGTGTGCAGGCATTCGATCAACCGGTGGATCTCCATGTAATCCATTCCGCCATGCCCTTTGCCTTGGGCTTCTCTAATCAGTTTTCTCCACAGCGGGTGTTCGTATTTCGACTGGAATGTGTCGATGGGTTCCCACTTGTGCCCACGAGCATTGGACTCCAACGCGATCCGGTCGGGGTAGCCCTGAACGATGCCCCGCGTGCCCTGGACCATGTTGATCCGCGTGTAGGGACGTGGCAACTGCGTGTCGTGTCCGAGCGTGATGGTGCGTCCTTTCTTGGTGCGGATCATCGTCGTGTTGACGTCTCCCGACTTGTACTTGCGGGTCGCCAGCGGATGCTTGGCCCCGAACCGATCGGCATAGAACACGTTGAGTCCGCGGGAGATGCTGCTCATGGAGACCAGGTAATCGAATTGGTCCCCACGGTTGATGTCCATGCACTGGGCGACTGGCCCCAGCCCGTGGGTCGGATAGAGGTTGCCGTCGCGATGGATCTTGTTCTCGAGTCGCCACCGAACCTCGGCGTCGGCTCCGATGAACTCGCGGTCGTCACGCAATTCGTGAAGGTAGCCCGCTTCGCCGTGAACCAGTTCACCCAGGAGTCCCTGGCGGACCATGTTGAGAACCATCATCTCCGTGCGACCGTAGCAGCAGTTTTCGAGCATGACACAATGCCGTTGTGACTTCTCGGCGGTTTCCACCATCTGCCAGCACTCGTCGACGGTCACCGCGGCGGGCACTTCGGTCGCGGCATGGTGCCCGTTTTTCATGGCGGCGACACAAACCGGCACATGCCAACGCCAGGGCGTGGCCGTGACAACCAGGTCCAGGTCGTCGCGTTCACAAAGCTTGTCGAAAGCCCGTTCGTCTGGGAAATAGGCGTCGGGCTTGGGTTGCCCAGCCGAGACGACGGTCTTCTGGGCCAGTTGGCAGCGGTCTTCCAGGAGGTCGCAAACGGCTTTGACCTCGACACCGGGCTGGTCCAGCAGCAATCTCAGCAGGTGAAACCCCCGTCCTCCGATCCCGACCATTCCGACGCGGATGTGAGAAATCGGTTTCAACCGCGGGTCGGGCGATTCGTCTTTCTTTTTTGCGGGATCGCCGGCCTGGGCCAAAGCTGGAAGGACGACTCCGGCGCCGACTCCCGCTCCCAGTTTCATCGCGTCTCGCCTGTTGAAGCCTGTGGTCATGAGAATGGTCTCCCCGTGGATTCAGCTGACCGTGCTGGATGAAGTGAAAACGATTTCGAGAACAGTGTACAACAGGGACCTCGTTGAAATCCCGTGGATTCGTAGAATGCGAGTTTCTGACTTGCCGACCGTGGATGTTTGAAATTGACCCCCGCAGTGACGGCGCTCCACAATAACTAACTCGAGTACTCTTGAGTTGGTGGCGAAGCGATTGGCTGTGCGAACCTGGAACCGGCCGTGACAATCACAAAAACACTGAAAACCGCTTGGAGATCGATCCTGCTCGGGGTCGGTGTGTTGGTCGGCCAGTGTGTCGACGTGATGTCGGCCGATCGGATCGTGGTGGAACCTTCGCGAATAGAGATCACCAGCCAACTCGACCAGGTTCAGTTGCTGGTCACCCTGGTAAAGGAATCGGGCCAGCCGCGTGATGTGACACGCGTGTCCTCGTTCAACTTCGAAGGGGATTCTGTTGCCTCGATCGATTCCCAGGGACGGCTGCAGGCAACGGTCGCCGGTGAGGCAACCCTGGCGGTTCGGCACGGTGGGCTGGTGTCACGGTTGCCGGTGGTGGTTGGCGAAGGGTTTGACGTGGGGACGTCGCGATTTGTTGATCACGTGTTGCCGGTGTTGAGTCGTTCCGGATGCAACCAGGGGGCGTGTCACGCCTCGCAGTTTGGCAAGGGGGGCTTGAAACTGTCCGTGTTTGCCTTTGCTCCGGAAGCCGATCACCTGGCATTGACCCGAGAATGGGACAACCGCCGTGTTTCGCTGGTCGCGCCGGAAGACAGCCTAGTGCTGCGGAAGGCCACGCTACAGGTCGGGCATGGTGGCGGTCGTCGATTTCTCCCGGACAGCTACGCCTACAACGTTCTGAAGGTGTGGGTTTCCGATGGTGCGCCGGGCCCGGGGGGAACAGGCCAATCGGAGTCCACACGAATCGTCGGGCTTGATGTTTTTCCGCATGAGCGGATCTACCGGTCGGGACAAACCCAGCAGTTACGCGTTGTGGCCCGATATGCCGACGGTCACATGAATGATGTCACCCGACGAGCGGCCTTCGACAGTCTCGAGTCGGGAATCGCGAGCGTGGACAGTGATGGGCAACTCGTTGTCACCGGCAGCGGCCAGGCGGCAATCATGGTTCGATTTCGCGGACAAACAGCCGTGTCACATGCCATTTCTCCGTTCTCGGCGACTCCAGCGGTGGCTCGCAGGGCAACCAGTCACAACTTGATCGACACGCACGTGGCCCGTCGCTGGGAGAGACTCAATATGCGGCCAGCGCCGCGTTGCAGTGATGCGGAGTTCATCCGACGGGCGTTTCTGGATTGCCTGGGTACGCTGCCACGGGCCGAGGTGGTGCAGCGATTTCTGGCCTCCGACGCAGTCGATAAGCGAGAACGGTTGGTGGACCAGATCCTGGGACTGACCGGTGATCCGGCACGGGATCTCTATATCGACGAGTGGAGCACATTTTGGACTCTGAAGTTCTCTGACATCCTTCGCAACAATCGCAAGACATCGGGTGACGCCGGGATGTGGGCCTTTCACAACTGGATTCGCCAATCGCTGCGTCACAACAAGCCGTATGACCAGTTCACGCGAGAGTTGATCACGGCACAGGGATCAATTTTCGAACACGGTCCCGCCAATTTCATCGCCTCGTCACGGCGCCCGACCGACGTGGCGACGATTTCCGACCCGGCCGACTTGGCCGAGACAACCGCCCAGGTGTTTCTCGGGATACGGTTGCAGTGTGCCCGGTGTCACCACCATCCGTTCGAGTCGTACAGTCAGTCGGATTTCTATGGCCTGGCAGCGTTCTTCACACGGCTGGACAGCAAGTCCAGCGGAACATTCGGTGAGTTGGGTTTTGATGCGGTGGTGAGCCTGGCCCCGTTGAGTGCCAACCGGGGGTTGAAACATCCTCGGAGTGGGCAGGTCGTTGCTCCGCGACCACTGGGTGGTGCGGCCGTGGATACACGAGGTGTTCTCGACATCCGTGAGCCCCTGGTTGACTGGTTGGTGTCTCCGCAGAATCGGTTGTATTCGCGGAATATTGTCAATCGCATCTGGGGCCATTTCTTGGGCACCGGGATTGTCGAGCCTGTCGACGATCTGCGATCGACAAATCCGCCGACGAACCCCCAATTGCTTGATGCCGTGGCGGACGATTTCGTGGCCCACAAGTATGACCTGAAGCATCTGATGCGGCGGATCATGACATCGGCCACTTACCAGTTGTCATCCACGGCTGACCCGGAACATGTCAACGACCGTCGTTTCTACACTCACTACAACGTGAAACGGTTGTCGGCCGAGGTTTTGCTGGATGCGATCGATCACGCTTGTGGAACCCACGAACGATTCCCCGGGGTTCCCCCCGGGACCCGGGCTATTGCGTTGCCCGATCCCAATTTTGAATCGTATTTTCTCGACACCCTGGGCCGTCCCCGGCGATTGACCAATTGCGAGTGTGAGCGGACGGCCGAGCCGAACATGTCCCAGGTGCTGCACCTGTGCAACGGAGAGAAGTTCGAGAAAAAACTGGCCGACAAGGATGGGAGATTGTCTCGATTGGTTGCCGGGAAGCGGACGACCGACGAGATCGTTATCCAACTGTATCTGGCCACCTTCAGTCGTCTTCCGACGGATGCCGAAATGACCACCTGCCTCGGGGTGGTTGGTCAATCGGAGAACCGGCGTAAAGGGCTGGAAAATATCCTGTGGGCACTCTGCAACAGCCGCGAGTTCCTTTTCAATCATTGAGCAAGGTGTACCACTCGGTCATTCGACCCGGGGATTGTGACATGCTGAATCTTCGACCACAGCGACACGCCGACTGCCAGTCGTCGGGGCGACGCCAATTCTTGATGCAGGTGGGCTCACTGGGCGGCGTGGGTTTGTCGTTGGATGGTGTGCTTCGCTACCAGGCCGCGGCGGCCGAGCCAATGGGATCGGGGACGAAAAACAACTGCATCCTGATCTGGACTCGCGGTGGAACCAGTCACCATGACACGTTGGATCCAAAGCCGGACGCCCGTGCGGAAATCCGTGGAGAGTTTGGGACCACGGCCACCTCGATTCCCGGTGTTCGGTTTTCCGACCACGTTCCGGGTTTTGCTCGGGGCGCCAAAGACCTTGCGGTCGTCCGCAACCTGAATTCGATCAACGGTGCCCATGGCTCGGCCGATGCCATCATGCTTTCGGGTTGGCAGTTGAATCCTGCCGTGACCTATCCCACCTACGGTTCGGTGATCTCTCGCGAGCGGGGCCCGCGTCGTGACATGCCGGCTTTCGTCCAGTTGGGTAACGAGGTGGACAGGAAGTTCATGGGAGGCACTGCCGGGTACCTGGGGATCACGCACAATCCTTTTGAGGTGTTCGAGGATCCCAACGCGGAGAAATTCACCGTCCGTGATCTCACGTTGCCCGGTGGAGTCAGCCCCAGGCGGGTGTCGTTGCGACGTGAGGCGTTGAGCAAACTCGACACGCTGCAGCGGGGGTTGGCCAAGAGGCCGGCGGCACTGTCGGCTATTGATACTTATTATCGCGACGCGTTCCGAATGATCAGTTCGACCAACACCCAACGGGCCTTCCAGTTGTCGCGTGAGTCGGAAAAGACACGTGATGCTTATGGCCGGACGACGTTTGGGCAGAGTTGCCTGTTGGCTCGACGGTTGATCGAGTCGGGCAGCCGGTTTGTCACAGTCAGCAACGCCGACTGGGACACGCATGACAAGAATTTCAGCCGTCTCAAGAAGTTGCTGCCTCCAATTGACCAGGCGTTCCCTGCACTGGTGGCCGACTTGAAAGAACGCGGGCTGCTGGACTCGACATTGGTTGTCTGGCTGACCGATTTTGGTCGGACGCCCAAGGTGAACACGGCTGCGGGCCGGGATCACTGGGCGTCTGCCGGGTTGGCGGTTTTTGCCGGTGCAGGAACTCCGCCTGGAGTCATTGTCGGTCAGACGGATGCTGAGGGAGGGCGCAGCATCGGTGAAGAATACAACCCCCGCGACATCGCCGCGACGATCTACAGCAAACTGGGGATCCCACTGGACACAACCCACATCAATGGCGACGGCCGGCCGATGAGGTTGTGCGAAGGGCGACCGATCCGGGAGTTGTCATGAAACACACCACCGGATCCGTTGTCCGTGCCTGGTGGATGTCTCGCCGCATGGTGTTTTGCAGGCCGTTGACCGGCCTGGTGGTGTGGAGTGTGGCGTGTGGCCTGGTACAGGGAGTTGCCAACGCCGACCACAAGATCAGTTTCCGGCAAATCACCCGGACGCATCCCATTGCCGTGCAGCGGGGACAGACGGCGCGGGTGCGTGTCTGGTCCAATTTCACTCTGAACAATTCTCATTCGACGTTCTTCATCCCCGCGGGGGTACGGATGACCCAACTCAAGGAACCGGCCAAGAAGGTCGAGTTTTCCGAACCGCAGGAGTTGGACCAGGGGGAGGATTACGGGTTTTCCGTTGAGGTGCCCAAGGGGCAGTTGCCCGGGGTGTACGAGTACCGGATCGCCACAGACCAGGCGGTCAGCAGCGTTGGCCACTTGATGGTGACCGATTACCCGGTGGTGACCGAGAACGCCGGCGACAATCACACGACCGCCACGGCCCAACTGGTCCCGATTCCTTCTGCCGTGTGCGGAAATATTGATGATTTTGAGGACGTTGATCTGTACCGGATTCATGGCCGGGCCGGGCAGGAGTTGGTCTGCCAGATCTTTGCCCAGCGAGTGACCAGGGCCATCCACTGCATGGCGATCCAGTACCCCAAGATTCACCTCATGGATTCTTATCTCACGCTCCGTGATTCGCGGGGGCGTGTGGTGGCCGAGAACGACAACCATGTCGGTGGCGATGCGATGTTGCGGTGTCGATTGCCGGCTTCAGGCGATTACATCCTGGAAGTCCGGGATTCACGGTATGCCGGGGATCCTCGTTACGTCTACTGTGTCGAAATCTCCGAAGGACCGACGGCGATCGCAACGTTTCCCTTGTCTGTGCAACGTGGGCATGCGACTTCGGCCCTGGTGGTCGAGACGCAGCCTGAGAATGTGCCTCGCGGGGGGCCGGACATGGTGCGGCGAGTGCGGTGGAACGTGTCCACAGACGTTCCGGTCGGATGGCGCCGTGTCCGGGTTGCCGGTGCGGATGGGAGGCCCGGGCCCGTCGTACCACAACTGGTCAGTCGTCATCGCCAGGTCATTGCGGATGGCAAGAACAACTCGGTGGACAAGGCGTTGCCACTTCAACTCCCGGTGGGAGTCAACGGTCGATTCCAGCGGGCCGGACAGACTCACTTCTACCGCTTCACGGCGACTGCACAGAGCGTCACTCGGATCGACGTGCAATCACGGCGCCGTGGCCTGGCCGTGGATAGTGTCGTCGTGGTGATGGACGGCAAGGGGGAGATCCTGGCGACTGCCGACGACGGCGATTTCACCAAGGACGCGGGATTGTATTTCCGGGCTCCGGCCGACGGCGATTACGTGATCGGGGTTCGGGACCTGAACCGTCGCGCAGGTGACCTGTTCATTTACCATCTGTCGGTCGAGCCGAGTGGTGAAGATTTTGAAATACACGGTGAATATTACTATGGGATGTTGGCTCCCGGCGGACACGCGGCCTGGTTTGTACGGTTGAAAAGGCTCAACGGTTTCAACGGTCCGGTAGAAATCCTGGTCGATCGGTTGCCCAAGGGAGTCACCTGCGAACCGGTCGTGATTCCAGCCGGCTTCACGCACTGCGCCCTGGTTTTTTCGGCCGCAGTCAAGGCGCCCATCAACGCGTCGTTGGTACGGGTCCGTGGTCGAGCCCGCTTGCCTCGGCCAGGGGGCGAGGTGTCGGTGGAGCGGCACGCCAATGTGCTGGGGGAATTGCGACGCGCTGGGGCAAGTCGGTTCGTGCGAATGCCGATCCAGAGCCAGTTGCTGGGAGTGACAAGGCCGCTGGACTTGCACGGCGTGACCGCGACTCCCTCGCAGTTGACGTTGAAGCGGGGGGGGACGGCCAGGCTCTCTGTCCGAATCAAACGGAGTCCCGAATACAGCGAACAGGTGTTGCTGAATATGGCGCTGTTGTTCTTCAATAACGCGGTTGGCCAGCAGTTGCCCCCGGGAGTAAGCGTTCAGGGTGAAGCAACCAAGAAACTGACCGGTGACGCGCTCGAGGCCGTGTTCACTCTGCGGGCCAGCGATTCGGCGAAATCGGTGGCCAGGTGGCCAATTGCCGTGGTAGCTCGAGTTCCCATCACCTACACGATCATGACGAGTTACGCGTCGAATCCTGTCTTCTTGACCGTTGGCGGAACAGCTGCGGTTGGCACACGCGCGGCGCCGAAGGCTCCGTGACGGGCCGCAATTGGGAAGCACGCACATGACCAGAAGCCTTCTCGTGGTTGTGTTGCTGGGGACGGTTCCCGTTCCAGCGGCGCCCTTGCCGGAGAAAATCGGCGATCTCGGCATACCTGATGTGAGCCAGTTGCCCCGCGTCGATCGCAGCAAGCGGCCGGGGCGTCAGGAATCGAAGAACTCGGCGTTCATTCTGAAGACCGAACCTCATCGGGTTGCCGGGGAGCGTTATGTCATTTTGACCGACCACCGGTCTCCCCTCTTTTTGTCCAGCCTGAAGCGGCTCGCAAAGGCCAGGGACGGGATCATCCTGAAGGTCGACGACCTGGCCTTGCTGGGACAGGATGCAACAACACTCGAGTCACTTCGCCAACAACTGCGGTCGGCTCGTGTGCGGTTTCTTGCCGTTGCGCCCAGGACGAGTTCATTCCGTGAGAACATGGTGCTGGGCCTGTGGGAATTGACGTCGACCCTGGACGACGATCCTCTCGTGGATGTCTTTCCGGGATTCCTGTTGGCATCCACCCCGCAGCGATTCCGGGCGCTCGTGGATCGCTCAATTCAGCACAAGCCGTTGGCAACTTCGCGGAT
>CEOQ01054772.1_pt1 | contig 11271 bp, 4 predicted proteins | sample 361351 | NCBI WGS metagenome assembly CEOQ01 (sample SAMEA2619907, study PRJEB7988) | marine metagenome | biome: marine biome (ENVO:00000447); feature: deep chlorophyll maximum layer (ENVO:xxxxxxxx); material: "saline water (ENVO:00002010), including plankton (ENVO:xxxxxxxx)" | depth 60 m | reverse complement strand
CAATCGCACCGCGGTCATCGAGATTTTTTCGACTCGCAGGCGTATCGCGTCGTTGTCGGCGAGCTCCATCGCTTCTTCAAACAGTTCCAGTCCACGGTTTCCGAGTGCGGCATCGAGACCGTACGACCGGGCCGGTGCGTTGATGTTCGCTTCGCTGCCGGACGCTTCGGCCTGTTGATGCACCATGTCGATCCACTTGCGAATCGGGTTGGCGGCGCGACCGTAATAGAGCGCGAGGAATTCGTTGATCAACTTATCGGCGTCCTGCGACGGATCCCAGATCAGCGCGGTCATCACATACGCCCGGAGATCGCTGAATTCTGTATGTTCGCTGGCACCCTGCATGAAGATGCCACGGCCCTTGTTCGCGACAAACGTCCGCAGGTTGGCCGGTTGGGACCGCATGTTGGGAAACGGCAGCCAGTAATCGCGAGGGTTCATGTCGTAAGTCCAGATCAGCAGGTGATCGCACGTGTTTCGCCAGCCGGTGAGGTACTTGGCGAATTGACGGTTGATCTGGCTGCGCGGGTCGTCGAGCGAATACACCACGCTGCAGTGATAGGTCGCGACTTGCACCTTGACGTTTGGGAGGGCCCTGGTCTTCCGCGGGGGCATGACGGAATAGGCATAGGCCTCGGTCCCGACCCACAGGTCCGGCCGCTTCCGGGCGATTGCGGCTGCCACGTGGTTCACGAAGTCTACCACCACGGCCGATGGCGGACCGTTGCGATAATTCACGGGCGAAGCGGCCATTGCGTCGTCGCCAACCTTCAGCGACCCCGGTGCGGCTCCTTCCCGCTGGACAGCCGAACAACGTGGACAGAGACAGGGATAGCCGTTGTCGTTTTGTGCCAGTGGAATCGTGGTTCCTGGTTTGTAGTTGTCGAGATTGCGGAGGATCTGGCTGGTGACGATCCGACGGACTTCCGGATGAGTCAGGCAGGGTTGATGATTGGTCCGTTTGCCATCGCGAAGCGAATAGTATTCCGGATGATCCCGGAATGACGCGGACACGTTGAAATTGTTGTGCAGAAAAACGCCACCGGTTGCCTCGCCCCCCAGTCGCTCACTGATCCGCTGCTCTTTCGGCCCTTGTTGGCCGGCCGCATTTTGTCGACGTCGCACGGCAAAAACCGGGTCTTTCATCACTTCCGTTTTGAGGTAGAAGCGATACGCAAAGGGTGGCTTGTACGAGCGATCGATCACGGGAATCGCGTGATTGTCGGAAACGGTTGGTGCATGTGTCAGCTGGGCCGTCAAGAATCGCACGCCGAGATAGTCTTCCAGAAACGAATAGACCCCGTAGAGCGTTCCACGCGGACCGCCGAGAATGGCGATGTTGTCTTTCGCGACGACAATCCGAAGTTCTTCCTCGCCGTACTTGCGTTGCATCACGCGACCGAGCGGACTGGTCTTCAGCGCATCGCTTGGACCGATGAAGACATTACCAGTCTTCCCGGAGGCGGATTGGGTGACCGGAAGTTTGACTGTCGTTGCCGTTTGAAAGAATCTTTGAAATTCCTCGGCGGCGTATTTCTGACAGGACGTCGCCTTGTCGCTTGTCACGATCTTCCATTTTCGGACATCGTTGATGGGCAACGATTGCTGGCCGCCTTGATCGGCGCGGGCCGCCGAAAACAGTGCGAGGACCAGGACGGTCGCAAAATGAACGAGTTTCATGTTGCCAGCCTGCGTGGTGGAGCGAAAACGGGCTTGTTCGAGTTCAGCTCAGAATGGGATCGACAACATGGCCGGCCACGTCGGTCAGTCGGAAGTCGCGGCCCCGGTAGCGATAGGTGAGCTGCTCGTGATTGATTCCCAGCAGGTGCTGCATCGTTGCGTGCAGGTCGTGGATTTCGACGATGTTTTCGGCCGCGTTGTAACCGAGTTCGTCGGTGGACCCGTATGTTGTTCCGCCCTTGATGCCGCCACCTGCCATCCACATCGAGAAGCCCTTCATGTGGTGGTCCCGTCCGTCACCCTGGGCCATTGGCGTCCGTCCGAACTCACCGCCCCAGATGACCAGAGTGTCGTCAAGCAAGCCCCGTTGCCTGAGGTCTTTGAGCAAGGCCGTCATTCCCTGGTCCACGTGCTGGACAGTCTGGACGATCCCGTTTTTGATCTTTCCGTGATGATCCCAGCCGCGGTGGTACAACTGGATGAATCGAACACCTCGCTCGGCCAGTCGCCGGGCCAGCAGGCAGTTTCCGCCGAAGGTTCCGTCAGCTCCCTTTGTGCCGTACATGTCGAGCGTGGCTTGTGTCTCGTCGGACAGATCCATCAATGCCGGCACGCTGGTCTGCATGCGAAATGCCAATTCGTATTGCCGAATGCGAGTCGCGATCTCCGGGTCGGCGGTGATCGCCTGGCGTTGGCGATTCAATTCGGTGACGGTGTCGATCACGTCGCGCTGATCTCTGTTGGTGACTCCCGCGGGGTTGCGAACGTAGAGCACGGGGTCGCCAGTCGAATTGAAGTGAACGCCCTGGAACTGGCCCGGGAGAAACCCGCTGTGCCATTGCCGCGCGGAGATCGGCTGGCTCTGACCACCACCGGTTGATGTCATCACAATGAAACCCGGCAAGTTGTTGGACGCGCTGCCGAGTCCATACAGCAGCCACGATCCAATCGCCGGCCGGCCGCTGATCGACGTGCCGGTGTTCATGAACGTGTGCGCAGGATCGTGATTGATCGCCTCGGTCTTCAGCGAACGAACGACGCACAACTCGTCAGCAACTTGCGGCAAATGTTGGAAGGCGGTGCTGATTTCGATTCCCGAATCGCCACACTTCCGGAATGGGTGCTGCGGTGCCATGCAGGTCAGCTTCTTGCCTTGAAGCTGCGCGATCGGCTGTCCCCTGGTGAAGGATTCGGGCATCGGCTGGCCGTGAAGCTTTGCGAGTTGCGGCCGATAGTCGAACGTTTCCAGGTGCGAGGGGCCTCCCGCCATGTAAAGAAAGATGACTCGCTTTGCTTTGGGCACCACGTGACGCGGGCTTACGAGACCAGTCCAATTCGCGACATCGGTCGACGATTCAGCGTGGGCGTCGTCGCCCAACAGCGACGTGAGAGCCGTCATGCCGAGACCGCATGCGGATGTGCCGAGAAATGATCGTCGACAGAGCTGTGTTCGTTGGAGAGACATGACTGGTTCCAGGCTGGTCTTCAAACCTGGCCGCAAGTGGCCGGGTTCGGGTTGCCAGTGTTTTTACTCGCGAGAAATGGTCTCATGCAAATTGAGTACAACCCGTGCGACAGCGGTCCAGGCTGCATACTCCGTGAGGGGGATGTCCTTGGGTTGCGGGGATTCTCCGGCACTGACGATCTTCTCGGCAGCCGCCTTGTCGGTCGCGAACCGCTTCATCTGCCGCGAGGCGAATCTGGTCAGGGAATCCAGTTCGCGTTTGGTCGGATTGCGCGAAAGCGCCAAACGAAACGCGAGCCCCAGGCGATCCTTGTCCGACGATCCACTCTCGTGAATCACCCGGGCCGCGAAGACGCGAGCCGCCTCGACGTACGTTGGGTCGTTCAGCAACACCAGCGATTGCTGTGGCGTATTGGACCGCGGACGTTCTGCCACGCATTCTTCGCGGGCTGGAGCGTCAAATGCTCGGAGGCTGGGATGCCAAAAGCTGCGCCGCCAGTAGGTGTACAGGCCCCGTCGATACAGGTTTTCGCCGTGGTCCTGATTGTAATTGGCGTCCTTGTAGAGTCGGAACCAGTAGTTGGCTGGTTGATAGGGCCGTACGCTCGGCCCTCCAGATTTGCGTGAGAGCAGGCCGCTAACCGCCAACGCGTTGTCGCGGACGAGTTCGGCGTCGAGTCTCCAGCGTGCCTGGCGGGCGAAGTACCGGTTCTCCGGATCGAGCTTGTGCTGATCAGCAGTCGGTGTCGAACTGCGGCGATAGGCATCGGTCATCACGATCAGCTTGACCACGTGCCGCACGTTCCAGCCACTCTCGACGAACTCGACCGCCAGCCAGTCGAGCAGTTCCGGGTGCGTCGGCCATTGTCCCTGGGCTCCCAGGTCGTCAAGCGTCTGGCTGAGGCCACGGCCGAACAGCAGCCTCCAGAGGCGATTCACGAAAACTCGCGCAGTCAGCGGGTTGTCGCCACTTACGATCCAGTTGGCGAGGTCCAATCGCGTTGCACGGCCCTTGACCGGTAGTGAACCGAGGAACGCGGGAATCGCCGGACTGACGATTGGCCCCGAATCGTCCTGCCAATTGCCACGAGGAAGAATCCGGATATCGCGGGCTTTGCCCGGAATCGTGATGACCATCTTGGGCCAGTTCTTGGCGTCGCTGATCTGTTTCAACTCGGCTTCAACCGCTTTGATTTTCTCGCTTTTTGGATCCTGTTTGCGAAGTGACGCGAGTTGTGTTTCCAGTGACTGCCATTTCTCGAGTTGCTCTTTCGACGGAATTGGCGTCTCGCCGGGGTGCCCGACTCCTCGCTCTTTCAGGTCAGCGAAGAACGCGGCGAAGCTGTAGAAATCACGCTGTGTGAACGGATCGTACTTGTGGTCGTGACACTCAGCGCAGCCCATTGTGGAACCGAGAAAGATGGCGGCCGTGTTGCGGACGCGGTCGGCTGAATAGATTGCGAGATACTCCTTCGCCTGCGCCCCACCTTCGCTCGTCGTCTGGTTCATCCGGTTCAGCCCGGACGCGACCTTCCACCGGTACTGCTCGAATTTTGTGCCTTTCATCAGGTCTCCGGCCAACTGTTCGACAACAAACTGGTCAAACGGTTTGTTCTCGTTGAAGCTGTCGACCACGTAGTCGCGATAAAGCCACACGCTGCGGTGAGAATCCTTGTGGTACCCAACCGTGTCGGCGTACCGGACCAGGTCGAGCCAATACAGCGCCAATCGCTCGCCGTGGTGTTTCGACGCCAGCAAACGATGAACGACTTTCTCGTACGCGTTGGGCGATTGATCGTTCGAAAACGAATCGACTTCCTGGAGCGTCGGTGGCAACCCGGTCAAATCGAGTGAAAGCCTGCGGATGAGTGTCGCACGGTCTGCCGTCGGTGCGGGTTTCAACGCGTGTTCTTGCATCTGTTTCAGAACGAATCGGTCGATCGGGCTCGATGCACCCTCAAGACCTGGTCCTTTCGGGACACTTGGGCGGGTTGGAACAATGTAGGCCCAGTGCTTCTGCCAGGGAGCCCCCTGGCTGATCCAGAGACGCAGCAGGGTCACCTGCTGGCGAGTCAACTTGTGCCGCGAGGCTGGTGGCGGCATTTTCAATTTCGGATCGTTCGAGGTGATCCGATCGAGCAACTCGCCGGTCTTACCAGGACTCGACGGCAGGATTCCAGTAGCACGGGCGTTGTTCAGCCCCGCCTCGGTATCAAGTCGCAGGTCCGCCTCGCGATTTCCGTTGTCGGGGCCATGACACGCAAAACAGGTGCTGGACAGAATTGGCCGGATGTCACGGTTGAATTGAACGGTCCGTGTCGACGTGTCGTCGGCGTGTGCTGCGGCACTGCCAAGCACGACACAGAGAGCACACCCCAGTTCAGTGATCATTTTCATTTCGATGGTCTCTTTCGATCGGTCTTCCTAGATCATATCGAAAAACAACTTTCATTTTCCGGCGAAATCCCGGTCACTGGCCGGGAGTGCAGCCGAATTGCTGGGCCTCGGGCGATTCGTTGAGTAATGATCGAGGACATCGGTCGTGAGGTTTGAATGCAGGAATTGTTTTCCGCATGATTGATACCTCCGGTGACACTCTCTGCCTGACGCGCTACCGTGGTCGATTGGACCGACGGCCCGGTCCGGTCGCCACGAGATGAGAGTCACCGCACGAGTCATCAACCCCCTGGGGCTTCAATGAGTCTGTTTGCATGGTCGTGGATATTTCTCGTGATCTATATCGCGGGGATGGTCGGGTTTGGGTTTGTCGCCAAGCGACGAATCCGTAGCGCGGACGACTTTGCCACCGCACGCAGAAGTTACGGACCGCTGTTTCTCGCCCTGGCGTACGCCGCCACGACGGCCAGCGGAGCCGCATTCCTGGGCTTTCCCGCGATCGTCTACGAGCATGGGCTGGCTTCCTTGTGGGCCGCGGTGCTTTATCCCGGGGGAATTTATTTTGGCGTGCTGGTCTCAATGAGGCTTATCTCGAATGCCGGAAACTCCTGGGGAAGTCGGTCGATACCCGAATACCTGGGGAACCGATTCCAGTCGGACGGCATTCGGATTCTCGTCTCGATCGCCTCGCTGCTTCTGTTCTTTTACCTGGCAGGTCAGTTGCTGTCCGGGCTGGTCATTTTCGAGATGATGCTTGGCATCTCCGCCTTTTGGGCGCTGGCCGTTACGTCGGTGGTTTTATTGATTTACGTGAGCCTCGGTGGGGCTCATGCCGACATCCTCACCGATGGTGTCCAGGGGTTCCTGATGGTGATTGTCGCTGTCGTCGTCGTCGTGATCTTTGTCACCGGGGCGGGGCTGGATGGTGGCCGCGATACACTGGTGAGTCGATTGACGGAACTCGATCCGAACCTGGTGGGCCCCCTGAACAAGGACAGTCACCTGTTCCATTCCTGGTGGTCTATCGCGGCACAATTCATCGCTCATATTCCAATCGGATTCTTGCCCCACATTGGAAGCAAGCTCTGGGCTCTGAAGGATGACAGTCAGCGGAAACGGTTTTTCATGTTCGCAGCGATGTTTGCGTTCACCCTGGCGATGCTCGGTCTTGGAGGAGCCTCGGCCCGGGCGGTTCTTGGAGATGCTCTGTTTGAGCCCGGATCGAATCCCAACCAGGCGCTGCCTGCGCTCTTTATCAGGCTCTTTCCCACGTGGCTGGCCGCGTTCGTGGGCGTTGGCGTTCTGGCAGCGGTGATGTCGACCGCGGATGGACTGGTTGTGTCGTCGGCCCAGATTCTGTCCAACGACCTTTACCGCCGCACCTTTGCTCCGCGCTTCCGCCAGGACCTGAGCGAAGAGGAACTGGATCGTCGTGTGCTGGTTCTCAGCCGGTGGTCCACGGCCGGAATCCTGGTGATCTGCGCTATGATGGCCTGGTTGCTGATGGACAGGAACGTCGCGCTGTTGATCTGGGCGGGAAACGGTGGCCTGATGGCCGCATTTGCCGGACCGCTTGTCCTGGGGTCGGTGTGGAAAGGGGTGACTCGCGCGGGAGCCTACGCCGGTCTCCTGTCAGGATTGCTCTCGTTCATCGTGCTTCACACCGGCCTGGTCCCCACGCACTGGTTCGATGGGACGTTTCTGTTTGGCGTGGCGAACTGGCTCCAGGAGGAGGCACCCAACCCGTTTTCCTGTGCGGCGATTGGAGAAATTCTCTCGGTTTTGATCACCTGGCTGGTGTCTCTTGTCACGCGTCCCTTGTCCGAGGAGCACATTGCGGAACTGTTCCCGGCACCGCCCGATCCGGCGTGACAGTTTCACCGACCGGACATGATCCGTCGGAGTCTCAGGATCTCGTTGATGATCTCCGATCGCATCTCATCGAGAACCCCGGGCGAGACAGTGGCCATCGTGTCGTACAGGTGATCTGGCAACCGGGAGTAAACGGTTTTCAGTGTCTTGTTGGCCCGGGCAACGGCGGCGGACAATCCCGGGTCCAGGCGGGCCTGGTCGATCAGTCCCTCCAGGGTGGACACGTAGCGGGCGTCATCGACTCCCTCGCGGGCGGCTTCCCACTGAATGGTGGGCAATGATCCATCACGAACATGGTAGACCGCCCCGCCTCCCGCACGGCTGAGTTGGCCCCGTTGCAGAGCCGACCAGTCGTTGAATGGATCCTCGGCTTCCAGCGTGCCGTAGGTATAGGGCATGGCGCCGGTCGCGGGTGACTTCATCAACAGAAAGCCAAACAGGAGACGGTTGATCCGGGGATCCTCGACACGACACTGCCAGTAATACCAGACGTCGTCGTGTGTCTTGAGCAAACTGGCCAGGGCCATTGAGGATTCTCGCGGTGCCGGTTCCGGCCGTTCCAGGCTGCCAAAGAAGTTCGAATATCCCACGCAGGGAACGTCCAGTTTGTCGCCCAGGCGGATGGCGTATTCGGGCATGATGTTGCAGAAGGTCCGCCCGCCGGCAGCTTTGACCCTGGTGAAATAGGTCAATGCTCGAGCGATTTGCGCCTCGCTGTTGGGTTCGTCGGCAGCCTGGAAGTACAGCTTCTGGTAACCGTGTTTTCGTGTCGCCTTCTCCAGGCTGGCACGGAGTGGAGCAAAATCGCGAGCGCTGCTGGGAAACCAGCTCGACCAGATCGCCGTGCCACTCATTCCCGCCGCCTCGTGGATTTTCAGGACGTCCTGGGCAGTTCCCAGTCCACGACCGCGGATCGTGACAAATTGCATCCCGTGAGCCCGGACGTCACGAAGGAGCCTTCGATACACGTCCGGCTCGACATACTCGCGCTGGTCGCGCCGCCGTTCCGCCTTGAACCAGATGCCCTGCTTCTTTCGAGACGCCGCCAGGGAAAATGGCAAGACGTCCACCTCCAGTGGAATCTTTAGCGGTTGAGTATTGGCCGATGTGACAACGACATTTCCGAGATAACGGCCGGCCGGGAGCTTGTCGGGCACGTGCACGGTCAACCAGAACTGCTTGGTGGAATTGGCGTCGACGGTCGTTTTGACCTGGCCGTCCAGTCGCACGGCCGGTCGCGGACCTGCCAGTGAGACACCGTCGTCCTTCAACAGGAGTTCGGGAACGACCTCTCCGGAACCGAGCGTGGCGTCTGCCATCGTGGAAGGACCGGCCTGCCGCCAGACCTTCACGACATGGGCGTCAATCGCGTTTGCTGGAATGATCCGGTCGCCCTGGACCAGGTTGTCGAACCTGAGCGTCAGGTCGCGGAGCGGTTTCAAGGCCCGGATCGCGAAACTCGCCGGTTCGTACTCACCCGCGCAGGCCCGGATTCGAACGGCCTCGCCAATCGCTTGGGCGGGAGGCAGCAAGTCGGGCAAGACTGTTTCGAATGGCGGCACGGGAAAGACGACAAGTCCCCGTTGCTTGTCGGCCGGAGTGAGAGTGTACCGGCTCGTCGGGCGTTTGGATTTCGAACGTGGTTGTGGGACGGGGAGTTTCACTCCATCCGGGCGGCCAAACTGTTTCGTGGCAGCGACCAGGTCCGGCCTGTTCACGAATGGAACGAGAGTGATGTTGCAACGCGCGGGACTGGTCAGGGTCGAATGCATAAACCGCACGAATGTCGGTTTTTCACGGAGCGTCGGGAAGACGGTGTTCCAGGCCGTGTTGTGGAATAGCAGCATGCCGGCCGGTGGGTCGTCTTTTTTTCGCGTCAGTGCCAGGCCATTCTGGAAACCGAGCATCGCGTGGAAGCTGTTCTTGCGACCGACAAGTCCGAGTGTCCTTGTGCCCCAGGCAGTGGTCCATTCCGCCTGCTGGAATCCGGCCCCCTGTATCTGCAGTCCCACGGATTGAATGTGGTCGGTCCGGAATTTCGCGTCGAAGACCAGGTCGACGGCCGGAGAGCCGTCTCGAATGGTGGTTCGCAGCTTGAGAAAGCTGCGAATCCCACCTGGTGAATCTTGCGAGAGTGTCGTCTGGCACGAGACCGCGTGCTTGTCCTGGCTGGACTCGATGCTGACCTGCCAGTCACTTGTGGTGGACCTCAGCCAGTCGGCCCTGGCCACATCCCACGCGATGAAGCCAATGTCATCAATCAGCGAAGGCCGTGGATTCCGCTTGTCGACCAGAACGACCGGGTGGAAGTTCTGCTTGCGATGCAGTTCGACACGAACCAACCCGTTCTCGAGGACGACCGCGTCGTTGGAACGCCTGAGAACGACCTCGGCGGTGGCCGGGAGCGTCCAGGCGGTGACGATCGTCATCGCGAGCCATGTAAAGGACTGCACTCGAGACAAAACCCTGCGAGCTCCTTGGTCACCACCACAAACGGCACTCCGGTCTCTTGCGGATCTCGATATCCACCAGGGAGGTCCGGTGTTTTCAGATGGTAGGCAATATGTCGTCGAGGGGGCTCGTGGTCAAGATGGTGGCTAGGATTGTGTCGGCGAGAAGTTACCTGACAATGGGGCAATGGCCGATCCGTCGGTGGTGGGTGTCGTCAACGCTCATTACGTGAAACAGCCTGGGCGAACGTGACAAATCGACGACAAGGATGCTTGGCGTCGATCCGCGCGTGGTCCACCTGGTCCGACAGAGCCGGCTTCTGGTGTTGGTTGTGGTGTCATGATTTACGCGTTGTGGAGGCAAACCCTGTCATGAAAACGATTGTTACTCCAATAGCATTGATCGCATTTCTGCTGGTTGGAATCGGATCAGTTGCCGCGGCTCCGGACACTGTTGCTGAAAAAGTGAGTGCCCTGATAGACACCCTGGAGCGGGAAAAGGATGCCGGTCTGCGAAAGAAAGCGGCCGAGGCATTGGTGAAACTCGATAAGCGATCAACACCTCTAGTAATAGAAGCGCTGAAACGCACAAAAAGTCCGTCTGCAAGAGAGTCACTGGTGGATGTGCTTGCTCAAAAGCAGGATGAACGGGCCAAGAAGGTGTTCTTTGAGGTATTGAAGGACGATTCGTTCAGCCCGACCGCAAAGGAGCGGGCTGTTGATGGATTGGAACAACTGACGCGAGTCGTGAATCGAGCGTCCGTCGAATCGTTGAAGCGGCTGTTCCAACTCCAGAAGAGCGACCAGGTGAAAACCAGGCTCAAGGCGCTGCTGGCGGGCCTGGAGCCGTTTCCGATTAAGGACAACCTGTACGCCAAGGATCCTTCCTCGGCCCAGATGCACAAGGGGCTTGAAGCGTGGGCCCGCAGACATCCAGGCATTATGGATGTCTCGGTGCGAGGAAAGAGTGTCCTGGGGAAGCCGATCCTCCTGGTCAAGATCACAGACGAGAAAACCTCTGACGAAAACAAGTCCATCGTGTTGTTCACATCAACACATTGTGGGGGCGAGGAGATTGGGGCGACGAGCCTTCTCCACCTGACAAAATGGCTGCTGGGAGAGGGGGAGGGCGTCAAGCGGATCAGGGAACGGATCATCGTTCTGATCATGCCCTGCGTGAATCCCGATGGCTGGGATGCTCGGAGGCGAAGCGGCAGGCCGTACCATTCTGTCCGGAGCAAAACCAACACCGCCTGGAATGTGTACGGCATCAACATCTATGACACGAGTTTCTGGTTCGGTGCTAAAGCGGCCGAGGAGAACCCCGAGGGCCTGGCGATTCTGGGTGTCGCCGAGGAGTACCACCCGGACGCCTCGATGGATATTCATGCCACGCAAAGAGGCGGG
>CEOQ01026786.1_pt1 | contig 11290 bp, 13 predicted proteins | sample 361351 | NCBI WGS metagenome assembly CEOQ01 (sample SAMEA2619907, study PRJEB7988) | marine metagenome | biome: marine biome (ENVO:00000447); feature: deep chlorophyll maximum layer (ENVO:xxxxxxxx); material: "saline water (ENVO:00002010), including plankton (ENVO:xxxxxxxx)" | depth 60 m | reverse complement strand
TTTCTTCATTTCTTCTTTATTCAATCCAGTGAGGGATCCATAATGTCTTTCATTAAGTTCCCAGGCTTTAATTATATTATTATTTTTAATTCTAAGTGTATTTAATATTAGATTTAAAGTTTCAATAGCTCTTTTTTGATAAGAGCAGAAAAAAAAGTTAATATCTAGTTTTAGTTCTTTTATTAATTCTCCAGCCTTACATGCTTCCAATTTACCGCTGGGAGCCAAATCAACATCTACCCATCCAGTAAATCTTTTTTGCAAATTCCATTCACTTTGACCGTGTCTAACTAAAATTAAATGACTCATACTTTGATTTAAACTATAAATTAAAAATGCGATACATAAAAATAAATTTTCATATAATCAATATATTATTAATTATATTTTATTTATATCCCGGAAGTATTATTGGTTGTATTTTTTATAATGATTGCAGTCTACAACCAAGTATAACAAGAGATTTATTAGTTTCTTCAAACCATTTTTATGCATTTTTGTTAATATCAATTTTGGGATTTATAAGTTATTTAAAAAATAACAAAAAACTAATAATTTTATACTTATTTACAATTTCAATTTTTTTTGAATTATCCCACTTGATAATTCCAAAGAGATCATTTCAATTTTCTGACTTGTTTGGTAATATGTTGGGGGTTTTAATATCATTAATAATATTAATATTATTTAACTATTGGAGAAAAAAATGAGTTCATTTGATGAAAGAGAAAAAAGTTTTGAAAAAAAGTTTGCTCATGATGAAGAGTTACAATTTAAAATTAGTGCTCGCAGAAATAAATATATTGGCCAATGGGCCTCTCAATTTTTTGGTTACAATTCTGATCAAGAAAAAGAATATATTCAATCAATAATTAAAGCAGATTTTGAAGAAGCAGGTGACGATGATGTTTTTAGAAAATTAAAATTAGACTTAAAAGATCATAATATTACAGATGAAGAAATAAGAAATAAAATGGATGAGCTTAATGAAAAAGCAAAGTCTGATTTTAAGTAGTTTAATCTTTATTTTTTTTATTTCTGCTTGCTCTTCTATTCCTAAAAATACAGCAGATGGTTGTTCAATTTTTTCAGAAAGATATCTTTGGTATAAACACGCAAAGAAAACAGAACAAAAATGGGGAACTCCAATTTATATCCAATTAGCATTTATAAGAATGGAATCAGATTTTGATTGGTTAGCAAGACCAAAAAGATTAAAATTATTTAAAGTAATTCCTTATCGAAGACCTTCAAGTTCTCTAGGGTATTCACAGGCCGTGAAAGGAACTTGGGAACAATATAAAAAAGAAACAAATAAACGACTAGCTACTCGAACAAGATTTAAAGACAGTGTTGATTTTATTGGTTGGTATACTAACAAAACTGAAAAAATATTAAAAATTTCAAAGAAAGACTCTTTTAGACAATATATTGCTTATCATGAAGGTTGGGGAAACTATAAAAATTATAAAAATAATCAAAAAGTGATACTGCTTGCTAAAAAGGTAAAAAATTATTCAGATAAATACAAAAAACAACTTTCTAAATGTAGTAATTCTTTGACAGCTAGAAAATATATTATTTTTTAACGTAACTGTTTTTTTAACTCAATATCTACTGCATCCATTCTTTTTGTATTTTTTGCTAAAGTCAAATACATAGTAGGAGTAATATACAGAGTGAAGAATGTAGAAATTATCATTCCACCAAGTATAGTTGAGCCAACTGCTAATCTAGAACCTTCCCCAGCTCCAGGTCCAATATTACCTATAACTAAAGGCATCATTGCTATCATGGTACTTAGTGAAGTCATAATAATAGGTCTAAATCTTAATTCACAAGCACCTTTAACAGCCGTTTCAATATTTTTGCCAGCCATTCTCAATTGGTTTGCATAATCTACTATCAAGATACTGTTTTTAGTTGAGATTCCAATTAATATTACAAGAGCAATTTGTGAAAATATATTTACTGAACTATTTAAAAATAAAATAAATATTAATCCACCAAATACTGCTAGTGGAACAGTTAAAACAATAATAAATGGATGTACAAAAGAATTAAATGTTGCGGCCATAACCAAGTATGCAGTTAATAAAGCAAGTGCAAAAATTATTAATAATTCATTGCTAGTTTCTTTAAGTTCTTCAGATTTTCCTTTCCATGTAATTTGATTTTCAGGAGCAACTTGCATCATTGTATTCTCCAAATAACTTATTGCTTCAGTTAATGTATAGTTTTCATTAATATTAGCCGATATTGTAACTGCTCTTTGTCTATTATATCTAGACAAAACTTTTGCAGATCCTTCTTCTTTAAAATCAACTAAATTTGCTACTGAAATTAATTTTCCACTATTTTCAGATCTAACAAATATTTTTGCTAAACCTTCTTTGTTTCTTCTATCACTCAAGTACTGTTGTAAGATAATAGGGTATTCTTTTCCAAGTTTATTAAATGTTGTTACTCTTTTTCCTCCATAGAGGGTTTCTAAAGTTTTTCCTATAGATTGTGTGGATATACCTAAATCTTTAGCTTTATTATTATTTATTACTAATTTAACTTCTGGTTTATCTACAGAATAATCAGATTCTATTCTAGATAGGTTTCGATTTTTTCTTAAACTTCCCATCACTAGTGATTGAACTTTCTGTAATTCTTCATAAGTACTACCTAAAATAACCATTTGAACAGGTTTATTGTAGCTTGAAACTCTAATTGATTGAGGAGATATAGGAAATGCCACTGCCTGAGGAACAGTTACTATTTTACCTATGGCCTGTCTCATAATTTGCTGAGAGCTTTGTTCTCTATTTTCCCATCTGTCTAGAAGGGCAATTATTATAAAGCTATTAAATGAATTGCTTGATCTACCAAAACCAGGAACTCTCATTATAAATCGATTGTATGGGCTGTTTTCAGCTTGAAGAAGAGGGATTAATCTTTTTTCAATTTCTTGAGCTCTTTTTTCAGTGTATTCAAAAGAACTTCCTTCATCAGTAAATCCAATTACTAAATAAGCTCCCCTGTCTTCCATAGGTAAAAGTTCTTTTTTTGAAAAATTAAATAAAAAAACTGAAGCAACAACAATAAATATAATAAAAATTGAAGTAGTTTTCTTTTTATCTAGCCAAAAAACAAGTGTCTCTTGGTAAAATATTGAAAAGGAATTAAATATTTTTTCAAATCTACTAACAATAAAATTTTTATTTGTTTTTTTAGTTAAAAATTTACTACCTAACATTGGCGACAAAGTTAAGGCAACAAAAGATGAAACAACTATTGAAAAAGCTAAAGCTATAGCAGTTTCTCTAAATAGTGTTCCTGAAATACCTTCTATAAAAATTAAAGGTAAAAATACTGCAACAAGAATAAGAGTGGTAGCAATTATAGCAAACGTAATTTGTTTAGAACCTTTATATGCAGCAACAAGAGGAGACTCTCCATTTTCAATTCTTCTATAAATAGCATCTGTCATTATAACAGAATCATCAGTGATTATGCCAATAGCCAATATAAAACTTAATAGAACAAATATATTTATTGATAAACCGAATAAGTACAAACCTAAAAAAGAAGCAATTAAACTTACGGGCAAAGCTATGGCAGGAACAATTACAGCTTTAAGATTTCCTAAAAATAAGTAAATAATTATTACTACTAGAACAAATGCTATAATTAATGTTTTGTACACTTCTTCTATAGCTGCTCCAATATAAGTAGCCCTATTAAATGCTATTTCTAAATTTAAACCTTCGGGTAGTGTTTTTTTAACTTCTTCAATTTTTTTTTTAATTTCTTTAGAAAGTTCAACAGTCGATGCTCCACTCCTTGCATAAATTCCTATTCCAACGGTTTTTAAATTTAATGCATTCTTTCTTTGAGCTTTAAAAAGAGTTTTTTCAGAAACTGGACCAAATTCAATATTTGCAATGTCTGATAATTTTACAATATTATTTTTTTCTTTTTTAACAGGCAATTCTTTTAATTTATTAATATCGCTATAGGATTTGTCCAAATTCAAAGTTAGATCAATATTATTTGCCTCAAGAGTTCCCGCTGGTAAACTTATATTTTCACTCCGAATAGCCTGCTCGACTTCTTGTATAGTTAGATTGTTGGCTGCAAGTTTTATTGGATCTATCCAGACCCTAACACTGAGCTCTCTTAAACCACCTACTAGTATTCTTCCAACATTTTTAACACTTGAGAAAGTATCAACCAAGTATCTTTCAGCATAATCTCCAAGCTCCAAATCATCCCAAGTAGAAGAAGATAGAGCAATCCACATTGTTGTAGTAAATCCAGCGGCTTGTTTTAAAATTTGTGGAGGATCTGATTCTGAGGGCAAGTTATCAACAATCCTTGCAACTCTTTCTCTTATATCATTAGCAGCATCATCTAGATCTATATCAGTATCAAATATTACATTTATAGTACTTTTTCCATTCTCAGATACAGAATCTATGTTTTTTATTCCTTCAGCTCCGCCAATAACATCTTCAATTACTTGAGTAACTTCTTGGTCAATAATTGGTGCGGAAGCAGATTTATATTCTACTTGAATCTGAACCACTGGCGGCTGCAATCCAGATGGCAATTCTCTAACTGGGAGTTTCCAAAAAACAAATATTCCAAAAACAATAAGAATTAAAGACATTACCCATGAAACAACAGGTCTTCTAATACTTACTTCAGTTAAATACATTTAATTATTTATTTTTTTTGTCTTTTTTTTCTGTGTCAGATTTTTTAAATATGTTTAATTTTTTTAACCAATCAAATCTACCTTTTTTTGCGTTACTCTTTTTTGTTTTAGTTTTTTTTTTCCAGTTGGAAGCACTTTTTTCTTCGCCTTTTTTTATTGGATTAATTTTTCCTCTAGGTCTTACTTTTTTTAAACCTTCTGCAACAATAATATCACCTTGATTAAGACCCGATATAATTTCAACATAACCTTTGTCTCTTATTCCAATTTTTACTTCTGTTTTATTAGCAGTATTATCTTTAGAGACTTTATAAACATAAGCATTGCTTCCCTCTAAAATTAAACTTGTATCGGGAACTCCTAATGAATTTCTAACATTAAATTTAACGGTAACTTCTAAAAGTGAACCAGGAATTAATTCAAAATTTTGATTATTTATTTTAATTCTAGTTAATAGACTTCTTGTTTCAGCATTAATTCTGCTAGAAACACCATCAATCTGTCCATTATATATTTTATTTTTATAACCAGAAAATTTTGCCTCGATTGGAAGACCTTTTTTCATTGCTGCGGCAAAGACTTCAGGGATTTTTAAATCTGAGTAAATTATAGAAATATCATCCAAAGTAATAATTATTGAATTGTCAGTTCCAAGCACATCTTCTGTTAACCCTCTATATCCTAAAACACCGCTGAAAGGTGCAGTAATATTTCCATCTTTTAATTTTACTATTAAATCTCCTTTATCAACATATTCTTTTAAATCTAACTCTGAAAGCAATTGATCTTTTTTTATTCTAAATGTTTCTGTTTTTTTTGAAACTGCAGTACCAAAGCTTTCAATTTTTTCTGAAAACTCATTTTGAATTACTTCGGTTACTATTATTCCAGGAGGAGGTCTTTTACCAAATTTTTTCTGAAAATGTTGGCCAATCATTGTTCTTGCTACAATAACAGCAGCAATAATAAAAAAGAAAATTATTAATATAGAAATTATTTTTGTAGATCTTTTCATAATTTATATTTTACCGTATTCTGCCCAAGAACCATCATAAATGGCTGGCATATATTTATTATTTATTAAAGAATATGCAAGTGCCAAAACTGATGCTGTTACACCAGATCCACAAGAAAAAATAACATTTGTTGACATTTCTTGACCTAATACATCTTTAAAAATATGAAAAATTTCATTTTTATTTTTAAATGAATTATCTTTATTAATTAATTTTCCATAAGGAAGGCATAAAGATTTTGGAATAGCTCCGCTTCTAACGCCTTTTCTTGGTTCTGCAACTTTGCCTTCAAACCTTTCTCTGCTTCTTGCATCAACTACTTTAAACTCATTTTTTAAAATATTATTATTTATTTGTTTTTTATTTTTTACTAATGATTTTAATTCATTAGCTTTATAATTTGATTTAGCAATTTTACTAACAAAATTGGTTACTTTTCTATTTTCACTTTTCCATTTTTTTAAACCTCCATCTAAAACATGCACATTTTTATGGTTATGACCAAAATAAATTAAGTTATACCAAAGCCTACAAGAGCTAATTACATCTGAGTTGTCATATATAACAATCTTATCTTCATTTGAAATTCCCATAGAAGACATAATTATTTCCCAAGAATGTTTGTCAACTAGCATATGTGGCAAATCTGTATTTTGGCTAGAATTTTTATCTAAATCAAAAAAAATTGAATTTATTATATGTTCATTAATATATTCTTTATACCCATCTCTTTTGACATTCGGCATGTGCCAAGAACAATCAAATATTTTTACTTTATTTAAATTATTTTCTAACCATTCTGTATTTACCAATGCCATTGCTTAAATTTCTTTTTCTAGATATTTTTGATGATATTCTTCAGCTCGAACATAATTTTTTACTTCTGAAATTTTAGTTACTATCTTTCCATTATATTTTTTATTGAATTTATTTAAAATTTTTTGTGCGATTTCTTTTTGTTCTTTATTATAAAAAAATATTTCACTTCTATATTGTGTACCTATATCAGGCCCTTGTTGGTTTAAGGTAGTAGGATCATGAATTTTAAAAAAATATTCTAATATATTTTCGTAAGTTATAATTTTGTTATTAAATTCAATTTTTACAACTTCAGCATGATTGGTTTTTCCAGTACAAACTTCTTTATAACTAGTGTTATCAGATTCTCCACCACAGTAACCTGCTTCTGTTTTTACTACCCCATTTAATTTACTGAATTTAATTTCCGGACCCCAAAAACACCCACATGCTAAAATAGCTATTTCCATTGATTAATATTATAATTGTTCTAAAGTTAATATTATGCTTTCCAAAAATCAATTGGGCTTTTTGTACATGTTTTTATCTATATGTGCATTTTCTGTTATGGATTTGATTGTAAAATGGTCTGAAAATTATCCAGTTGGAGAAGTTTTATTTTTTAGAGGTCTTTGTGGAGTAATACCTTTACTTTTTGTTATTCCTCAAGAAAGATATTTTGATTTTTATAAAACTAATAGAGGTTTTCTTCATTTTAAAAGATGTATATCAGGACTAATTGCTATAACTGCTATTTTCATTGCATTAAGAAAACTTCCATTAGCAACAGTTGTAAGTATAACATTTGCAGCTCCAATATTTACTACAATAATGTCAATTTTTTTATTAAGTGAAAAAGTAGGTTTATATAGATGGATGGCTGTAATTGTAGGTTTCATTGGGATATTAGTAATTTCAGAACCAGGATTTTCTTCTATGAATTTATATTATCTGTATCCTATAGTTTTTTGTTTAGGCCTTTCATATGTTGCAATAGCTATAAAACAGCTATCATCGTCAGAGCCAGTTTGGTTAATAAGTTTTTACTTTTCATTATCTATAATGATTTTTAGTTTTTTTACTATTCCCCAAGGTTGGCTGTTACCATCAGTAAAAGATTTATTTTTATTGTCTACTTTGGGAATTTTAGGAGGTTTAGCAAATTTATGGCTTACCCAATCATATAAATTTGCAGATGTATCATTAGTTACTCCTCTAAAATATTTAGCTTTAGTTTTTGCTATTTTTTTTGGCTATATTTTTTGGAATGAGGTTCCAACTTTTAAAACATTGATTGGATCTGTATTAGTAATTATTTCTTCAGTAATAATTTTTAGAAGAGAAATTCAACTTAAAAAACAAGTTTCTACTTCAAGACATGAATAAACCTCCAAAGTATTGGAATAAAGCTAAAAAAATACTTTCAAAACGAGATCCAATATTTAAGAAAATTATTAAAAAATATAATAAAGGTTATTTAACTAATAGGAATGACCCTTTTTTTTCACTATGTAGAACAATTGTGGGTCAACAAATATCAACTAAAGCAGCAGATTCTATTTGGGCAAAGTTTGAAACTAGGTGCAGAAAAAAAATTATACCTAGTAAAGTTATTAAATTGACCTCAAGAAGTTTAAAAAGTGCTGGATTGTCACATCAAAAAATATCTTATTTAAAAAATATTGCAAAAAATTTTCAAAATAAATCTTTTAAAGTTTCTGATTTAAAGAAAATGGATGATGATGCTGCAATTCAATATATTACTAAATTAAAAGGACTAGGAATTTGGAGTGCTCAAATGTTTTTAATGTTTAATCTTAATAGACCGGATATTTTGCCTATCAAAGATATAGGTCTGGTTAGAGCAATATCAATTAATTACAAAGTATCCTATCCACCTAGTGAACGATTTTTAAAAAAAATTTCAAAACTACATTCTGGGTATAGAACTGTTTTTACTTGGTATATGTGGAGAAGTATTGATCCTGTTGATGTAGATTATTAAATTTCTTCCTTTTTTTAATTTTTTTATTTATGATATCAAATTCTATGCAAAAGAAATCTATATTAACTATATTTATATTTTTTATACTTTTTTTTGAAAGATCAATGTCTGATGAAATATTTGAAAAAGGAAAGAAAATTTTTTTGGAAGAAGGTAATTGTGCCACATGCCACACACTTTCCGAAGCCGGCTCAGTAGGAAATATTGGGCCAAATTTAAACGAGATAAAACCTGACATAAACAGAGTAATAGCTGCAGTTACTAATGGTATAGGTGTTATGCCGGCATATGAAGGTCTATTAACAAAAGATGAAATTAAATCTGTTTCATATTATGTTTCTGAGGCTGCTGAAAAATAAATTAATTATTTATAATTTTTTATCCAATGTTTTGCGATGTCAATTCTTTTACATATCCAAACATCATTAAATTTTAAAACATAGTCTAAAAATTTTCTTAAAGATTGAATTCTTCCAGGTCTACCAATTAATCTACAATGTAATCCTACAGACATCATTTTAGGAGATGTTTTTCCTTCGTTATATAAAGCATCAAAACTGTCTCTAAGGTAAGTGTAAAATTGGTCACCACTATTAAATCCTTGGTTAGTAGCAAATCTCATATCATTATTATCTAAAGTGTAAGGAATAATTAATTGTTTTTTGTTTCCTCTTTTTTCCCAATAGGGTAAATCATCACTATAAGAGTCGCTACAATATAGAAATCCTCCTTCTTCAATTACTAAATCCAAAGTGTTTGGACTACATCTTCCAGTATACCAACCCAAAGGCCTTTCACCAAAAATTTTTTTTATTGACTTGATAGCCAAGCTCATATGTTTTTTTTCTTTTGACTTAGTAAAATTTTGATAATCTATCCATCTCCATCCATGAGATGCAACTTCATAATCTGCTTTTATTATTGCTTCACATATATCTTTATTTCTTTCAAGAGCCATACCAACTCCGAATATTGTAACTGGAATATTTTTTTCTTGAAATAATTCATGCACCCTCCAAAAACCTCTTCTAGATCCATATTCATAAAAAGATTCCATATTCATATGCCGACCTTTTATTGGTTGGGCTCCTATAATTTCTGATAAAAAAGTTTCTGATGTTTTGTCTCCATGCAATACACAGTTTTCTGATCCTTCTTCATAATTTAATACTATTTGTAGAGCTATTTTTGCATTGTTTGGCCATTTTACATTAATACCTTTTGAGCCATAACCAACCATGTCTCGTGGATATTTTTTATTTAATTTTGAGTGATATTTTTTCATTTTTAAAATTGTAAATTTTTAAATTATTACCTATTCCTTTTCTATCTATTACCAAAAAATTCATATTTTTGGTTGATATAAGAGGAAAATGCCATATTCCAGGTTTGTAGTTAATTCCAGTTTGTTTTGGAACAAGAAAAGATTCTATTTTATTAATATTGGGTTTTTTACCTCTTGGGGCAACAAAAACAAAAAATTTTGTTTCATTCATTGGAATGAATGCCTGGCTTCCGAGTGGGTGTTTTTCCATCATTCTTATGTTCATTGGAAATTTCCTTTTTTTGGCCGAAAAAATACTAACTATTGTATTGCCTTTTTTTGAGGAAGTATTAATTTTGCATAAATTATTAAATCTTTTTGCATATCCATTGTTGATATTTATTGGCCTTATTTTTTTTGTAGATATTATTTCACCAAATTTTTTAAAATTTTTGCTAGTTATTTTTTTTGGTTTTATAATAATTTTCATTTGATAACTTTTCCAAAGGTTCTAATTCTAGAGATTCCTCCATCTGGGTAAATATTTATTCTAACAAAATTAATTTTTGTTTTTTTCATTTTATTGTTATTAAAAGTATGTTTTTTATTAGCTTTAAGTTTCGCTTTATTTAACATTAGTTTCCATTTGGTAGATTTTTTCACTATTGAGTAATTTGATATTGATTTAGGAATATATGCAGCTTGAACCGTACAGCTATCCGGATAATTTCCTTTAAAATGATGTGTATCAATTTCTATTTTATTAATTATTCCTGCACGTCCTAATTTAATTATAAGCCAATCAAAATTTTTTCCTCTACTTCTTCTTGTTTCCCACCCATCACCCATATTTTTAGCTTTTCCTGGAGCAAGAATATTTTCAGCTTTTCCAAAATGTTCATTATTGCAGCCTACTATTGAAGCTCCATTTAACATAGAAGACAGATTAATTATTTTATTTCCAAAATTTATTTTTTTTGTTTCAACTTGTCCATAAGCTCTTAGTCTAGCAACACCACCGTCTGGATAAATATTTAATTTAATGTATTCAAAAACAGATTTGTTTTTAATTTTGAAGTTATGGTTTTTATTTGGACCAAGTTTTTTTTTATCTAAAATTTTGATCCAAGCTGATTTTTTATTGTAGCGAGCTTCCAAGGAAGCGTATGTAGGTTGGTTTCCAGAAAAATGAGTTGTATCGATATCAACATTAAAAATTTTTCCTGGTCTTCCAAGTTTAATAATTAAGAAATCAAAACCTTTTTTTCTCCTTCGTCTTGTTTCCCATCCATCCATCCATTTTCCATGTTTATCAAAAACTCCTTCTTTAAAAATTGGAGGATTGGAATTTATTATTCTACTTGCAGCTGCAAAAAAATCATCAGTCTTAAATATTACTTTTGAACCAAGTCTTGGTTCAACTAAGTTAATCATTCTTCCATTAATAAATTTTCTCATTGATTTATTATTTCATTAAGTCGAAAAGTTGCAATTTTTTT